>OOIH01000161.1_pt1 | contig 12256 bp, 21 predicted proteins | sample 1691801 | NCBI WGS metagenome assembly OOIH01 (sample SAMEA1061690, study PRJEB22710) | metagenome
GGAGGAGCGGCGGATCGGAACATGGATCGATGGGAAGCCGCTCTATAGGCTGTCGATAGAAACGACCGTAGAAAACCCGGGGACGGCGTCGGCAATACTGGAGCTCCCCGCAGAAGCAGAAGTCAAAATGTTTCAAGGCTTTGCGAAGCGGGTAGATAACGGCGCAATCTATTCGCTTCCGAACACTGAGCCAAATGATGTGGGGCATAACATATCTTGCTATATTCATAATAGCAAGATAATGGTATGGGCTGGGAGCGGGGTTGCTACTCGTTTGAAAAATGGTAAGTTTTGGGCGATTGCGGAGTACACCAAAACCACCGACGAAGCGCAGGAGGAGGTGTGACCGCAATGACCGACGCGATTATTGTCGCCCTGATCGGCCTGCTGGGCTCCGGGGCCGGGACCTTTGGGGGCATTCTGGTGTCCTCCAAGCTGACCCAGTACCGGCTGGAGCAACTGGAGAAAAAGGTGGAGGTCCATAACCAGGTGATCGACCGGGTGTACAAGCTGGAGGAGCGCACGGAGCTCCAGGAGGAGAAAATCCGGGTGGCCAACCACCGGATCAGCGACTTGGAAGAGGCGGTGAAAACGTGAATCCGTTTGTGCTGGCCGCCGGGCTGCTGCTGGCTGGTGTGTGTGTCGCCCTGGCGGCTCTGGGGGTGATCCCCGTCCGGCGCTGGTTTGTCCGGCTCCGGGCCGTGCCCCACCTGTTTGCCAAGGCTATGGTGCTGTGGTGCGTGGCCTGCGGCACCGCCGCCTCCGGGTACGCCATGCGGATTCTCTCCCGCACGGGCCACGACCCCGCCGCCCTGCTGGGGGTGATCCTGGCGTTTTTCGGCGGGGAGCTGTTACTTATGTGTCTGAAAACTGTGCTGAATGGAAACAAAAATCGAAAGGATGAAGAAAAATGACTGATTTAACCCCTGTTTTCAATGCTGTGATTGCCCTGCTGGCGGCGCTGGTGACCGCCTTCGTGATCCCCTGGATCAAGCGTAAAACCACCGCCCAGGACCGGGAGGAGCTGCTACGCTGGGTGGAGATCGCCGTGGCGGCGGCGGAGCAGCTGTGGGACTCCACCCAGGGGGAGGAGAAGAAAAAGGCCGTTGTGGCCTTCCTGCGTGAGAAGGGCCTCACCTTTACGGAAAGTGAAATCGACTCCGCCATTGAGGCGGCGGTGCTGAAGCTGCACCATGAGCTGACCCGTCCGGATGATATGTCCGACGTGGTGCAGCAGGTCCAGGGCACGGCGGTGACCATCATGCGGTCCACCACCGTGTTTGACGCAGACCAGGTGGAGGTTACGGAGGAGGCGGGATGAGTTGACAGCAGAAAGAATTCTGGATATTGCCCGGGATCAGCTGGGCATCAAAGAAAATCCCCCAAACTCCAACCGGTGCAAGTTCAACACGGCGTACTACGGCCAGGAGGTCTCCGGCAGCGCCTATCCCTGGTGCGCGGTGTTTGTGTGGTGGTGCTTCCGGGAGGCGGGGGCGTCTGAGCTGTTCTACGGCGGGAAGAAAACCGCCAGCTGCGCCACCCTGCTGGGCTTTCATAAGGCCCAGGCGGTCCGGGGGAACTACCTCCCGGGGGATATTATCTTTTTCAATTTTGACGGCAGGAAAAACACCCAGCACGTGGGCATCTGTGAGGGCTGGGACGGGCGGCACATCACGACGATCGACGGCAACACCGCCCCCACCAATGAGGCCAACGGCGGGGCCGTGATGCGCCGGAAACGGGACAAAAAGTATATTGTCGGGGCGTACCGTCCCGCGTATGAGGAGGATGATATTGTGACACAGGCTGACTTTGAAAAGATGATGGACAACTACCTGGAGAGACGGGGGGAAAAGCCCGCCTCCGGCTGGGCCGGGGAGCTGCTCCAGCAGGCCAAGAGCGCCGGCATTACCGACGGCTCCCGGCCCCAGAGCTTCGCTACAAGGGAAGAGGTGGCGGTGATGATCCTCAACGCCGGCCGCTGACCACGGGATGGGAAGGACGTGACCCATGTCAACAGCACGGATCAGACTGCCCGCCACGCTGGATCAGCTGCTACGATCAGAGCTTGAGGTCTGCATCCAGGAGGCCAACCTGGGGACCGTGGACGAAAGGATAGCCAGGGAATATATGCTGGACAAAACGCCGCAAATCGAAATCGCGGTAGAACTTGGATGGACCCGAACGACCATGTCAAGACACATCAAGCACATTGTGGGCAAGGTTGAGGAGACAGCCCGGCGGTTGGAATGAAGTTTGACATAAGTGATGCCCAAATGCAACGTGGCGATGCTGGAATTAAACCCAGCATCGCCGCGTTTCTGCTATACTATTCTTAGGCGCTTCGGGGGAGCCGGGGCGGCACGTCCCCGCCCGTCAGGCTCTCCCGGCTCCAAATTGAATGTAAAGGACGTGTTTGCTATGTATGCTGGACCTGGCGTTTATCCCGGCGGCCCGATGCAGGGCCCCCAGCAGCAGGGACCTATGCAGCAGAATAATCCGCCCCCGCAGCCTCCGCAGACCCAGGTGCTGTTCCGGCCGGTTTCCTCCTACGACGAGGCCCTGCTGGTCCCCGCCGACGTCACCGGGGCGATTACCCTTATGCCCCACCTCTCCAACGGCCTGATCTACACCAAGCAGCTGGATTCCAATTGCAACGTGGATTTCGGCGTTTACCGCAGGCTGTCCAACCAGCCCGCCCCGGCTCCCGCGCCTGTACCCGCGCCGGCCTATGACCCCCGGACGGAAATTGAAGCGCTCCGGGATGAGGTGAACGCCCTGCGGGCGGAGCTGGAGGAGACCCGGAAAACGGCCCAGAAGCGGCCGGCCGGAAAGGGGGCGGAGGCATGAATCCCATGCAGGGCGGGGGCAGCATCCCCCAGATGATGCTGCAGGCTATGATGCAGGGGAAAAGCCCCATGCAGTCCCCCATGGTTCAGGAGATTCTCCGGCTGAAGCAGCAGGGCCTTGGCCCCGTGGAGGCGATGCAGCAGCTTGCGCAGAAATACCCCCAATTCCGGCAGGCTATGCCCTTCCTGGGGAACAAAACGCCCCAGCAGATGGACCAGACCGCCCAGAACGCCCTCCAGCAGGCGGGGGTGAATCCCGCTGATCTGATGAATCAGTTCCAGCGTTATATGTAACCATCAAAATTACATATCAGGAGATGATCTCCTTTTCGGTTTCGCCCGGTTCCTGACAAAAAACCGCTCTTGACTTTGACACAGTCGGGGGCGTTTCAGGCCCCCGGTGTGAATAAACCGAAAAGGAGAATTTTATTATGGCAGAGAGCAACGACGCCCTGATGGCTTACGCAATGGGGCAGGACAACGGCCGCTGCAACGGAAACGGCGGCATGTGGGGCGACGGCTGGATGGGCCTGATCGCCTTCGCAATGATTTTCGGCTGGGGTAATGGCGGCTGGGGCGGCGGCTTCGGCGGAAACGCCGGCGGCGCGTACCCGGTGGAGGCCATTTTGCAGCGCAGTCTGGACACCCAGACGGTGATCGGCAAGCTGGACGGCGTGACCCAGGGCCTGTGCGACGGGTTTTACGCCCAGAGCAACGCTGTTAACGGCCTTGGCATGACGGTGATGCAGACCGCCTCCCAGGCGGAGCTGGCCCGATGCCAGCAGCAGGCCGCGCTGATGCAGCAGCTCTACCAGATGGGCTATGACAGCAAGGACTGCTGCTGCCAGACCCAGCGGCTGATTGAGCGCACCTCCTGCGACGCCGCGTACGCGGCGGCCACCAACACCGCCAGCATCATCCAGAACGCCCACAACGACACGGACCGGGTGATTGCCCGTCTGGACGCCATGGAGTCTGCCCGCAAGGATGAAACCATCTTCGCACTGCGCCAGGAGCTCCAGGACGCCCGGTTCCAGGCCAGTCAGAACGCCCAGAACGGTTACATCGACGCGGTGGTAAACTCCGCCGTTGCCAAGCTCCAGCCTCCCCGTCCGGTCCCCTCTTACCCTGTCAACCCTCCGTTTCCCTATAACGGCCCCTGTAACGGTTACAATGGCGGGAACGGCAGAAATTGCTATCAAGACTGCGGCAGCTGCTGCTAATCCCCGCTTTGACGGGTGACCATTTCGGGGCGGCGGGAAAACCTGCCGCCCCTGATTTTAGGAGGGAAATTTATGTCTTGTAAACCTGTATGTAAACTTTGCCCCCGCCTGGTGCTCAGCCAGGCCGTGACATTTACCGGCGGCAATCTGGTGATCAACCTGCCCGCTGGCAGCTACAACAACAGGCAGAAATACTGTATCGTTGTTGCCCAGGCAATCCCTGACGCCGCGACCATCAACGCGCCGGTGGTCATTACCATTGGAACCGGTACCCAGACCTATCCGGTGACAAATCGGTGCTGCGCCCAGCTCACCGCCTGCGCTATCCGGACGCGGACCCGCTACGCCATGGTGGTCGCCACCAGCGCGACGGGCGGCAGCTTTAAGCTTTTGGGCAATGCCTGCCCCTGTCCCACCAATAATCTGTCCAGCATCAACGGCACGGCCCCCGCGGCTCCTCCCGCCCCCACGACCTAAGGAGGAGTGATATGAGACATTATATCAAAGCCCAGATGCTCAGCCCATCCCGCCGCAGGGAGTATGAGCCCGAAAACCGGTTTAAGGATCAGGATGGTCGGGAGCACTATGATAACGGGCGTTTTGCCCCGATGGGTGCGTGGGATGGTGGATGGCAGACCCAAATGCGCTATCCCATGTCCCCCTACGTGCCCCCTGTCTATGAGTACCAAACAAGGAGGGAGAAATACCAGCCCATGAACCGGATTGGATTTTTTGTCAGCGATGAGGAGGAGCGGAGCCCCTCCATGCACGGCGGAGTCCGGGAGTATCACTCCGACGCCGAGTACCGCCGGATGCATGAGCTGGACCGCATGGGCGGCGCCGGCCTGTCCGAAGGCTACGGCCGCGGATACGGCAGGCCTACGCTTACCCGCGAGATGGCGGAGGAGTGGACCGCCAACATGGAAAATGAGGATGGCACCCGGGGGCCCCACTGGCCCTTTGAGCGTATCCAGAAGGAGATGGAGCAGCACGGCGTCAAGTGCGACCCTGTCAAGTTTTGGGCCGTGATTAACGCCATCTACAGCGACGATGTTGCCGTGGCAAAGAAACATGGAGTGAATACCATGGAGTATTACATCGACCGGACGAAAGCCTGGCTGGAGGACAAAGACGCTGTGCAGGATAAGGTCGGGGCGTACTATATGTATGTGGTGGAGCACCGCTGAGTATTATTTCATCACGAACAAATTCAAGCCGGGAGATTGAAAAATCTCCCGGCTTTGACCTTTATTTGCAACAAAAATATATTGTACTTAATGCTTTGATCCAATAGGATACTATAAATTAGTACAATCATTCCCGAAAATTAACGCGGGGCATATTCTCCCCATCTAGGCGTATCTCTTGAATGATTCCATGCCACATATCGCGGCGTTGAACTGCGGTGAAGGAGGGGTAGAACGTAGGGAGGCCGTCTTGCAGCAGCTCACGCAAGCCCTGAAAATCTGGCGCTGGGGGCGGTTCTGTCTCCTGCGCCTCCTGGAGCTGGGCGGAATATTTAGCCCAGTCTGTCCGGTACTGGTCCATATCGATGAGCTCATTGATATACAAATCTTTGAGCCGGTCCATTTTTCGCTGTATTGCAGCGCAATCTATCTTCGGACGCTTCGCCTGGGCTGCATCGATATTCCATCTGGCTTGCCAGCGGTCCAGCTCTGTGGATATATTCTGTAATAGCCATTGCTCCAGCTTTTCCTCACTCATTTGTTTCCTGTGCGTGCATTTGTGATAGATGGTCGCATTGCGGCAGCGATAGGAACGGTATTCTTTCCCGCACTTTGTGCCAGCACAACTTCCAGTCATCTTGAAGCCACATTCCGTGCAAACCACCAAACCGGAAAAGAGATATACCCGCCCGCTCTCATTCTGTCGGACGGACCGGCTCTCCAGGAGTTTCTGAACCGCGTCAAATTCCTCTGGTGGGATCAGCGGCTCACAGTAAGCTGTATTCCCACGGTATTCTCCCTTGTATAAGGTATTTTTCAGCATTTTGCGAGCGCTGCGGTCCCAGAGCATGACCCCATACATATCCCTGATATAAGCCATTGCGGCATTGACAGAAGATTTTTCGCGGTATGTGCGGAAAAACGCCCGGACAATTTCCGCATTGTCCGGATCCGGAACCACGCGCTTGTCCTGGATCCGCAAGCCCAGCGGGAGAGAGCCGGAAATCACTTCTCCCCGGGCCACCTTGTTTTCAAACACAAACTTGATCCGGTCGCTGTCCCGGTCGCTTTCATCCTGCGCCACCGAGAGCCGGATATTGATGTACAGCCGGCCGTTTGTGGTTTCCGTGTCATAGTGCTCCTGCGTGGTTTTCCAGGCTACGTTGTGGGCGTCCAGAATCTCCTGGATTTTATAGTAGTCGGCCACGCTGCGGAACCAGCGGTCCAGCTTGATAAACAGGATAACGTCGATCTTTTCCGCCTTAACGTCCTCCAGCATCCGCATAAATTCTTTCCGGTTGGTATATTTCTTCCGGGCGCTTTTGCCTTCGTCCACGTACACCCCGGCGATGGCATAGTTATTCGCCCGGGCGTACTCCTCCAGATTGTCCCGTTGGGCCTGGAGGGAATAGCCCTGTTTGGCCTGCTCCTCTGTCGATACGCGGATATACAGCGCCGCGCGGCGGATGGGCGGAATGGGATTTTTGACTTTTGCCATGTAAATTCCCCCTTGAATATCACTAAAATATACGATATAATAGAAGGGCAGTATGAATCCCGGCAAAAGATTTTACTGCCCTTCTTCCGCCTCCAGTGTTCGTGCACTGGAGGCGGGATTTTTATTGCAAAATGTCGAAAAATATGGTAAGCTGAATCTGCGCTGCCAGTAACGGTAGGCGGTTGGCCCTCCCGACGGGGGGCAGCTTCTGCCCTCTGATCTTCGGAAAGGGGGGCTGTCCAGTGGTCACATACGGTGAACTGTTTCAGTACACACTTGTCATCATCGGCATAATTGCCCTGTTCATTCAGGCCAATAAAAAGAAGTAACCGCCCCAAGTTCCCCAACTTAGCGGTTACTTCTTAACCAATATCTTGGGGCCAACCGCTTACCGGCAGCGCCCTTTCTACTGTTCAGTATAACCGCCCGATCTGGAATTGTCAAGTACCGCCCTGGGCGGTTTTTTATTGAAAAATGTCGAAAAATATGGTAAGCTGAATCTGCGCTGCCAGTAACGGTAGGCGGTTGGCCCTCCCGACGGAGGGCAGCTTCTGCCCTCTGATCTTCGGAAAGGGGGGCTGTCCAGTGGTCACATACGGTGAACTGTTTCAGTACACACTTGTCATCATCGGCATTATTGCCCTGTTCATTCAGGCCAATAAAAAGAAGTAACCGCCCGGTCCCTCAACCTGCGGTTACTTCGTAATCCAGTTTAGGGCCAACCGCTTACCGGCAGCGCCCTTTCTACTGTTCAGTATAACCGCCTGATCTGGAATTGTCAAGTACCGCCCTGGGCGGTTTTTTCAAATCCGCAAACGCTTGCGGATTTGCTCACGTTGGAAAGTTTTAAGGCCGCCTCTGGTGTTCGTGCACTGGGGGAGTTTTTTTATTCGTCCTCATCTCCTTCATCGTTATTATAGTCTCGATAAAATCCAATATTTATGTATAACTTGTCATCCAATCCAGATACGCGTGTAGTTGTAGTATCTCCTCTCTCTCGGTAATCACTTGCCATTTTTCGGAGTTTTTTATTGTCGATTTGCGCTATAGCTTCATGCTTAACGTTGTTGATATGCCCGTCGTAATCTAAATATACAACTGATCCAATGCCTAAAATGGAGGTGTCACCATAGATTGTGCAGGCAACATCATTATATTTATATGAGATTTCATCGCCATACTTAGTTTCATCCGGGATATCTGCAGAGAAAGCGCAACCGGCATTATCCAACTCACCTTTACACGCATATAGAGATTTTTGACAGAAATCTTCTATCTCTTTGTCTTTTTCACGTTCAACCCCTAATTTAAAATCTTTCCCAAGACAGCATAGACGTAGGATACTTAGTGGCTCTCCTTCAGTAAGAAGAAAAAGATTGATTTTTACAATAGGAATAATGTCAATGTTATTAGAAGTTGCAATAATGAATCTTGTTGCACCACAAACACACGCGCACATTTCTGGGTTCTCATTTTCGTGTTCATAATCATATGCCGCAATAAAAGCCATCACCACTTCATTGTCCGGTGCAACGGCGCCTTCTGCCTTTTTAAACAAATCCTTGCAAACCGATTCTGATACCCCTCCAGTAAACCCAAAGTGCTTACAATAGGCTAACATTCCATCAGCTGTTACCAAGTCCTTTGATTTAAGTGTAAATTGTTTCTGCTGTACCGGAGCTGGAGCAGTAGGAATTGGTTGAATGGCGGGAGGGACCGAAGTGGTATTTGGCGAAAAAGGTGTATCAATTTTGAATTTTGTATGTTTCGTAATCCATTTTTTCAATTTGATGTTGACCCAAAATCCATATATGCCTAACGTGATAAGTGTAAGAAGCCACCATTTTATCCAATTACCAAAAAGTTGAAATGCAGTTCCATCGAATTCCAATCGCCGCCCGTTGATTACAGTGTGCTTTACTTCCCAGCGGTAAAGCATACAACACGCCCAAGGGAAACAAATTCCTAACGTGAATATTGTTACTACTATTCCAAGCAATAGCCAACCCAAGTATTGAAAGAGTCCTCCATCAAAATACGATTCGCCTCTAGGCGTTGGATTTACTACAGCGTCATTCATGTTCAACTCTCCCATCTTTTTCTAATAGAGTGAAATTTACCCTTGACAAAATAAAACAAACGTTCTAAAATATACCATACAAATAACTGAGGAGGGGTTGTACATATGATGCAAGATAGAGAGCAGCTAATTCAGGCAATCACCGAGTATATGAGTAAGCTTGATAATATCAAGCTCCGTATACTGCTCCAATTTATTAAGCACCTCAGTCAATAGTTCCCGGATCAGCCGGCCCTTCTGGGTCGGCTTTTTTTATTTCCCCCGCCAGTTCCAGGACCTTGTTCTCTAATATCCGCCACTCGTCTGGCGTCATACGGGACAGGACAGATAAAAAACGCTTCCTAAAATCCGGACTACTGGTTAGGGCATCGCCGACAAAAGCCGCAATTTCTTCGCTTGTCGTTTTTTCAATAAACATCTCGCCCTTTCCAGTACGCAACCAGACTTCGTTGACGTTAAAGCGGATGCAAATTGTATCAATTAAACGATCACTGGGTTTTCTTCTTCCGTTTGTTAATTGAGTTACATATGACTGATCTATTTTCAGCTGATCAGCAAAGTGAACTTTCTTCAGATTAAGTGTATTAAGCAGTTCCTCAATTCTGCTTCCAATGTGTTCGTCCAATTTAAACACCTCCCTGCATTTGCAATATAACACGAATATAGGGCTATGTCAAGAAAAAATGAAAAATCCTCTTGACAATTATGACATAGCCCATTATAATAAGGGCATAGTCAAAGAAAGGAGTGATACCATGACAGCCGAAGATATCCAGCTCGGAAAAAGAATCACCGCTGCCGTTGCTGCCCTGCCCGACGCAAAACGTGAGTTTATCCTTGGCTACGCTGAGGGTGTGATGGCAATGTCCCAGCAGCAGGCCGCCCAGCCGGCGGCGGAGAGGGGGTGAGGGGGTGGACTTGAGAAAAATATTCAGCGAGCAGTTGACACTGCTCGCTGAACGGGCCAAGGATCCAAGCTGTACAAACGCGGAATTATGCGATCTTACCCGCGCAATGTTGGAAATCATTGAAACAGCCTTGTTTGTCTAGAGTGTGTACCCTTGAGATGCATTTTCCTTTTTCATTGCCGTATAAGCACTGTTGTATATTTGCAGAATTTCAGCAGGTGACTTTCCACTTAAATTTTGCGTCTGAACATACAGCATTGCTAACGCCTCAAACCTATCTTTGGGGAAATGCGTTTCGTTTGCAGCCATAATCTCACCCCCTTTCTCCGTGCTATTTTATCACGGTTTAGAGACAAGGTGCAAGAGTGTGGCCGTATCCAGCAGCAGGCCGCCCAGCAGGCGGCGGAAAGGGGGTGAGGGGGCACGAAGATAAAAGAAATCACGATCCACGGTGATGACGATATCGCCGTGGTCGTGAATGAGGATGGTAAGACGGCCCGGGTGTATGTATTTGCGGCCGGTGTACGCATCACAGCCCCGGTCTGGAGTGAGGCACGATGGCTGGAATACATCAAGGCCCGCACGACTGGTCAATGCTCCGGGCCTGCGTTGACAGAAAATGAAAAGTCTCCATTGTTTTTCTCCGCACAGACTGAAAGCAACTGATCTGGGTGAAATAGGTTTTTGAGAATGAACGCATAGCGTTCCCCGTTTGGAGATGGGTCGTATCCCTCTTTGTAGCACCAGGGACCGCCCGGCAAAGTCTCCATGAAAGTCAAAAGACCATAGTAAAGTGTGGGGTTTTCACTGCGGACTGCCTTTAAATCAGGAAAATCAAATGTATCCAGGGACATTATAAGGCCTCCTTTCTCCGGGCTATTTTATCACGGTTTAGAGGCAAGGTGCAAGAGTGTGGCAATGTCCCAACAACAGGCCGCCCAGCAGGCGGCGGAAAGGGGGTGAGGGGGTGGAGAAATATACCCGCTATGAATCTGGCAACGCAGTAGACTACACAAAAAAAGTCCTTGCACTGTACCAGCAATGCAAGGACGATGGCCTAACAGCGGGACAAGCCCTCTATTTGCTCAACGCCGTAAAAAGAAGAATTGAGCAGGAGGTGCTAGAGGCTAATCTTCCGTAAGTTCCAGGCCTGCGGCTCTTTTAGACAGGTATTGAACAGAAGATACATAAGTATCAAACATACAATTTAAGCACCCTGTTGTTTCGTCGACGGAGATACGTCCCTGTTCAAGCATCCTGTCCAAGTCTCGACGCGCATATTCCATTGCAATCTCGTGAATGCCCCAGCCTACATCTATCTCAAATCCATTGAAATTCATAGTCTCACCTCCCTTCTCCTTGCCATTCTACCACGGCCAGGGTTCGGGGGCAAGGTGCAAGAGTGTGGCAGTGTCCCAGCAGCAGGCCGCCCAGCAGGCGGCGGAAAGGGGGTGAGGGGGTGGAGGTGACGATCCGGGGGGAGCCCAAAGAAATCGCCGCCCTTGTATTGACGGTACAAGAGCGGCGGGTAGGACCGAGCGAAATAAAGGTGGATTTCGATCCGGTAGCTATTGTGAAGGGTGCGTTGAAATCCATGTATGGTATTCATCCAGAAGCCGAAGATTCAATCGGAGAGAATTCTGAAGAATTTGAAGCTGAAAAGCAGTAGAATAAAAACCCCCGTCGGATGGTGGAACATCCGGCGGGGAAGGAACCAGCAAACCAGAAAAGCGGTCCTTGTGTATCTATTATACAATGACCGCCGGAAAAATGCAAGACAAAGCGAAAGTATCAAAAACATATCGGACAAAGAGTCATTCATACGCTCTGAAAAAGGAGGCGGCACTATGAATGGTACATTTGAAAATGAGCTGAACGTACAGCTGTTATACGAAATTGTTGGCAGAATCCTGGGGGAGCAGTACGGGGTGAAGCTCACCCCGATTGTGACGCGCCGGAAGGATTATCCTCAGCCCCAGACAGAGCAACCAGACGATCCCGCTCCTCTTGCCGTTTAACGCGGCAAGAGGGATGATCTAAAATCCACAAACGAAAAACAGGAGGACACGAAAATGCAGAAAGACAAAAACATCCAGGACAAGCTGCTGTCCGCGCTCCAGGAGGAGGGCGTGCCCGTGACGGTGTTCGTTTTGAACGGCTTCCAGCTGCGCGGCCAGATTACCGGATCCGACCGGTACGTGGTGGTGGTTCAGGCCGGGGAGGAGCAGCACATTATGTACAAGCACGCCATCTCCACCATCCACCCGGAACGCTCGATTGAGCTGTAACGGAGGTAAAAGACATGACTACATACAAGGGCACGGATCGGGCTATGAAGTGCCGTGGCTTCCAGTATGAGCTGGGGAAAAAGTTTACGTGGGACGGAGCTGTCAGATGCGGTGACCGGGGCGGACACTCTGTTGTCTGTCCGATGGATGCGTTGTCGTACTACTCTCCGGTGGATGGCAGCCGGTATTTTGAGTGCGAGGCCGGCGGGACGATTGATGGAAA
>OOIH01000674.1_pt1 | contig 12143 bp, 13 predicted proteins | sample 1691801 | NCBI WGS metagenome assembly OOIH01 (sample SAMEA1061690, study PRJEB22710) | metagenome
AACCTCCACCTTAATGCTACTGGTGCGTTCCCGTCGGCTGGCCCGAATAGCCGTTGGCATGGTCTCCCCCTCCGCTGCCTGAGTACTGTATTAGGGATGTGAAAGATACTCTTCCAGGGTCATTGCATCATCCACCCGATATTCCCCCACTTCTGTCCGTCTGAGTGCTGTCAAATACCCACCCACACCCAATTTATTACCAATATCTTCCCCAAGAGTCCGAATATACGTTCCACTAGAAACTTTACACCGTAAAGTAAGCTCTGGCCACTCATACCGCAAAATCTCAATCTCATAAATTTGTATCTTTCTACGGGGCATTTCCACCTGCCTGCCCTCACGTGCTAACTTATACGCCCGCTGACCATTAATTTTCACTGCCGAATACTGCGGCACTGTTTGTTCAATCTCCCCTATAAAACTCTGTACCACTTCCTCAACTTGAGATATTGAGGGGCAAGCAAATTGTTGTATTGGGATAACCAGACATTGTGCTTTTTGGGAATCTCCGGAGGCTACGGCCGAGGACGAAGATGCGCGGCCCCCGCAACGGCGGGCGGACGCGACATCGTGTCCCGAAAAGAATAATGACTGGTTATCCGACATATAACCCTTAATCTCCCCTTCAATATCCCCCGTCGTCGACGTTGCCCCCAACCTGATCGTTGCCACATACTCCTTGTCTAACTTCAAAAACTCATTCGCTCGCTTCGTCTCTTTCCCCGTCAAAATCAGCAAAAGCCCCGTCGCAAACGGATCCAAAGTTCCAGTATGTCCCACTTTCACCTTCTTGCGTTTCTCACGCACCACCCCATCTTTACCTTTCACCTCAACATAACCAGCTTTCCCTGAAAGTTTACGCCGCACTCGCGCCACCACTCCAAAAGAACTCATTCCAGCAGGTTTATCAATTAGCAAAATCTCATCATTCATGTCATTATATTACATCAAAAACTAACCTAGTCAACCACTAGTCTTAAATCATTCACATCCCAGGAATCTGAAATGCTGCTGGATTAGCTTGCTGTGCAGCCGCACTTGCCTGTGCTTGCTGTGCTGCCATCGCCTTAGCTTGTTCTTCAGCCTGCTTAGCTGCCAAATCCGCTGGCACCTGCACCTGCGGCAACACTGGTGGCATCGCTTCATTACCCGTTACCGGAGCTGGTGGCGGTGGCAAAACTACTCCATCTGCCTCATTAGCTACTGGCTGCGCTCCCACTGGCGGCATCACTGATTGCTCCTCTGGGGCTAGTTGCGCAGCAGCCATATCAGTCTGCGGCATCGTACCACTCTGCATCACTTGCCCATTCGTCGTCACCGCGCCTACACCTGGATTAGTATCAATTAGACCAGCTACACTCGCCGTTGTCGCCATTGGCAAAGGTTCTTCTAAAGCTGCTGCCAACATTGCTCCATAATCTCTTGGTCCACTTTCCGCTTCAGCCGCTACTTGTGCTGCTTGTTCCGCCTTGACCGCAGCATTATTCACTGCCGCCACGCTAGCAGCTGCTGCCGAAACCGCCTCATTCACTGCATTAGTAGCCGCAGTCGCTACCGAACTCTGCCCCGCAGCACCAACCGTTGTCGCTTGTGCTTGCTGCATCATCGCTGCCTGATCAATACCACCCTCCACCGGAACATCCACTGGCACCACTGTATCCTTCAGCTCATTAGTATACCCACCATAATCTTTCCCTACCAACAAATTTGCCGTGTCAGTCTCTGGCAACGGTGTATTATAGTCCGCAAAACTCGGTCCGCTATTCGTCACACCAGCATCATTATCCATCACATGTGCCGAAATCAACTGTTGATCCGCCCCCATCAACATTAATTTCGAAGCTAGTTGCATTGTATCAGAATTCGTCCGATCGTTTGAGAAGCGCCCGGTTGCTGCTACAATTCCCGTCAACAACGCCGTCGCAATCTCCTTATCCACTACCGCATCCTTACCCTGCATCGTAAAAATCAACTTGGTAATCATCTCTGATACTGAACTTGCTCCTGGGTCGCTCCATTCAATCTCACCAAATCGCCCTGGCGCATCACAAGTAATATCTACTGTTGTTGCGTCATGCATAATCCGTCCATACTCCGAAAGCGCCGCGTCCAAATCTGTCGCTTGCGGCACACCTAGTGCCAAGACCAAATCTACATTATAATCCCCATGCGAAAACTCTAAATCGTTTTCCGAGAGCACTGTTTTATACGGCGTAATATAAACCTTTACAAAATCACCGTCCAACTTGTAGCGCAAATGATCGGCCTTATCTTTAGATAAGGCAATAATAAAATCTTGTAAACTGTCTGTATTCGTCTCGAAAGTCTCTGCTGGCTGCAAAAACTGCAACGCATCTGGCGTATTTCCTGAATAAATCGCCGTAGTATGCTTCTGCAGACCATCCAAAAACATTGTCAAGCCAATCGCCGCTGCCATCTCATCCACTGACGGATCGCGCGACAACGCCACCAAAATATTTTCTGAGCTCCGAATCTTGTCAATAATTCGCCGCTCAAAATCGTTCTGTGGGATCACCCCTGGAGCCATCTTCGTACTTTCCGACTTTGCTGCCGCTAATTTGACCACCGGCTTACTCGACGCCACCACCGGCTTCGTGCCTAAGTTCCCAGGCTTTGGTGCTACGGCTGAACTATTTGTTGTTTTTTGGTTTTGATCTTGCATTATATAACCCCTATAGGTCTACATTTTGGCAACTTACATTGCCCCTATACTCTCCATTATGGCACACTCATCCCCAAAAATCAATACTTTTTATGGTTAAAACCAAACCCCTATTTCAATTTTTCTTCAATCAACTGACGAATTTTATTGGCATATTTCTCCGGGCTCATGCCTTCATTATCGATCCATTCTCCATCAAGATAAAACCAAGGCGTCCCACCAATCTCAACATAATCACCAGCCCCCATATCAAAAGCTACTTTCTGCGCGACTTCAACGCTTTGCATATCCTGACGAAATTTAGTCAAATCACCTTTATTCCCCGAAGCCACTAAGAAATAATCCTCCAATTGCTTCTGAAGCTGATCGCCCTGAGAATAAAACCATTCATTTTGATTATTAAACAAAAGGTTTTTGTATTCCTTCCAATATCCTTGAATGGCAGCAGCATTAGCCGCAGAAGCGCCAATCACGCCATTTGGATGGTAATCCAGAATAAATGTACGAAACACCACGGCAACTTTACCATCAAACTCAGAAACAATTTGGTTAATATAAGGGTTCATCAAAGCACAATAGCTACACTGATAGTCAGCGTATTCATAAATCACAACTGGCGCATCGGCGCTACCAGTTATATTCTCTGGCAAATTACCCGCGTCCGGATTATTACTCAAAATAGTATTAAGATTATATTTACTATAATCAATTTTAGCAAAATCATCTTTTACCTGCTGGAGGCTATACATGTCACTGTCTCCAGTTTTATCTTCTTTCAACTTAGCAGACTGAGAACTCTGCCACATAGATAAACCAATAAACCCCACAAAAACTGCAATTATAATACCTATAGTGAGAACTGTTTTCTTACTCATTAATATCCTCCGTTATGATAAATTCTATTATAGCACTATAGGTGTTATAATATACCCATGGACAAAAAGATTTGGATTATCGTTATAATTATTATCGCCGCTTTTGCTGGCATTATCGGGATTAGCATGGCACAGCCCCGCGAAGACCGCTTAGCTCAGATTTTCCCCGCTAGCGAAGAGTCTGGTAACTTGCCAGAAAATGTTGAAGGCGACCCTAATGCTCCTATACTCATTTTTGAATATGCTGATTATCAGTGCGAAGGTTGTGCCTCTATGAACCCCAAACTCAACCAGCTCGTAGAAGAATACGATGGTAAAGTTGCCGTGGTGTATCGTAATTTCGTGCAAAGTTACCATGCTAACGGCACCGCCGCGGCCTCTGCTGCCAATGCTGCTGCCATCCAAGGATACTGGCGCGAATATAAAGATTTACTCTTTGCCAATCAGAACGAATGGTATCATTCTGACGCCACCACCCGCCAACAACAATTTGAAAAATACTTTACCACAGTTACAAATGGCAAAGGTGATTTAGAGAAATTTCGTACCGACATGAATAGCGACGCAGTTGCCCAGAAAATTGCTTTCGACCGCCAACTCAGCGAAGCCCGTAAACTCGCCTACACTCCGCTCATTTACGTTGGTCGTGAGCAAGTCAAACAATCCGAAATGGGTGCCGACTTCCTAGTCAACATGCGTAGCAAAATCAATGCCCAGCTAGAGAAATAAACTAAATCTTATCATACATAATAGTCTCTCTTCTGCTATGTCTTCGAGAGGGGGTGCGGAGCTCACGAGCGAGCATGCAGTGCGCGAGGCCTGTGACGACAGGTCCGAGCGACACGTCTCTAGAGAAGATATAGCAGAAGAGAGTTATTTGTGTACCTCAAGAAAAGACGGTAGCTTATCTTCTTATTGATTTTAAATCTATTCTCCCCACTTCTTCAGCATCTTGGCATTAATCTTGCTCGCATCAAACCGATAATGCCCTGTCACTTTTCCCCGCTTCAAATAATCCTCCTCGCGTTTAGGTTGTCCTGCATTGTGTATAATATATGGTCGCCCATTCTTTGTACGCTTATCCGACACCACGCCAATATGTCCACCATGATCAGATACAATAATATCTCCTGGTTGCCATTCTTCCGGATTCTCCTGCCAATCATTCCCTAATTTCGTCGCATACTTCTCAAAAAACTTCTGCAAATTCTTCACCCGCCGAAAGTCAATATTCGAGTCTGGCGTCTCAATATCATATTCTGCTGGATTTTTCGCAATATCCGCATCCACCATCGCTTTCAGATCATACCCCGCTTCCCGAAACGCCCGCCAAATCACATCCGTACACACCCCAATATCTTCATCTGGATAGCCGCCTTGAACATAACTCCCGTCATATTTCGGAAAATTCTCCGCGTCTTTGCGCGCTCCCAACAAAAAATCTTCATAATCATCCCGCCCATTCTCGTTAAAATCCATATCACTTCTCTTCCGCTCCATCCCCAAATCCTCCATCGTATAAGCCCGACCTGCAAATAACCCCAAATTAAACCACCACGCCAACCCAACACCTAGCACCGCCACCACTATTGCCACGCCTAGCAAACTCCACCAAAGTACCTTCTTCACGCTAGTTAAATCTTCCCCATCACCCGTTTCACGCGCTCAATATCACTCTCACGCGTAGCATAGCTCAGAGAAAACCGCACCAATGGTGGATATTTGCAAATTTTATCCAGATAATAATGCGCGCAAAAATACCCTGCACGCGCCATAATCCCCTCTTTGCCCAGTGCCGCACCCAGCAGATGCGAATCTAGCCCTTCCACATAGAAACTCATCGTCGGATTTGCCTGCTTCCCCACCATCTGCACTCTCGGATTACTACGCAAAAACCTATCTAATTCCTCTGTACAGGACGTCAAACGTTGTTTGTCGGCCTTTGTCCGACCACCTAACCAATCTAACGCCACCAAGTAAGCACAAATCTCCCCCCACGCCTGTAAGCCAGCCTCAAAGACCGTATGTACGTGGTCCTTATTTGCCTCCGCGCTAAGCAAATAGTCATCAGCAAACACATCATCTACCATTCCACCCCCGATAAAGTTCTGCGTGAGTTTCGACACCAAATCCCTCCGTACCACCATCACACCTAGTGAAGGCGCATACATCTTATGTGCCGAAAAACAAATTGCATCTGCCTCCGTCTTCTCCAGCATTTCATGATAGTGTGCCATCGCTTGCGCCGCATCAACTATTACTAACCCGCCATCACCATGCACCTTTTTCACCACCTCTTTTAAATTCACCAACTGTCGCCCATCAAAATTCGCCGCGCAATTCACCACTAACACTGCCTTATGGAAATCCTCCTCCAAAGGCAAACTTCCATCCTCTGCCCGTTTTAATACCACTCGTGGCACATCCAAGCGTCGCGCCAATGCCATCGTCGCCAAAAACGGCGAATTATGCTCAATATCCGACGTGAACACTTTTTCCACATATTCTGCACAAATCTCGTTTAAAAGCAAATTAATCCCATACGTCGTGTTCAAAGTGAACGATACGAAGTAATCTTTTTCTTTCAGCTTGAGTAATTTTAGGGTCTTTTTCCGTGCTGCCTCCACCATCGCATCGGTCTTCTCACCCCACGGATACTTCACTCGTTCTCCACAAGAATTATGTTCCAAATAATACTGATCTAGCGCCTCAATCACTGGTCGCGGTCTCAAACTCTGGCAAGCCGCATCCAAATACACCATTTTCTCATTCAAATAGTCAAAATCATTCATACCTCTATTATAACATCGCGCCACTATCAAAACTGGACACTTCTGCCTTTCTCTCAACCGTCACTGATCGTGCACCTTTCGCCTGCACTCGCGAATTACTAATCCGATATCCTCGACTCACCAACCCATCATCTCCCCTAATCAGCACCACTATTCCCTCTGCAACACCCCAAAGAAAATTTCCTAGCACCACTATCACAATTAATACCTCAATCACCGCGTTCATTCCTGCGCAATCAGACCACTCCAGTCCCAAACATGATAATGGCAATACTATCATTTCCACTATAAGCAAAGTCAAAACCAACATAAGTAAACCCACATGCACCGCTGCTTTACGATAATTCCCTAAATAAAAATCCATCACGCCTAAACCACCAAGCGTAATGCCTAATATCCCCGCAGTATCAGCCGACTTATAACCTTGCATTTTCCTCCTTGATTATAAATACACCTCACGCTGTCATTTTGAATCGTAGAAATTGAGCTTGTTCGTACCCCCCACAAACAAAAAGGGCACCGCGAGGTGCATTACTCCTATCAACAGCCACTACTGAATGTTTTGTGACTTAGGGTACTCACGATGCCCCATTCGACCACAAAACATCACGAGATGCGGCTGCCATGTTGATAAAAGTAATGCAACCTCATTATACCATAAGTAAATTCAGAAATAATAAAAACATATCATGCTATAATACTCTCATGAACATCGTATTCCCTGAATTTAACAACTCTACTATCCAAGCTGCCCTAGAGCGCCATGCCGAAATGCACGCCTCTGGCGAATCTATCCCTGGTATCGCACCAGATGGTGTCTCAGAAATCACTGCTTTGCCCGCCCCAAACCTAACCACCGCCTGCGCTATGGTTAAATCCGGTGAAGCCGACACTATGATTGCCGGCATTGACTATTCATCTCGTGATGTCATTCTCGCCTGTCGCGAACATTTTCCCATGTCTCCAAAACCCCAACTTGTAAAGCAATCACAAGTTGAAGCAAACTCTACCTCTGTCAATCCTGCAATTTCCGAGCGTTATTCAACCTTTTCTGGTCTAGCCGTGATGCAAAAAGGCAACCAAGTCTATCTCCTCGCCGATATGGCCGCTTGCAAGCATCCCAGCAAAGCCCAATTGATAGAAATCATTCACCAAACCCACACTTCTGCCAGCAAACTCTTCTCCGAACCACCCCGTGTAGCCTTACTTTCTTTCTCTACCTTTGGCAGCGGCGGGCACGATGACACCATCGAACTCATGCAAGCCATCCGCCAAGAATTCCAAGATTCAGAAATCTTACTCGATGGCGAAATGCAACTTGACGCCGCGATTAATCCTGCCATTGCTCAGAAAAAATTCCCCGATTCCCCAGTAGCCGGCCAGGCCAACGTCCTCATCGTACCCGATCTCAACTCAGGTAATATCCTTTACAAAGCCTTCGAGCATATCGCCGGCTTTAATGTCGCCGGCCCCATCCTCCAAGGTTTTAGTTATCCTGTTTCCGACCTCTCTCGTGGCAGCTCTGTCGCTGATGTTATTCTCACAATTGAAGTCATGGCAAAACTCATAAAATAAGTCTATTCATGCAAAAACGCCCAAAGAAATCTCTGAGCGTTTTTCATCTTGTCTCCCCTCCGACAAAATGGGTTTAGAAAATCGGAGGAGGCAATAATTAAGGTAAACAGTTACAGAACTAACCGAGTTTTAACCGAAACTCGGTAAACGGGAAGACTTCCCCTGATCCCTGGCATCGAAACACTCCAGGTTCACCAGAAAGTGACTTTTACACCTTGCACTAGGACTCCTAATCCTAACCTGCAAAACCTCTGCTACCTGCTGCGTCTTCATCATCAGACGTTTCTCGTATGTCCCAAGTCCATCCCAACTTGACTGATATATTGCCAACTCTTCCGTTGAGGGCAATATCGCCTCTATCGCCAGTTCGCTTGGCTCTCCCACCGAGTCTACGACTGTTGCCATAACCATGATACACAAGCACAAGATCAAAGACACAGAAACTTCAAATCCATTTCTCATACGTTATTACATCCCGCTCATCTCCGCGCCACCGCTACCATCAAATCACTATCTACAACAAACGACAGCGTATCAGCACGAATCTCGTATGCCATTCTTCCCACGGCAATCCTCCTTCCCCCAAGGCTCTATTCAGTTTTCACTACATACTACCTAAACAGTAGGATTACGAACGTGTACTATATTAGCACCTCCTCTCTATTAAGGAACTCCCAGCACCCACGCCAGATCAAACATGGTACAAACGTTGCACAAGATTAAGACTTGGCCAAAACCCTGCGTCAAACTCCCAAGCCGAGTGCCACTGAGCATATCAATGTGTCGCTAACTCACACCAGTCGTCTTCAAAACACAACAACGGTGAGACCAGCAGTCCTTCGCGGCTCCTATAAAACCAGCCTACGGACATAGATTCATTCTACTTTACACCCACCTGTTTGTCAACTGTTTTTCTCTATTCCGTAGTAATCGCCGTCCGTGGTGCAATATTCAAAGCATACGGATCTGTCGGCTCCACTCCAGAAATAATCTCAAAATACGCCGCCGCACCCACCATTACCGCATTGTCTCCAGCAAATTTTAGCTCTGGGAAAAACACTTTTCTTTGCAACTCTTTTTGTGCGCCAAAATTCCCCAATTTGCCCTTAGAAGTACCTGAAAGCTCTTCCATGGTTTTTTTCCTAAGAACCGCGTTAGCACTCACCCCACCTGCAATCACCACGCTCCGAGCCTCCGGATAGGCTTCTAGAGCCATTTTCAGTTTCTCAATCAAAATATTGCATGCCGTTTCCTGAAACGCTGCCGCAAAATCCGCCCTCTGCTGATTAGTCAAATGTTCCTTTAGCTCATATGACGGCGTCGTAATTGGTAAACCGCAATCCGCCTGCACCGCCCTAAGCACTGCAGTCTTAAGTCCCGAAAAAGAAAAATCCAACCCCTCCACCTGCGGATGCGGCAACCGATAGGCCCGAGCATTACCAACCGGGCAAGTAGGAGACTTTTGCGTCGTCTGAAGAGAATTTTTCGGCTGGCGCGGGCCCGAATCTTTAGATGAGGAGAGCGCCACCGTCTCTGAAGATGATGCAAAAGTCTCCCCATTAGCGCATTTGGCAATCGACGGCCCTCCCGGATACGGCAACCCCAAAATCTTCGCTACTTTATCAAAACATTCTCCCACCGCATCATCCCGTGTTGTCCCAATAATTTCAAACTGATTGTGTGTACGCATATAAATAATCTGCGTATGCCCCCCACTCACTACCAAAGCAATCAGTGGAAACTCCGGAACCTCCACAGCTAATACCTTTCCGTGAAGCATTGTAGCTTGACTACTGGGGCTTTGCCGGGTCCGAATCTTTAGATGAGGAGAGGCACACCCATGCTGAACGAAAAGCGTATTGGCCGCGGAGGTTCCGGAATGCAACCAATTGGCATAAATATGGCTTTTCAGATGATGCACCGCATACAGTGGTTTCCCCCACAAAATCGCCAGCATCCGCGCCGTCAATGTTCCAATCAAAAGCGAACCTAAAAGTCCTGGTGTATGCGTCACAGCAATTACATCAATATCATCTTTTGTCAATTCAGCGTCATCCAAAGCCTTATGCACCACAGGTAAAATTGCCTCCAAATGCGACCTCGCCGCTACCTCGGGTATCACACCACCATAAGCTGCAAAAATATCCACCTGCGACACCACCACATTGCTCAAGATCTGCAAATCTGCTTGCTTTTCATCAATCGTTCCCCGCTCAGCAAAATCACCAGCACCCTCTATCACCGCCGCTGCAGTCTCATCGCACGAACTCTCAATTGCCAAAATTTTCATATCTATACAAATTATACCATATTTTTCTCTTTCTATCCAAAATATTCACAAAATGTTTATGTAAAATTACAATAAAAACTGGCTCCCTCGCCAGAAAAGCTTCAGGAGCCATAAATCAAGTCTACGAGTTACGAAAAATTAACATACCATTTTTACTGTGTCACAGGAATAAATCCGAAACGTCCCAAAAGCGCCGCTGCGGCAAATACATTCCGCCTTCCAAGAATAAGGTGACTTGGGGTCATGATGCACTGCCCACAATTTTTCCTCATTCTTTGACAAGGTTTTCAAGGTAATCAATGTCGTTGGTTGCTTATTCTCATAAGCCGACGGGATCGCTACCTCTGTCACATAGTAGACACTTCCCTCCTCCAAATGAGTCAAAAGCATCCGCATATTGCCATCCAGCCATTCCTGTGTCTGCACCAGACGTTCGCTAGCTGCCAGCCTGATTGCCGCATCCAACTCACGCACATTTTTCACTATTTGACCACCGTAAGAATACGACGGATTCACCTTGTGCCCTACACGTTTATTGCTATTTTTCTTTGCCATTCAAATTCCCTCCTAGGCATAAAATTTTTGCTATTTGCACTTTGCAAGCAGCATCAAACCTACGGATTTACCATAGACTTGATGCCACTCACAAAACACTTTACTCGCAACTTGTCAACGTTCTATGCTACCTAGCATCACCATATCTCTTCATTACATCATACATTATTACAAAAGTCAATAACAGAGATGGCTATTCTTCTCAATTCGACCACCACTATCATTCAAACTCTGATATAATTAGTCCATGAATCAGCATTTTTTGCAGTCTTCTGCTTGGGAAAAATTCCAACAACTCGAAAATCATCAAACTTTCCGGTTGCAAGAAAAAGATTATTCCGCTCTGGCTATTCTTCAGACCACCCCTGTCGGCAATTACCTCTTCTGTCCCTATGGCCCTGCCCTTAACTCCGCGAATGAAAAATGCCTAAAATCTGCCCTTGCTGGACTCACAAAACTTGCTCGTAAGAATAATGCTTTCTTTATTCGTATTGAACCAACCAGCGATTTCCTTTCAGCTGATACCATCAAATCTCTCTGTCTCAAAAAGTCCCATGATATCGACCCTGCCCACACTTGGGTACTCGACCTCTCTTTACCTCAAGAAGAACTCCTAAAACAAATGCGCAAATCCAACGTCCAATACTGGCAAAGTAGTAGCAAAAAGGGCCTCACTATTCGCACCAGCCAAGATCCCAAAGATGTACAAATCCTTTCTTCCCTCCTCCGTGGTGTCGCCGATAAAGATCATTTCACCCCCCAAGATGAACAACATCTTCAGCGTCAAATCGAAGCTGGTTTTGCTACACTCTACTTTGCAGAATACCAAGGCAAAACCCTCGCTGCTTCCCTAGTGTACGATTACGACAATGTACGATTTTATGCTCATGCTGCCACTAGCGATCAAGAACGTAAACTTGCCGCTGGTACTGTTCTGCTTGTACAGATGATTCTTGATGCCAAAAACCGCGGCGCCAAGATCTTCGACTTTTGGGGTATCACCACTTCCGAAGACAAAAATCACCCCTGGTACGGCTTTTCTCAATACAAGAAATCGTTTGGCGGACAGATGATTAGTTACGCTGGCACCTGGGATTTACCCCTACAACCACTACGGTATCAAATGTATCAACTGATTCGCCATATCAATCGCCTTACCCGCAAAATTCTTCACTAATTCCCTATCGATAATTCCTAGTTAGTGTTTCCTGACTAGGATATTTTGTGCCTCAATATTTCAACTTTGCACTCAACAAAACATCCATCTATTACGACGATGGCGTAAACTACAACATTGCAGCTGCTCCTCTTTACTTCGTGCGCAGCGGGTTCGTCAATTTGGCTGTATCTGCTGATACTTTCAGGTACGCTGG
>OOIH01000598.1_pt1 | contig 12129 bp, 11 predicted proteins | sample 1691801 | NCBI WGS metagenome assembly OOIH01 (sample SAMEA1061690, study PRJEB22710) | metagenome
AAAACAAACTTTTGTGGTAACATTAGAAAACTTGAATTCTATGGAAGGAAAGTTTTTACCTTATTATATAGGAGAACTTCCAACTGGTGTAACTTTTGGATATATGGAAGCAACAGGAGTAGATATTCCCATTGAAACGAATCTTAGTAAAAACGGTAAGAAAACGTATTCTATTTATTTAGAGAATAATGCAAATGCAAGTGTAACCATTAATCTAGGCGTACAAGGAGGACTAGCTAATCAACCAATATCTTTACCAATGAATGGACACTTAATACCACAAGCTAAAAAAGAAAATAAAAATATATCTAATATTTGGAAGTACGATCAAACATCTGGTTCAAGTACTTTCTGTGTAACAGGAGAAGAGACCACCTGCTTACCGATTAACCCAGAAGTTTTTGAATCAGGGACAATCATCAAATATAAAGTAAATGATACAACCGAGAAATACTTCCATGTTATTTCAGATGATGGAGATACTTTAACCTTGCAACAACGAGAAAATACCATATACACTGCTACATGGTACACGGGTACTAACGATAGCACTAAGGGACCAACGACTATATTGACTACATTAGAAAGTGCCACAAGCAATTGGACAAATGTGCTTAACCAAACTTATACCTTAGGAACAACAACATTTAAAGATAATGCCTTTACTGGATGTAGTGTTAATGCTGCTAATAATATTACTTGCACCAAAAACACTTATGCATTACCAATTAGAACGGCAAAAGCAAGAATGATAACCATGCAAGAACTATTATCACTAGGATGTAGTACCGTTAATCAATCTTGTCCAGTATGGGTATATAATTACTTAAAAGATTCTATCAATAACGGAGGAACAGTGAATCAAACAGGGGGAGATTATGGAAATAATTATTACTATTGGACTGCTACAGCAAATTCCTCAACGACATCATATGCATGGTATGTAGATAGCAGGGGACGTGGAGATGGTAGTTTTACATCTACTAACGGCGGTGCACGTGCTGTTATCCAAATTGAGAAGTCTAGAGTAATTAAGCCGAGAAATGAAAATATAACCCATGTGTATCAATATAACCAAACAACAGGATCAAACACTTTTTGTGTAACAGGGGAAGAGTCTACTTGTATAGAATTAGATGCTCCTGATACGTATACTCCTGGAACCATTGTAAAATACAAAGTTAATGATAACGAAGAAAAATATTTCCATGTGATGTTTGATAATAAAGATACCTTAACTTTGCAACAAAGGGAAAACACAGTGAACAAAGTAGCGTGGTATGCTACTGCTAATGATTATAGTAAGGGACCATTAACGGCATTAGCAGCCCTAGAAAGTGCTACATCTACTTGGAGCAATGTACCTGATCAAACGTATACACTAGGTACTACAGTATTTAAGGACAATTTCTATACAGGTTGTACAGGTCATTCATCTTGTTCTTTGAATTCTTATACATTGCCAACTAGAACAGCCAAAGCAAGATTGATTACCATACAAGAGATAGGATCATTTGGATGTACTGTGACACAAAGTACTACTTCTTGTCCTGTTTGGGTACATAATTATCTAAAAAAATGTACAGATTACGGAGGAACAGTAGATGGTACAGTATTTTCCTATTGGACAAGTTCTGCACATTCAAATACTCAAGACACTGTATTTGTAGCATATTACTTAGGCACTTATTTTGCTTTTCTAACAACATCTAGTGATATCGGGGTACGTGCGGTGATTGTTATTCCTAAATAATTTGTTTCTCTACTCTTTACAAATCAATATAAATATAGTATGATATATGCGTAGTGGTTGAATGTGGTAAAAAGTGGGGGAAGTAATATGTTAATGGGATTATATGAACATCATTTAGATGATAAAGGTCGTGTCATCATTCCTAGTAAATATCGGGAAATTTTACCTGATAAATTGATATTAACAAAAGGAATAGATGAGTGTTTGTATCTTTATCAAGAAAAAGATTTTAAATATTTTATTGACAAGTTAACTTACCTTTTGTTTACCAAACAAGATGTTCGCTTCTTTTTACGTTTTTTCTTATCTAGTGCCACCACAATTGAACTAGATAAACAAGGTAGAATTCTTATTCCTTCTTTTTTAAAAACTTATGCCAAATTAGGTGATGATATTATGATTTTAGGCGTAATGGATCACTTGGAATTATGGGATAAAACTTTATGGGAAGATAGTATTAAAAAACAAGAAGGAAAGATTTTAGAAATTAGTGAACATTTATTTGATGAAGGGGAAAGCTATGGAAAATAAGCATATTAGTGTATTATTAGCCGAATCAATTGAAGCACTGAATTTAAAAAGCGATAGTATTGTGGTGGATGCTACCTTAGGTTACGCTGGTCACAGTAGTGAAATATTAAAAAGAATAAAAAGGGGACATTTATTCGCCTTTGATCAGGACCTTGAAGCAATTCATTATAGTAAAAATCGTTTAGAGAAAATAGGAAGTAATTATACAGTTATTCACGCCAACTTTTCTTATATGACAGAAGAGTTAAAAAAACAAGGTATCACTAAAGTTAATGCGATCCTTTTTGATCTTGGTGTATCTAGCCCACAGTTAGATGATAAAGACCGTGGGTTTAGTTACCATCAAGATGCAAGATTAGATATGCGAATGGATAGAGAAAACTCACTTAGTGCGTACGAAGTAGTAAATACTTATTCTAAAAGCGAACTAACGAGAATTTTTTATCAATATGGAGAAGATAAGTTTTCTAAAAATATTGCTAGTAAAATAGTATCGTACCGAGAGCGTAAACCAATTGAAACGACTCTTGAATTAGTAGAAATTATCAAATCTGCTGTTCCTATCAAATATCGATTAGAAAAACATCCAGCAAGACAAATTTTTCAAGCGATACGAATTGAAGTGAATCACGAGTTAGAAATATTAGAAGATAGTATTAATCAAGCAATGAATTTACTTGAAGTAGGAGGAGTCTTAGCAGTGATTACTTTTCATTCCTTAGAAGATAAAATCATTAAAAAACGTTTTAAGGAAGTCACCGAGATTGATGCTAAAGTGAAAGGATTACCTAATGTACCTAAAGAATACTTACCAAGTTTTCGTATGCTTACTAATAAAGCCATTGTTCCATCTAGCGAAGAATTAGAGAAAAACCCTCGTGCAAGAAGCTCTAAATTAAGAGTAATAGAAAGAATAAAATAAGGAAGAAGGTTCATTATTGAAAAAAATAAAAAGAAAATGGAAGTTTAGTCGTTTAGAAAAGTTTGTATATGCTCTTACCATTTTATTGGTAGTATCTTCTCCGATTACCATTGTTTTTTCTAAAGCAACATTATCAAAAATTAACTTTGAGGTTGAACGTCAAAAAAAGAAGATTTCTTCTCAACAAAAGAAAAATGAAAGCTTAACCATGAAAATTGACGAATTAGCTAGCCTTGATAAAATTCAAGAGATTGCCAAAGAGAATGGTTTGAGTTATAATAATGATAGAATCAAAGTAATTGTAGGAGAATAGGCATGAAAAAAAAGAAAAAGGAAGCTAGAAACACGATTAAAATTAGCAAATTTGTGGTTGTCTTTGCTCTTTTTTTGTTTGTTATTATGGCTCTACGTTTAAGTCAGTTAGCATTATTTGATAAAATAGACGATGTGAATTTAGCAACTTTAGCTAGTAAACGAACAACAAAAACAGAAATAATTCCTGCTAAAAGAGGAACGATTTATGATTGTAATGGGGAAGTACTAGCCCAAAATGTATCTTCTTATACCATTATTGCCTACCTTGATCCGAAAAGAACAGAAAATCCCGATCGTCCAATGCACGTAGTAGAAAAAGAAAAAACAGCTGAATTACTTGCTCCCATTTTAAATATTTCTTATGATCAAATCATAACCTATTTATCTAAAGAGGATGTTTATCAAACAGAGTTTGGGAGCAACGGAAAAGGATTAACCGAGCTAGTTAAAGATAAAATATTAGATTTAAACCTTCCAGGCATTGATTTTATAGAAACCCAAAAAAGATATTACCCAAAAGGAGATTTTTTATCTTATATTTTAGGATATGCTAAAACAGACGAAAATGGGGTAATGAAAGGGGAACTTGGATTAGAAGCTTATTATGATGATATCTTATCAGGTACTGATGGTTTTATTACGTATCAAAAAGATTTGCGAGGATATAAAATTGCTAATACCAAAGAAATGACACAACCTGCAATTGATGGAAAAGATATTTATTTAACGATTGATAGCAACATTCAATTTTTCCTAGAACAGGCTTTGAAAAATAGTGCTGCTAATTATCATTTTGAATGGCTAACTATGGTAGTTGCTGATGCTAAAACTGGAGCTATTTTAGGAAGTAGTACAACCCCATCATTTGACCCTAATCTTAGAAATTTAACCAATTACTTAGATATTAACGTATCCGTTCCTTATGAACCAGGTTCAACGATGAAGATTTTTACTTATATGGCAGCGATGGAAAACGGAGTATATCATGGCGAAGATACTTTTAAATCTGGTACTTTTACTACTAGTGATGGAACAGAAATTGGTGACTGGAATCGTAATGGATGGGGGTATATTACTTACGATCAAGGATTTAAATATTCGAGTAATGTTGGAGTGGTAAACTTACTCAATAATGGTCTAACCTCATCAATGTTATGGAAATACTTTAAAAAGCTAGGATTTGGAGCAAAAACAGGAATTACTCTTCCTAAGGAAGCAACAGGAAAAATTAATTTTAAGTATGAAACGGAGATATATAATGCAGGCTTTGGTCAAGGAATTACCACAACACCAATGCAAAATATTCAAGCCCTAACTACACTAACCAATGATGGAATGCTATTAAAACCTTACTTAGTAAAAAAGATTATCGATAAGAAAACCAATAAAGTCGTGGAAGAAGGCAAGCGAAAAGAAATTGCCCAAGTGGCATCCACTGATACGGTGAATAAGATTTTAGAACTAATGGATGCTACGGTAAATGAGCGAGGATACACTGGATCAGGCTATCGAATGGATGGATTTGATTTAATTGGGAAAACAGGAACAGCCCAGATTGCCTCAGAAAATGGGGGAGGCTACTTATGGGGAGCTAACCAAATCATTTCCTCCTTCGCTGGTATTTATCCAGGAAAAAATCCCGAAATTATTATTTATACATCTCTAAAACGACCTGATGAAGGAAGTGCTAAGCCAATTACTACAGCAGTAAAAGATGTGGTGCAAAATGTAAGTAAATATCTAGGAACTGATTTAGAAACGGTTGATCATGAAGTAAAGGTAGAAAAACTTAGCAAATATATCAATTTAGATGTTGAACAAGTTAAAAATGAAATAGTATCGTTAAATCTAACTCCTATCATCATTGGAAATGGCAACAAAGTAATTCGTCAGTATCCAATGGAGGGAACTTCCATCTCTTCTGGAAGTGAAGTGTATTTAGTCACTAATGGAAGTGAAGTAGTAATGCCTAATATGATGCACTGGTCATTAAAAAAGGTAGCAACGTACTTTAACTTAGTAAAAGTTCCTTATCAGGCAAATGGCAGTGGGTATGTGGTAAGCCAAAGTATAATGGAAGGGACACCAATTACTAATACGATGGAAATTGTTTTAGAGTTATCTCCAATGAAACAACAAAATGAGGAAGGTTAATCTTTTATTTAAGATAAATGAGTTAGAAAATAAAAAAAGAAAAATTACTAAAAGTAAACAAAATATTGAAATGTATGGTAAGAGATGATAAAATTAAACGTATAAAGATAGGAAAGTAGTGGTGGATGTATGAAAAAAGTAGAGGAAAGCACTCTAGAAATGGATAATAGACCCTTTGTAAAAACTGTCCAAGAAATATACTACATCTCAAATATAAAAATTAACCAAAAGTCAACGGGGGGCTTTCAATATAAAGTTATCACACCATGGTTTTAAGAACGGGACAAGTTTTCCATTCTTTTTTATGTGATTAAAAAGAAAAAATTAAATTCTAGTTAACATTTGAGAATTTTATTTCATTTAAGGGTATACTAGATAAAGAATAGTAAGGAGTTTTAAAATATGCAAAATAAGAAAAAGATGATATTATCATTAGGAATGATTTTACTATTAATAGTAATAACCGTTGGGGTAACTTTTGCAGCGTTTACCTTTACCCAAGAAGGAATGGTGTAAAACGTAATTGAATCTAGTACGATTATGTTAACGTATACAGAAGGTAAAACGGGAATCATTTTAAATGAAGCATATCCCATGAGTGATGAAAGGGGGAATAACAAAATTAGGTTCCCTGGCTTTTGCTAGTTTGGGCGTTACCGAAGTGATTTTACCAGATAGTTTAGTAGAAATTGCTAGTTACACCTTAGCATTTAATAAAATAGAAAATATAGTGATTCCTAAAAATGTAACAGTGATAGGATCATATTCATTTCTAGATAATCCGCTAAAAAAAATTGTTAATAAAACAGGTAGGAGTATCGACTGGACGAATGTGTTAGAAGGATATTCTTTAGGAGAGTCCTTTGTAACAGGAACGATAGGAAGTATTATTATCACTGCTGAATAAAAAAAGAAAGAAAATCATTTGACTTTTATTTACTCGTATGCTATACTTTGAAGGCACTAAAAAAAGAGCTACTTTAAAGGAGAGCGATACAAATGAAAAATAAAGACAAAGATACCTTCTTTTTTTTGACTACAACTATGGCAATTTCTCTTGCCACTATTTCCCTTACAGGCTTTGCCATTAGTAAAACTACCTCAGTTGGAAAGGTAAATATTACTAAAGAATGTTTAGCATCTTTTCAAACACAATACCAGGATGAACTAACAATTGTTACACTTAATGATGAGCGAGGATTAAATACTAATGGCATATTTACTACTACTAGTTATCCTGATTATATTGCTAATACATTAAATGCTGATGGAAAATTAAAAGTAAATAACGTGAATTTGTCTTCTCGTAGATTTAATGATACAACTTATATTGATCAATACTTATTACAAAATCTAACCATTGGAGAAATTGTTGCGTTAAATAAAGTAGCAAGTGAACAAGATTGGATAGAAGATTATCCGTCAATCTTAAAAGGACTATCCCATTTAGAATTAGCAAAAATAGATAAGACCTTAGAAAAGTATCATTTAACAGAACTACTTGCTACTAGTAGTCAACCTATTATACTTTATAATTCTGGACAAAATGATTGGTTTTCTAATATTTATCATGGGTTATATGACTTAGAACAATATGATAGTAATGGAAATTTATCTATGAAATATATGTATACGGTAAATAAAATTATCGATATCGAAGAAATCAATCAAGTAATAGCTAAGATAGAAAATAATTTTAAAAATATTTTAGCAACTAACGCTAATAGTCAAATTGTAACAACTTCTATTTTTGTTCCTAGAAATTTAAAAAGTTTACAAAATGAAATCTTAATTGACGGAATCAATCAATATAATGAAAAATTAAAAGAGTTATGTAAGAAGTATCAAGTTTTATGTATTACCATGGAAGAATTGGAAGACGTTTGTCCTTATGCTATAGATAAAGGCGGGCTAACTAGCGATGGACATAAAGCACTAGCCAAAATGATTATGGAAAGAGTAGGAAATCATTTTGTATCTGATCAAAAAGATGAGGAGAAAGAGTTTAACTTAGCAATCGAAAACAATGGTTTATCAGGTACTTTAGAAAATATGAAAATTTATCTAGCTAGTTTAAAAGAAGAACCATTAAGAAATGATATTGATGGAGGATATTCTAATAAAGTCTATCAAGAACAAGTAGATGATGTATTAGAAGAAATCTCATTAATTAAAAAAGTATTACAAAAAAGTAGATAGTATGAATCACAATATGAAATTATGTCTAAGGAACAGATTTTAGTTCATCGACTTTTTAAATAGTTATAGAAAAAGATGATTAGTGGTAATTTTTGGCGAATTACTCTTTTTTTATCTTCATATACTTTACAAGAGGTGGCTTATGTTTACTAAAAAAGTAGATGCAAGAATTAAAATTGTAATGATTATTATTTTTTTGTTGTTTTTTCTAATTATTTTTAAAGTATTTTATATTCAGTTGATTGATTATAAACGTTTATCGAGTCTTGCTAATGATTTATGGAGTAGAGATTTACCCATTGAAGCAAATCGTGGGTTGATTTTAGATCGAAACGGTGTTATTCTAGCGGATAATTTAACGACTACTAGTTTAGTGTTAATCCCTAATCAAATTCAAGATAAAGAACAAACATCAATAAAACTAGCAGAAATTTTAGGTGTTAGTAAAGAAGAAATGGATAAGCATGTGACTAAGAAAACTTCTATTGAAAGGGTGCATCCAGAAGGTAGAAGACTCTCTTATGAAGTGGCAGATAAGATTGAACAGTTAAATTTACCTGGAGTGTATTTAGTCAAGGAAGCGAAACGTTATTATCCTTATGGAAATAGCTTATCCCATGTTTTAGGCTACGTTGGAATTGATAATCAAGGTTTAGCGGGATTAGAGTTACAGTATGATGAATACTTAACAGGAGAAGCAGGAGCGATTAAGTACTTTGCGGATGCTAAGGGGGGAAATTTAAATTTATCCGATGTTTACTTAAAACCACAAGACGGGATGAATTTGCAGTTAACGATTGATTATAAAATTCAAGTGTCTCTAGAGCGAGAGTTAGATAATGTTGTGGATATGTTTAAACCTGATATGGCATTAGCTGTGGTCATTGATCCGAATAACGGGGAAATACTAGGGATGAGTTCTAGACCAAATTATGATCCTAACAATTATCAAAATTATACTATGGAAGAATTATCAAGAAATCTTCCCATATGGGCATCATATGAGCCAGGTTCAACATTTAAAATTATTACTACTGCCGCTACAGTGGAAGAAGGATTAGTTGATTTATTCAAAGATACTTTTGATGATTCAGGTTCTGTGCAAGTAGAAAATGCTAGAATTAAATGTTGGAAAGCAGGAGGACATGGGCATCAAACGTTTTTACAGGTTTTAGAAAATTCGTGCAACCCAGGATTTGTGAAAATGGGACAACTTTTGGGAAAGGAAAAATTGTTTTCCTATCTTGATTTATTTGGTTTTGGTAACAAAACAGGAATTGATTTAAATGGTGAGGGAACAGGAATTATCTTCCCATTAGAGAAGGTGGGTCCTGTGGAACTAGCAACAACGGCCTTTGGTCAAGGAGTATCCGTTACGCCAATACAGCAAGTAGCTGCTGTTTCTGCTGTATTAAATGGAGGTAATTTATATAAACCTTTTGTAGTTAAGAATATTTTAGAGCCAGAGACCAATAGTATTGTAAAAACATTTGATAAAGAATTGGTAAGGAAAACGATAAGTGAAGAAACAAGTGAAATTATGCGTTATGCCTTAGAAAGTGTTGTAGCAAAAGGTGGAGGAAAGGCTGCCTATATTGACGGATATCGAATCGGAGGAAAAACAGGAACGGCCCAAAAAGTAGAAAATGGTCATTATTTAGTCAATAATTACATTATGTCTTTCGTTGGCATCGTTCCATCAAATAACCCACAGGCAATTTTATATATTGCTATTGATAACCCTAAAAATACAGCTCTTTTATCAAGTTACACAACCACTCCAATTGCAAGGCGTATTTTATTAGATATTATTGAAGCCTTAGGCATTGAAAAACAAGAAGGAGGAATTGAGAAAGATTATCAATGGAACGATGATGTGTATGTAGAAGTTACAAATGTGATTGGTATGGATGTAAAAGAAGCAACTAAAGCATTGAGCGATTTTGAAGTAGAATACTCTGGTGTTGGAACAAAAGTAATTGAGCAAAGTCCAAAAGCTGGGGAGAGAATTGCGAAAGGAAGTACTATTCGTTTACTTTTAGGAAGTTAAAAGCAAATGATGAAAATGGTATTGAAATGAAAGTAGAAATTTGTTAAAATATAGATATGAAAAATAGAAAGGGAAGTGTTAAAAGATGAATTTTATAAAGACTTTTTATCATTTTGATACTTGCCTAAGCTTTGTTAACCAAAAATTAACTAGGGGGGGGGGTAGCTTATAAAGTAAACCCTATATATTATAAGGATGAGAAGAAATTCTTGTTCTTTTTATTGCTCTAAATTAAAAAATTCGTGTAGATAAGGATTTTTAAGAATAATAATGATAATGAGGGGCAATAATATGAAAAGGAAAAAGATAATTTTGATCGTTTTAATGGGAATTATGGTATCAGGAATTGTACTAATATATTCATCATACGCTTTATTTTCTATAAACCAGATCAGTAAATCAGTAATTACTATTAAAGTAGGTGAAATGACACCAACGGTAAAAGTCGATGGTGTAACTACGAATCGGTTAACAATCCCCGCGGGAGAAACCAAAACATTTACAGTAACATTAGAAAACTTAAATGGGATAAGTGGTAAATTTTTATTTTATTATACAACTACTTTAGCATCAGGTGTGAATTTTGGTTATACAACAGGAACAGGAATTCAAATTCCTCCTGGGACTGATGGTGTTATTCTAAGCAAGAACGGAAAACAAACCTATTCTTTAAAAGTGGCGAATAAAACATCAAGTAGCCAAACTATTACATTAGGTTCAATAGGAGGATTAGAAACACCATCATTAGCGTTACCTATAAATGGGCATATTATTCCAGAATATAAGGGTAATCTTTTGACAGACGTTATTATTGAAAAGAGTAATGATAGTAGTAAAACGTATACTACTGGTAATCAAGGGGAAGCGTTTGTATTTTATCAAGAAGCAGGACTACAGCAAGCAAATTGGACTAAGGAAGAATTAACCGATTATCGTTATATTGGGAATAACCCTAATAATTATGTATACTTTAATTGTGCAGACACTTCTTTAGTTTCTACTTGTGAAAAATGGCGAATTGTTGGGGTATTTACTGTGGAAGATGAAAATGGTATAAAGCAAAAACGAGTAAAATTACTGCGTCATGAAACCATTGGCAATTATGCTTATCGATTAGAAGCAAAGGCAGATTATATTACTTCTCAAGCAGAAAAGATATTAAATGAGTACTATTACCAAGCTACCTCTTCTACTTGTTATACAAAAACCAACTCGCCTGTAACTTGTGATTTTACAGCAATTGGATTAAAGGATACAGCAAAAAATATGATTGCTCCAACAAAATGGTATCTTGGCTATACTCATGCAACAATAGGATCAGGTAGTGATGGAAAAACAGGAGCGGTATTTTATTTAGCAGAACGAGGAAATACTACAGATACTTCTACACCTTTTGCTCTTTATACCATCGATAATGTGGGTATGTCGTATGCTAGTGATTATGGTTATACTTTCTATCATGGAGTAGAACCAAATTGTGCAGCAAATCTTAGTTGTTGTGGGAATACTTGTGATGGTGATCCATCACTTAGTTGGATGAGAACGATTTTAAATAAAAATAATACCAATTGGGGTTGGTTTCTTAATGGAAGTGGGAATGGTTCTGTTACACAATTAAATAAGGTAGGAACAACAAGTTATATGTCCCCAGCTCAGCCAAGGGAAATGGTGCCAACGGTTTATTTGCATCAAGATGTAATTACTACAAAGGGAACAGGAAGTATCGATAGTCCTTATGAGTTAGCGTTGGAATAATTTTTGTTGAAATGAAATTTAAAATAATTGCTCATTAGATGATTTTAATGTTCTTCTTTAGATTTTGTGCTAAACTAAAGTTAAGAATAAAGAAAGTAGGACAAAAAATGAAAAGGGATAGATGGATATTACCAGTGGCAATGATTGTGCTGTTAATTGTAGCAACGATTGGGGTAACTTATGCGGCTTTTACCTTTACCAAAGCAGGTAGTGTTGAAAATACATTAGAATCATCAACGATTATGTTAACCTATACCGAGGGAAAAACAGGAATCATTTTAAATGAAGCGATGAGACAGGTAAAATTTTAACAGGAGAAAATAATGTATTTGATTTTACGGTGACTGCAATGCTTGGAAAAAGTAATGTTATTGGATATGAAGTAACAGCAGTAAAAATTCCAATAAGTGATATGACACCACTTGAAGATGATGAAGTAAAGTTATATTT
>OOIH01000225.1_pt1 | contig 12099 bp, 17 predicted proteins | sample 1691801 | NCBI WGS metagenome assembly OOIH01 (sample SAMEA1061690, study PRJEB22710) | metagenome
CCATTCATGGCTTGTTTATATGATTTTAATAAACTTCTTCCGCCTGCCGGTTTACCGACAACCGGAAAAAATCCATCAAAACCCCAATCCCCAACGCTCACCGCTGGGGATTTCACCTATTTTTTGTGCCGCTCACGATACGCTTTCTGCGCCCGCTTGTTAGCCTCCGCCCTGCACTCGTCAGAACAATACTTTTCTTTACCATGCGCAACAAACTCATGCCTGCAAATACCGCATTTCCGAATTTTCTTTTCAAAGTTATAACATTTCCCGCGACCGGACTTGCTTATATACTCATAATAACAATCCCGGCAGCAGAACCGCCGCTTCGGGTCATATGTAGTCATTCGCTTGCCGCAGTTTTCGCATTCCTTCACCAGCAAACGCACATGCACACCGCGCTCCGGCGACTTCCACAGCTTGCTGTTTCCATCTATTTCAAAATCCTTACATTCCAATATCTTCCCATCTCGCAGCACAGCCCCGTCAGGCGGCACAAATACATCCACCCAGCTGCACTCGCTAGAGCTGGAACTTTTGCGGCATATCCAGCACTTGCAGTCCGCCATCACAGCTCACCTCGAAACCACGCATGACACTGCTCCACATCGTAAAAATAACCACCGTCGCCTTTTATACAAGGCATACCTTCGCTTCGCCACCGCTTCACATCAGAACTTACACAACAGAATTCCTTGTAGAATTCTCCCGTGTCAATTATCCTTGTCTGCTTCGCTTTCTTTCTCGCCTCACAGCGTTCTTTGTCCATCTTGTCCGCCACTCTTATCACCAACTCTTTCATGTATAACCAATGTTTATGAATACGCTTTTCTGTAGCCATAACTTCACCTCACAGCATAACGCCGCACACCATCGCCAACCCTGCAAGAAATCCGCACAGCACACTTGCCGCCTTCAACTTTTCTTTCATATCTTCCCTGCGGCTTTGTTTGTGCCTCTCAGCCAATCCCCGCGCATATTCTCTTACCCGACACTCGCGCTCAATCCATATTGGACACTCCAGCTCATCGGTCTTGTCCCAATCCATCAGCTTAATCATCTTTTTCACCTCTTATATGTAACTCTTACCGAAAATCATTCTGAATTCTTCCCTGCTCATGCCCTCGTATTCCAGCCGCTGCTGGTGCTTTTGCTTATACTTCAAATTCAATTCTTCGTTTTTATGTACACCGCCGCTGCCCTCGTGGTGCTCCCAACAGAGATACTCCAAACAGCCGTATTTCTCACTTGCTCGGCGCTTAGCTTTTGTACCGCCGAAAACATGATGTAAATGCAACGCGCTATTCGTTCCGCACTCTGCGCAGCACGCCCAAGGGTCCAGCTTTGGTCTTGTCATTTTGCTGCCCCCTTTGCTTTTTTCACACCGTCAACATACTGCTTGTACTTCTCTGCGAACATCTTAGAAGCGTCGTTAATCATATACTTGTCCGCGTCCTCGCCCACATCGTCCGCCGCAGCGTAAATCTGCACAGATGGCAGAAACTCCCCGCCGGGACCTCGTAACGCCATCCAACCAACAGGAATCATCTTTCTTGTCATAAAACATCACCTCTTAATTTTTTATTTCATCACAACAGCAGAGACAGGGGCGCAAGGTAAATCTATTTGAAGGACATATTAGAGGTATTTTATAGTGGTTCGCACCATTCCAATCACTCTTCGCCTATGGCTTGAGTTCTTGGGGTGCTATCACATGGGTGCCGTTACACCCGCAAGGGGTACAGGCCGCTTCCCCTGCGCCTTATCAGGCTTGAATCAGCGACAGCTGCCCGAAATGAAAACCCAACTTTTTAACAAACAAAGAAATCACAAATTTTATGTATACCCCTGCCCCTGCTGCCAAGATGAAATATTAACTTGCCGCCACTGTACAAGGGCTATTCCCCCTTGTACAGCTTGCTTGCTTTCACTTCCGCGCGCAGCATTTTCCAAGTAGCTTCGTTTCTTAGCTTGTCCTCAAAATTCTTGCGCTGCTCCGGTCCCAGCTTTTTCATCACTTCCGTGATGAGCGACATCACCTCGGCATATATAGCCGCTGCCTCGCCGCTCACCTCAATTTCCTCTTTCACAAAAAGCTGAATATCACATTTAATCATCAGAATCACCTCCGGTTATACTTTTCCCTACACATCATTTTCCAATCCACCAAATTTTTTCAGATTTTCGACAATACTCGACATTATTCACATGTATACAACATAAAAACATGCTATAATATCAAAAAACAAAACAATGAGGTATACATCATATTTACAAAATATAAAGGAGAAGTTATCATGAATAAAGAAAAATACAACCTTCTAAAACTCATTGAAAAATCAAATTGCCTCGGCTATACCTTGAGCATATTTGACAGCCCTGAAAAAGAACGAAAACTTCGGGAACTACTTTTCGACAACTTAATATATGCAATAGAAGAATCATGTCAGCCACCAAGGTACTTCCTCACCCCACATGGCAAAGAACGCCTTGAAGATTATGAACAATTTGTTTACCTGCAAGAAACTCTTGATAGCATCCAGACTTACCTAAGCCAAGAAAAATAAGTCATATTGAAAGGAGTGATTTAACATGAATGAAAAAAAATATCAGTTGTTAGAACTAATTGATAAATCAGATTATGGAGCAGATAACATTGATATGTTACTATACATACAGTCCGCAAAACATTTTTTTGATTTTATAATGTGTAAACATTATCCGCCTGCCTTTTCACAATACCCACCGCCCCCTACATCTAGTGTATTTTTACAACATTAAACATATAATAAACAATATATAGTTATTTCATACTTGCAAATTTGTAATATTAGTGTTATAATTACATTCGTACTTCCGCTTTATCTTGTCCATCTCCCGCCATCCATCCGCTCAGACATTACACGATGGGAGGTGAATAACATGGATAATACTATTTCAACATTTCCAAAAAAATCTGTAGAGGCAATCGCATTAATGTATGTAGAAAAACATGCAACATCAGAACATACAGCAAGCGATATGTACAGAATGTATTGTAAAGCTTATTATGAACTTTGCAACGCTGGCAAAGAGATTGATACGCAAGCCAAATCACTCTACAAATAATCTTTATAAACCTTTGCTATCTCCACCATTGCCATTGATATTTGTACCAATTCCATGCTCTCTTTAGACTCCTCAGCAAGTAGTTCCATCTGCTTTTTGAGGAGTTTTCTTACACGATTCAAACTTTCATTATTATCATTTGCCATTTTTATCACCTCTCAATCTTCTGAAAACAATGTTTTGAAATCACACTCTGGGAAAAACCTCTCATGAATAAGCAAAGCCTCTTTGTATGTAAATGGGTATTGCCCATTAAGCTTTCTCGTCAAAGTCGGATATGTTTTCCCAATCTCTATTGCAATATCTTCTTTATGAATTTGCTTTCTTTTGATTTCAGCTTCCAAATTATTAAACAATGGTATCACCTCACCCGCATTAAACGATATTTCGTTTGCATTTAAGATTATATACGATATTTAAAACAATGTCAATATGTTTTTAAATGTTTTTTGCGATATTTCGCAAACTTTTTGTAAAATTTCGCAAAATATTGTTGATTATTGTTATCCTATATGCTATATTTAGAGAACAAAGGAGGTAGAACATGGATAAAGCACAGAAGTTAAAAAGTATAATTTTAAATGAATATAAAAGCATAAGAGAATTTTCAAAAGTTGTCAACATACCTAATAGCACTATTGTCAGTGCATTAGATAAAGGAGAGAACGGAATTGACGGTATGGCTGTTGGAAAGATTATTAAAATTTGTGAAACCCTTAGTATCGATATAAAAACATTTGAGAAAATTCCACAAAAAATCAGCAATTCCGGCTTTGCCGAAACTGCTGAACCAATTCTCAATACTGATGAAAAAAATATTATAACGAAGTATCGCAACATCAATCCCGAAGGACAAGAGAAAATCAGAGATTATGTTGATGACATATACACATCACCCAAATATAAAAAACTTTGTGAACCTGATGTACTACTCACTAAAGAAGAAGCGTAAATAAAAAATACACATAAATAATATTTATATACAGATAAAACATCTCGATTGACAGTTTAATATTTTTAGCATATAATGAGGGTGTAAGGAATATTCTCTTACAAATTTTAGTATACTAATATTGTTCGTAGAGCGCGAACTTTAAAAAGAAAGCTCACCGGGAAGATTTCTTCGTAGGACGCGAAGAACTAAAACAAAAGAAAGTCCACTGAGATGATGCCCCCTCATTATTTGAGGGGGTAATTTTTTGATAAAATATGTATTTTTAAGCGAACAATTTTATACTGATTATATGCAGTGTCCGGAAATAGAGAAAAAGCCACTGCGTCCATACATTAAAGTTTTAATAGAAATTGACAACAACACCTATGCAATACCGTTAAGGTCAAACATTCCACATAATCATGTTCTATGGACAGACAAGCCCAATAAATGCGGCTTAGATTTTTCAAAGACTGTTATTGTCAATAACCCCGCTTATATTGACACTGATAAGAAACCATACATCAGACCCAATGAATTTGATTCGCTCCGTGGCAAAGAAAACCATATTAAACAAAAACTTATTAAATATATCAAAACATACAAGATAGCAAAACAACGCTTGGATATACCACGCAATCAGTTACTTGTTAAATACAGCGCATTGCAATATTTTGAGGAATTTCTAGAATAACCACAATTACCACAATATAAAAAACCTTGTGAACCTGATGTACTACTCACTAAAGAAGAAGCGTAGATGAGGTGAACATATGACAAATGAAATTACATTAAATGAAATGGAAGTTTTTGAAAAAATAAAACACTACACCGAAGACGGCGAAGAATTTTGGTATGCCAGAGAACTGCAACAAGTTTTGGAATACTCAAAATGGGAAAATTTTGCAAATGTTATAGAAAAAGCAAAAATTGCTTGCGAAAACAGCAAAATACCTGTTATAAACCATTTTGTTGGCGTCAACAAAATGGTTTATAATATTAATGAGGCGAAACAAATAAAAAATTTTGTCATTTTTTTAATAATATAGTCGTATTCAACCAAACTCCGTTAAAAATATTGACATTTTTTTAACGGAATGTTATCATATTTCTACCAAGGAGGAAAAAAACCATGAAATATGATATTCTGTCCAAAATTTATTATAAATACAATAGTAAATATAATCAAATAATGTAAAAGTATGGAATGTAAACTTGATGAAAGTTTTTTCTATGTAGCATTTATTTTCTACAAATAATCTAACCATAATGGAATAATAAAAGCCCTTGGGTAAATTCCCCAAGGGCTTTTAAAGAGGTGAGGTTTTATGAATACTGCTTATCAACAGCCCAAGGCTGTCATCTACGCTCGTTACAGCAGCCACAGCCAACGAGAACAATCCATCGAAGGACAAATGCGCGTTTGTCGTGAATACGCAGACCGCCAAGGTATCCTGATAGTAGATACCTATATAGACCGTGCTATCTCCGGCACCAATGCTGAAACCCGCCCCGGTTTTCAGCAAATGATTGCAGACAGCAAGAAAAAACAATTTGATTATGTCATTGTCTACCGCTTGGATCGTTTTGCACGCAACCGCTATGATAGCGCCGTTTATAAACATAAGCTAAAAACTAACAATGTTAGAGTGCTCTCCGCCATGGAAAATATCTCCGATTCACCTGAAGGTATCATCCTTGAAGCCGTACTGGAAGCCTCCGCTGAATATTACAGCAAAGAGCTAAGCTTAAAAGTAACCCGTGGCATGAAAGAAACTGCCATGAAAGGACGCTGGACGGGAGGACACTTGGCTATGGGCTATAAATCCATCAATGGTAAAATTATCATTGATGAAGAAAAAGCAGACATCATTCGTATGTACTTTCATGAATATGCCAACGGCACACGCAAAAAAGATATTATCGCTGCCATCAATGCCAAAGGCTATACCCGCGATGATGGCAAGCCCTACACTATCCATTCTTTTCAAACAACTTTGAAAAATAAATGCTATATAGGCAAAACTTTCATCAATTGTGAGGAGTATCCCAACATCTTCCCGCCAATCATTGATGAAGATACATTTGAAAAAGTTCAGCAACGCCTAAAAGAAAATGCCCGCGCGCCACGAGGCAACACAGGCAAAGTAGACAACCCTCTGCAAGGTAAACTTTTCTGCGGACTATGCGGTAATACCATGATTTTAGAAAGCGGTACCGGCAAAAGTGGCAGAACATACTATTACTATGTATGCAGCACCAAGAAAAAAAGAGCCAAAGACTGCATTAAAAAACGGGAACAAAAAGAATTTGTCGAATATTTTATTGCAGAGCAAACACTTCAGTATGTCCTTACACCATCAAATATTAAATTCATATCCCAGAATGTTGTACAAAAATATAAGAATGAATTCAGTACAAGCAAAATAAATGACTATGAGAAGCGCATAGACCGACTGGAACGCGAAGCAAACAAACTTCTAGATATAATACTTGAAACAGATAGCAAAAGCCTCATAAAACGATATGAGGAAAAACTCATAAAAATTGATGCTCAAAAAGAGGATTTGACCATATCTCTGTCTAAATTAAAGATAGCGAACAAAATTACATACACTGAAACAGATATTGCAACCTGGCTCAAATCCTTTGCCAAAGGTGATATAAATGACAGCAATTTCAGACAAAAACTTTTTGATGCATTTATTAACTCTGTTTATGTAGATGATGATAAACTAATCATCTATTATAATATAAAAAATCAAAATCAAATAACATTTACCGAGAGCAGAGAGGCTTTAGAAACATTCAAAGTCGAACACTTTTCGGAGTGTTCGACTTTGAATGAGTTTGGTGGAGCAAATCACTCCAAACTCGAACACTATTACCTGTTTGTTAACAAAACATTTGGTGTACTAATTAAAAACTGGAAAAGAAGTAAAAATTTCTGAAGTCTACCTCATGGAACATGCTCTTGCCCAATGTTAAGATTTTGAGAATTCAACAAAATCTAACAAAAAGCGAGGTAGAAACAAATGGACAAAACTTACTATGAAGAAATTATCAGAAAGTACTTATCAACAAAACTTATCGAAACCCGCGAACAACAAAACTTAACCCAGGAGCAAATGGCAGAGAAACTACATATTGCAACACGCTCCTATATCGAGATTGAACATGGCAAAAGTATGTGCAAAGTCTGCACACTCTTTTATTACCTTGAACAATTAGAAGAACCGGAAAAACTAATACAAGATATTTTAACAAGACTTAGTAAGGCAGATGGTTTAACAAACAAATCCCCTAAATAAATTTCTTTAAAAAGCAATTTACACAAACAGTAAATTGCTTTTTATATTTGTCTACACTTACATTTTTTATAAATTTTCAACAAATTTTGACATTCGGAATTCCGCCTCATGGTTTAGTGAAAAGGTCAATGCTAAGATTTGTATACGCTAAATCAAATATAAAAAAATGTGAGGTACAAAATGGATAAAATATACGAAGAAATTATCAAAGCATACTTAGCAAAACAGATAAAAAAAACACGGTTACAAAAAGGCTTAACTCAAGAACAAATGGCAGAAAGACTAGATATCAGTCCCCGCTCGTACTCCAAAATCGAACATGGGCAAAGTATCTGTAAAGTGCAAACTCTTTTCCATTTCCTGTCTTTATATAACTCGCCGGAGAAACTAATGAAAGATATTCTCCGGCTCATTGAAGAAACCGTTGACAATGCTCAATAAAGTATCAGCTCCCCCTGCCGCCAGGCAGAGGGAGCTGTTTATCTTATCCCCTATTTCCTAAACTCCGTATCACCTCAATCCAATCTAAATTCTTACTATTCTGCGGCTTCACAACCTCCGCCGCTTTAAATGCTGCTGCTTTTCCGGTATGCCATGGCGTTTTGCTTAGCTGCTTATATGATGTCTTGGAATACTGCTTGAACAACAGATCCTTCTCGCTGTCGCTTATGTCCATCTGGGCAATCACTTGCGCCACCTTCCACATCTTGCCGCCCTGTTTCATACCCACAATGCTCTTGCCGTCCGCCCCCTTATCAGAATGCAGCCCGGCAGTCTTTGCCAAGTAATCAATGCAGGTGTCCAGCTTCACACCCTTGTCCTGCATAGCAAGCACCTTTTCCACATCCACCTGCGAACCGCTCGCCTTGATTATCCCCTTTGTTCCCATATAAGTAGCAAATTCCTTGCCGCTGCTCTTACATGCGCTCCACAACTTTTTCGCGCTGTCCGTTTCACTGTCAGAGCTCAGCTGCGTACCGCCTGCGGTTACATACTCGCCATACGCCGCCTGATAAACCTGCGCTTTCGCGGCGGCGCGCGTGTCGTCGTCCATGCTCTGCCACATCTTGCTGCCCTCCAGCTCTTTCAGCCGCTTATCCGTGAGATTCGTCAAGTTCTCTGCCGCTGCCATCACCTGCTTATAATCCACACCGCTTGCCAATTCGTTAATTCGCGCCCGGAACAACTTGCTGTACTCTTTCTTCTCCTTGGCAGATATATCGCTCGCCGCCAGCATATCCTTTTCCCATTTATAGATCTGTGAAATATCTGCCGACACTCGGTAATAATAACTTTCCACCCTGCTGATGGGCGGCTTCAGGTCAAATTCCGAACCACCCTCAAACCTGCTGTCCTCCGCCTGCCGCTTAATTTTATCATAGTCGTCATAGAAATCAGTCAACACCTGGGAATTTTTCGCGCTGTTCGCCAAAAACTTATCCGCAAAAGGCTGGGTTAACATCCTTAGCGCCCCCTCTTGCCAACTGCTGTTCTGCATAGATGTCGCGTTTTGCAGCACATCCCCCAGAATACCCGTACTCTGACCTATCAGGTAATCAATGTTCTTCGGCGAAGCCAGTAAACTGTTTTTAAACGGCGTCTTACTCAACACCTTACCGATAGCAATAGCCGCCTTGGATGTGTTAATATCCCACTGATTCACCGGTGAGAGGTCAGCCATACTCTGCGGCACAATACTCCTGCCCGCATAATCCCGGTTTGTCTTAACCTGAATTATCGAGGCAAAAGCGTTGTCCACCAGAGGGTTGGCAGGCAAATTCGTAGAAAGCGTATACCCCACACCTTTAAAAGCATCTTCCTCGCCGTTCATCAGCCGCAGCCCTCTTTCCAACAGCATACTGAACATCAGAGACGATTCCCTGGTCTTGGGTATCTTGATAAACTCTGTATACTTACCGTTCTCGTCCTTGCCTTTGAACACATTGGGTATAATATAATTCGTATCCTTAGTACGGTTTGAGAGCTTATCATATTCGTTATCTTCCCCGTCGTCATCCCACACGCCATGCCACAATGCCCACAGAAGCACCGTCGGCACCGAATGAAGCACTGCCGAACGAGTCAGCACCTTACGGGGGTTCCTCTTTATCTCCCTGCAATACTTATCAATCCCCTGCACGCTGGCGTTTAGATACAAAGTAAATGTATCAAACATCTTTGTGGTCTTGCCGTGCCGGGCAAAGTTAATCGTTACATCAGACGCCGCCGCACTCGCCTGTTTCTTCACCTCACTGCTGCGCTTTGCGCCGTTCTTGGTGCTCTCGCCGTGCCCTTGTATCACATTCCTGTATTCCGCCAACCTGGGAAGCGTTTCCAAACCTTCCATCAAGCTCACCAATGCTTTCACCGGAGAAACCTTTTTGTTGGCATTCCGCACATCCTTCTTTGCGCCCACATTACCTTTATGCTGATGATACCGCCCGGCGTTCCTGCCGCCCTGCGCCTGATACTCCTTGTAAATATCGCTCTTCATCAACATATCATAAGCCGCCGCCGCATAGTTCTGCACCGCTCGGAATCCGTTCGCCTTGCTGAACAAGAAATAATCTTGCGTATCGCGGATTATATTCGCCACTGCGAATGCCGGGTTCACACCAGTTGTCAGCGTTTTCATCGGGTTTGTAAACGCCTTTTTCACAACCTCCAGAATAGCGTGGTGGTCGCCGTTATCCCCCAGCAGGTTCAACGCCTGTATAACCTCTGCCGAAGCTTCGCCCGACCACACATATCCGTCCTTAAAACAAGTAATCTTATTACCGCCGCTTTTCACTTCTTCAGCGTTTATCCGCTGATACTCCGTCAACCCGTTATACCAACTGTCATAATCAGATATTGCCTGCTCTGCTTTGTAATCCGCCACATTTAAATATGTAGCAAATAATTCGGGGTGTTTGCCTGCACTGTCGAACATTCCCAACACCATCTCGTTCTTTCTCGCTCGCTTCACCAGTGAATCCACCATCACCATGAAGCTTTCCTGAATCGGCACAATGTCCTTAATACTGCCCTCTGCTTTCTTAGTGGCGGCGCCTACATGATATTCTTCCCCCTTGCCGCTCTTTTGGGCTTCTTTTCTCATGCCCTGCTTGTCCACTCTCAAACCCGGCACATAGTTGGGGTTATACTGCCGCAGGAAATCAAAAGACCACTTATCCATCAATCCGGAACCCACAGCCCATTCCTCCATAAATGCGTTGTACCAGTTCCGTATATCCTCGGACATTCCTCTCACCCAAGGGTAATATGCTTCAATACTGCGGATGTACTTACCGCTTGCCTCTTCGTCACTGTCCATGTACAGCCTGCCGTTACGCAGGCAATCCATGTTATTGGCATGCTGCATATACTGATTAAGCGCGTCCATTTCCGCGTTCTCCAGCGTCTTGCCATCCTTCAGGAACAACTCGGCAAATCCCTTGCATACCTTTCTACCTGTGTGGTCGGTAAATTTCAGCTCGTTGCCCTCTCTGTCCACCAGCTTGCCGGCGAAAATATAATCCACCGTACCGCTGGCGTTACGCACTGCGTTCAGCCGCTCCGCGGTTGTTGCTTCGCTCTTGCCCTTGAATGTCCTTTCCTCTCGTGCAAACTGCTCCACAACATTCTGGCTGTCCACCAGGTCGGCGTACAGCCTATGCCCGGCGGATACCGCCCTGTCTTTAAACCTTGTCAGTATATTGCCGCCGTCCGGCTGGCTGTTCTTAATCAGATTATCCAGCACATTTTTACCAAATATATCGGCTCTGTTTTCTCTGGTTTCTTCCACGCCGTACCTGTTCCTGTTCTTCTCCTGAATATACTTCTCCGTCTTCACCATTGCCGCGGCTTTCATCACCTTCTGTTCCTTTGTCAGCAGCCCGTCCGGCAAATACTTCAGCACATCCCCGTCTTTGACATTCCTCACTAAATCTGCTATACTTATTTCAGAAGCAGAGCGAGGGAATGGCTCTCCGTTTTTGGCGGAGGGGGTGTTCGCAAAGACCTCTGCTTCATTATTTGCAGAGCGAGGATACGGTTCTCCCTTTTTAAGGTGCAGGCTTTGTCCCATGACCTCTGCTTCATTAGCAGAGCGAGGGAATGACTGTCCGCTTTTAGCGGAGGGGGTGTTCTTTATGACCTCTGCTTTTTTTATTGCCTTCATACTGGTCAGCACATGCAGCTTGCTCTTAGTCCCGTCGTTATATGTTTTCACCGTCAGCCGCACCGGCACAATATTCTCCCCGCTTTGAAACGCCCCTAAAAGCACATATACATTGTCGGTATTAGAGTCCTGATTCTGATACCTCTCTTTGTGCGCTTCAATGCCCACAGCGCCGTCCACCACCTCGTCCAGCACACTCAGCAGCTCCGCATATTCCTTATAACCTGCTTTTTGCTTACTTATACTTTCATCCAATTTACTTTTAGAAAATCCGAATTCAACATCAATATCTCCGTTGTAATAATCATCCTTGAACACTCCGAATTGCTCGCCGATTTTTGACAAAATCCGCCTTGCTAAAGTTTTCTTTCTAACCCCCTCCAAACTTCCGTGTTCCGTCTGCGCTGCCGCTGCCTTGGCAGGGTCGGCTGTCGGCACATTTTGGAGTGTTTTTCCTTTTAGCACTTCCACCCTTTTAGCGTCGCTCATCTCGGGAGTGATTTTTCTGTTTCCTGCCTTTTCCCACTTGGGCAGATTCCGCGGTCTGGGTGCGTTCCTCTGCAAGCCATTTGCTTCCTGCAAAT
>OOIH01000889.1_pt1 | contig 12098 bp, 16 predicted proteins | sample 1691801 | NCBI WGS metagenome assembly OOIH01 (sample SAMEA1061690, study PRJEB22710) | metagenome
TTTTCTTCTTTTAGCTTTATATTTTCAGTTTGTAGTGTTGATAGTTTGTCGTCTTGTTCTGTGTCTTTTTGTTTTATATTTGTTATGTCTGATTTAATTTTTGTGTCATCATAATTTTTTAAGGTATCTAATTTAGATTTATAAGCATTTGTAAAATCATTTGTAGATAAACTTTTTCCTACTATTTTATCTTGTTTTTCAAATATTTTTTCATCCCATAAGTCATTATTAAAGTTCGCTACATCTACATCATAATTTTCTATTTTATTAGGTTTTTTTGCATTGTAATGCTTTGTATAATTTGCCATTATATACACCTCCTATGATATTTTCATTAGAATTATTTTGAATCTAAAGTTACCAGTAGTAGAATCAGCAAGTACAGATTCACTACTTCCATCAGAAATATGAACAGTTCTGATTTGTATATTTATTTTTGTTGATAATAAAACTTTACATGGCATAGCTCCTGTAACATAAGAAGAACTTGTAAATACTCCTCCATTAGCTAATGCCCAAGTTCCATTTGCATTATTAGGATTTTGTAACATTACAGAAATGCATATACAATTATCTTTAGAAAATCCTGATGGATAATTTATCTCTAAATTATTTCCATTTGCTGTTCCAGTTAGAGTTGCTATATTTGATTGTGTAGTAGTAATTGTTACATTTCCGCTTCCATCAAAATTAGTATTTCCACTTACTGCTCCTTGCAATTTTATGTTTCTAGCTGTTTGTAATTTAGTTGCTGTAGCACTATTTCCGTGTACAACTATTAGATGTTGTAGCAGTAACAGCATTACCACTACAGCTAGATGCTGTTTCAGCTGTTTTTGCATTTCCATTTAAATTTCCTTCAAATCCTCCATTTGCTGTTATTTTTCCAGTACATACATTATTTTGGTTTTTTAACATCAAATTGCTTTTTATACTTTCTATATAATCTTGAAAATTTTGATATAATTCTTCTCCATCTATACTAATTAAAGATGTCACTACCCCACATAAATCTGTATTTAATCTTTTATCAATAATATCCGTTTCTGCAATATTGGTTGTACTTTTCACTGTTACTTCTGCTAAACATATTTCATATATGTTTTCATCTCTTTGTAAATTTGCTGGAGTTGTTCCACTTCCTTGTTTTACATATAATTGTGTTTCTCTTGTAGCAAGTGTTTTGTCTAATTTAACAACCACTCTATCAATTCTATTACCACTTGTTGGTCTCTCTAAGGTTAATATTCTTTCTTCCTCATTTTCATAATCAGCTCCTTCAATAATTCCTGCTCCTTTTGCTATTTTAATATTTAGTCCTCCATCTGCTGTTACTTTCATACTATTATCGCCATAATTTTTATAATGTCCGAAATAAACTCCATTTGATAAGAATTTTGCAAAATATTTTCTAAATATTTCTGCTTCATATAAACGATCTTGTTCCATTCGTCCACTTTCTTCATTTAAAACTTCCATTGAATCAAATGGAAAACTTTTTAATGTTACTATATTTGACATTTTAATTCCTTTCCATAAAAATAAGACCTAAGCTATAGGTCTTGTAATTACTCTTTTTATTTCTTCACCGTAAAGTTGGTACTTTGTCTCCAAAGCCTAATTCTACGGTTTTATTATTTCTTTCATATATTTCCTTTGCTTGAATTATCCTTTTGTCCTCATATATTCCGTCACTCTCTAAAGTTACTAAATCACCTAAAAAGAAGTCTTTTTCATATTGCATATTAGGTATTTGATATACTTTTCCTTCTACTGATTGTATTATTTTATATGTGTCAAGTTTCTTTTGTCCTTCTAAACTCAACTCATCTGGATCTTCTATATTGTTTAAATCAATTAAAACCTCCCTTCTATAAAATCCTGTTGCAGTTCCTAAAACAGTTATAAGTCTCTCTTCATTTTCTCCTTTTCCTGCGACATATCCTACATTTTTATAATTGCTATTATCATCTGTTACTTTTCCTTCTAATAGATTTTTCTTTTTTTCTGAAAAAATTATATATGGATGTTTTTTATTTCCTTGCAATTGCATATGTGTATATTGCTGTAATTCTTCATGTGTAAATTTAGACAGCATTTCATGTGTGTTCGGATTTTCTACTTGATTTATTGTCCTATCTGTTCCTTTTAAACTATCAAAATATATACATTTCTTATTTCTATCTAAATAACCATACCATCCTAATCCTGTATCTTCTGAAATATGTTTTAATTCATCATGTAAATTTGTAAGTCTTGCTTGCCATACTGTTTTTATTCCTCTATTTTGACTAACTGCCATTTTTATCCATGGAATATCTCTTTCTGGAGTTCTTATATCGTCATAGTAACTTTCCACCATATGATTTTTAATATAATGTTTTTGTATGTTTTCTGCATAATCTTGTGCTATTCTATCATAGCCATTTGTTGCTATAATTCTTCTTTTGGTTATTCCTTTTATACAAGTTCCTGTTACTTTCATCTTTTTTGAATTATTTTCAGTTACAGTAACTACTTTATCTATCAAAAGTATTTTGTTATCTTTTTTGTTAACTAACAACATATTGTCTTTTTTTAATTTGTTTGTATTGGCTTTATTTTTCATAATAGTCAATTCAAATGTACCACATTCATAATAGTTCCATGTACATATTAAGCTTTCATAATTAGTAATAATGCCGTAAAAGTTCAAAGTTAGTATTTATTATTTCTATACAATTCATATTAAATACCTACATACTTATTTGTATAGTCATTTATAGTTACTTTGTCTTTTGCACCTTCTATATCTGAACTATACTTGATTAAGTTCTTTCCTACTATTAATTTGAAAAACGTTGAGTTTAAATCTATGTTATTATAAACATCTTTAACCTCATGTGGTGTTATTAGATTTACTGTCTCTTTTCCTTCTTTTGTATCAATTACTAATTTTTCTTTTTCATCTATTTCCATATTAACTTGTATATATTCTCCTGTTGTTTCATTTGTAATACGTGGGTTTAAAGCAGGACCTATATATTCTATTTGAACTGGTACTTCTACATCTCCTATATTATCAATTTCTTTATAGAATGAAATCAAAGAAAAGCTATTAGGAAGCAACAGTGGAAAAGATAATCCACCATTTACAGACTTTATATCTATATCCTTTCCTTCTTTATCTAGCCAATATGGATTTTGACAGTAAAAAGATATAGTTGATTTGTCATGATTATTTTTTCTATCATTGAACTCTGTACCATCTTCTACTTTTCCATATATCCTATATTTCTTATAATCATTTGTATAATAAATAAGCAATTCTCCTCTTTTACCTGTTTTTGGATTAAGTGTTTTAGGATTTATTACTCTTATTATTTTACGTCTTAATTCATATAATTTAATTCTGTTTTTAGCTCTAATTGTTACTTGTAATTTTATCACACGTGGGTCTAATAAACTATCTTCACTATTGCAACCATCTTGATTTACTCCGTTGTGACTTTTGACTTGTTGCTCCGTGGATGTCCTAATCCTTCTATATGACTTAATAATATATCTTCTTCTGGATTTCCCACACTATCAAATATTACGCTTTCGTTTAAAGCTAAATTAATAACTTCTAATTTTTGCATTTTATCACCTACATTCCTGCAAATTCTGCTGCTAATCTTTCAGAAACATTATTTAATTTTCTATATGTTTCACTTGGCATTTCTGGATTTTGCTCTATATAATTTTGTTGTGTTATATTAATTGTCTTTGTTTGAGGCTTATTGCTACCTGCTTCATATTTATACATTCCTGATGTCCATTCTTTTATTTTATTTTCAATTCCAGCATCTATCGTATCTTGTATTCTTTGAATAATATTTTGGATTTTATCCGCAATACCATTATTAATTCCTTGTGCTAATTTTTCTCCTAGAGTTTGCCCTGTTATTTCATAAGCATTTCCATAAGTATTTAATAATTCTATTATCTTATTTTGGTTTTGTTCAACATTTAATAACATTTTTTCTGCTGTCTCTTGTGCTAAGTCTTTCTGTTTATCATAATATTTTTCTAATTCTTCTAGTTGTTTGTCATATTGCTCTTTTTGTTTATCAGCCTCATCTTCTATTGCTTGTAATTTATTGTCTTGTTCTTCTTTTAATAAGTCTTGTTGTTCTTTTAAAGCATCTTTTTTGTCTTGCAATGCTCTTTTATCAAGTGTCTTTTGATAATCCGCTATAAGCTTGTCTAATTCTTTCTGATAGTTTGCTTTTGTTGTTGCATCATGTTCATATGCAATTAATTGTTCTAATCTATTTCTTTTTCTTTCATATTCTGCATCTTGTTCAGCTCTCGTTTTATCTTCTTCTGCTTTGTCTAATAAATCAAGTTCTTTTTGTATAGATTCAATTCTTGCATCATATTCTTCATTAATTGCATTAATCCTTTTTTCTTTCCATTCTTCAACTAATTTTATATTTTCTTCAATAGCCTTTTTATCCGCTTCTTGCATTTCTTCAAGTTGCTTTGTTATAGCATTCGTTAATTGTGATACTGTATCATCAACACTTTGTACTCTTAAATCTCTTTTTTGTTGTTCATAATTTCTTATAGTGTCTAATTCTTCTTGATATAACTGTTTTCTTTCATCTAGAGATAATCTTTCATCTTTCATTATTTGATTTAGATAGCTTTGATGTAATTGTATTATTTTATTTAAGTCTCTTTCTTGTTCTTTAGTATCATATTCAGCACCTCTCAAGTTTTTTTGATCTTGTATATATCTTTCATAGTCAGTTGTTTGCTGATCTAATAATTCTTTATTTTTTTGTGCTAGTTCTTTTCTTAGTTCATGCAACTTTTCTTCTAATTCTTGTTTTTGTTCTGTTGTTTTTGCTAAGACATTATAAGCATATTGATACATATTAATTTCGTCTTGTAAACTTATCTGATCTAATGATTTTCTATGTTCTATCATTGCTGTATAATCATCTAAATTCTTTTCTTTTAGTTCTTTTTGCAATGAATATATTTTCTCTGTTAGTTCCCATTTTTCATCCTGTGTTTTTGCATATTTTTTTAGTGCTAGTTGATACATGTTTATTTCATCTTGCAAACTTATTTGGTCTAATGCTTTTTTATGTTCTATTTGCTTTTTGTAATTATCTAGTGCTTTGTTTGAATACGACTTTGAAGATGATCCACTTCCTGAACTTCTTTTAGGAGTAGATACAGATGTTGGTGTTATATTAGGAACCTCTGTTGGGGTATATCCACCTATCATTTGCAACAATCGTAATATTGCTTCTAACTTTGGTTTAAAGTTTTCATCGTATGCTATTCCCATATTAGTTGCAACTTGTCTTTGTATATTTTCATCATTTAGTGCTGCTTGTATATTCTCTATATGTCCTTGTATAGAAGTTTGAGAAGCACCCCAAGCTTCATCTGCCTGTAATTGTTGTGCATCTATTATTCCTTCTAATACATCTGTTAATATTCCTCCAGCACTACTTGCCTCTGGATATGCTTTTGCAACTGTTTCAACTGCTTTTTGATAATCTGTTGAGTCTTTTTTGGCTGTTTTTATTATATTTAGATATTCTTGTAGTTCATTCGCATTTACTTTTAACTGTGCTGCTTCTTTTTGTTGATTTTTTATTGTATCTATATCAAAAGCTTTTGATATATTCTTAATAACATTTCCCTTTTTTATACTTTCTTTATTTTCATTTAATCTATCATTTAAATCATCTATTGAATTTCCATAATCTCCATTAATCTTTTGGTTCTGCTTAAACTGTTTTTCTAAGTTCCTTGCATCTTTTTCTGCTTGTTTCCATTGTTTATCCAACTCTTTCCATTTTTCATAATCTGAATTTTCTCCAAAGGCAGAATATTGTTTCATTTCTTCTGATAATCTTTGCATTTCTTGTTCTTTTTGAATCTTTTGCTCTAATAAAGAAATTTGTCCTTGAATTTTTGTATTTTCATCTTCTAACCAAGTTAGATTACTATCTGTATATGCTCCATTTTTTATTTCTTCATATCTTTTAGTAGTTTCATTTAATTTTGCTTGTGCCTCTTCATTTTCTCGTATTGCATTACATAACATACTTATAGCAGTAATTACAGTTGTAATTGTTCCAACAATAAAAAAAATAGGATTTGCTTTTAAAGCTACTGTAAAACTTTCTGTTGCAAACATTGCTTTCAAGGCTGACTCGCTATATGCATCTTTTGCTTTTTTTAATGCAGTAACAGCCAATGTAGTTGTCGCTAAAGTAATTCCAAACGTCGTCATTCCAGCTGTAAGCGTTGGATTTTGTTTTATTAATGAATTTATAAAATTTAATATTCCTGTCCCACTTTCTAGAATATTTTTCATCATAGGTTCTAATGCTTCTGCATATGCAACTTGAGTTTCCCTCAAAGATTGAGAATATTGCCCTTGCTTACCTGCCAATGTTTCTAAATAATCACTCATAGCACTTGCAAAAGGTTCTGCTGCATACATCGTTCTATTTAAATATGCTTGGTTTTTTTCTGCTTCTGTTAATCCATTTGCTGTTTTACCTATTGATCTTGCATAGTTATCTAGCATTACACTTAAATTTTCTGTAACACCTGCACTATCACTTAATGTTGATAAACCTTGTCTATATCCCTCAGAAGCTACTCTCACTGCTTCCGAAACTGTGTAATTGGCATTTCTATTACGTATAGCACTATTTGTTAATGCTTCTATCATTTTTTCAGTTTCTTGTGCTGACATTCCCATTAAGCTAAAATTCTTAATTGTAGTCGCTAAATCTGATTTAGTCATATATGCACCAAATTTGTTCATAATCTTTGATAAATCAGTCATACTTTCACCAGTGTATTCTGACACATTTTGTAATGAACTCATTGCTTGAGTATATGAGTTATATTCATTTACACAATCTTTTATAGCTCCTACTATTTTTCTTAATGCCAATACAGCAGTAGCTGACATAGCCAGATAACTTGCATCTAGACTTTTATTGCTACTTTCTACTTGTTTATTGTTTTGTTCTATTTCTTGCAACTTCTTCCTAGCTGTCTCTAATCCTTTTTCTAGTGCTTCTGTTTTTGCTTGCAAATCTATAACTAACTTTCCTATTTGTGTTTCACTTGACATTATATCACTTCCTTTTTTGCATAATAAAAACACCTACAGTTCTGCAAGTGTCTTAAATAATATATATTTTAATATTCTACAGTTTCATATTGATAATCATCTATTTTATATCCAAATATAGTTTGTTTTATTTTAAATTTATATATAGATGCAAATTTCATTTCTTTTGAGTTGTTATCTATATAAGCTATATCATAATTATTCTCTAGACAATAATTACCATATTTATATAAAAAACTTTCTTTCCTTTCAAAATTTTTCTTTTTTACTGAGGCTAAATCCCATTCAAAATTTGAAGTAATATATTTTTTCGCCTTATCAAATTCCGATTGAGAGACTAAGTCTAAAAATTTTTCCATTGTTTCATATTCAGATAAACCATTATAGTTCATAATAAAAACAATAATTAATATTGCAATTATTATTCCTGCCCAAAACTTCCAATTTTTCCAAACACACCTACTATTTTTACTCATACACTTTATCCCCCTTAAAACAAGTTTCGACAACCTTTTTATTCTTTTTTATCTATAATATATAAAAAATCGATATTTGTATGTGCTACACAAGTAACACAAATGTAGCATATTTGTAATTCGAGAAATTGCTTATAATTATATTAACGGAGGGATTAATATGAACAAATTTAAAATACCTGTCATTCCACCTACATCACATCGTTCAATTAGATTTCCTAACGATCTGATTGAAGATGTAGAAAATCTCATCAAAGGTAAACAAACGACATTTAGTGCATTCGTGGTTGCTGCAACTCGTCATGCAATAGATGAATTGAGAGAAACAGAAGATAATTTAATAAAGAAATAAGATACTTTGTTTTATATAAAGTATCTTTTTAATTTTTAAAACTCTTCTGCACCAACTTCTTCTTCATCTACATTTTCAACCTTATTTAGTTCAGCATATTCTTCCATAATAATTGAAATTTCATCTGGGTAATAATCATTTAAAAATTCCTTTTTACTTATTCCAATTTTAATGCAGATGGCAATTGTTCTTTGAAGCCAATTAGAGTTGTAATTCCTTTCAGCATTGGCTTCACTTGAATAAAAAAATCTTCTAATTTATTCACTTCCCAAAACTTCTTGCATATTTCCAATAATTCAGTAGGACTCAATTCTTCCTTTAAAACTTCTTCATCAATATCTAATATTTGACTTAAAAAGCTAAATAAAAATTTGGGTGCTATAATCATTAATTTTGTTATTAAATTCATTATATTTTCTACTGTAAACATTTCCGATAATTTAAACTCTTCTCCATTCTCAGAAATCTCTTTCATGAAGTCTTCTGGCAAATCCTTTAAAGTTTGTAGGGATTCAAAATACTTGCCACAAGGCATCTTTTTAACCTCTACACCATGTATTCTTATTGTTTTTGGTAAACTCTTTGTTTCGTTACTTTTTGTCATTTTCTTATTCCTCCTAATTATAAATTTTAGGAGAGTATTTCTACTCTCCTGTTGGTGCAACTGTTGGTATTGTGTCTAACCATGTTAAATCAGTATTTGTTGTTGTATCTTTAATACTAAACAATTTATTGTCACATGCTCTAGCCATAAATGTTCCTTCTATTTCAACAGAACCTTTATTACCATTTCCTAAAGTTTCTAAATCAACTTTTATTTTTGATACTTTTGCTCTGTATTGTCTAAACATACGATATGTTCCATCTGATAAAAGCCCTTTATATGTACATGCAAATTCTGGTGCATTATCTGTTGTCGCAAAATCATATTCTTTTGTTGTTTCATCATATTTCCCACCTTCTAACATTGCTCTTAATTCATTTGTTAATTCTTTTAATGTCAATGTAAAATTTTCTCCATTGACAGTTTTATCAATATCATAAATCTCATCATCTGCATACATTTTTTCTTCTTCACTGTCTAAGTCTTTACTCAATTTCTCTGCATATGGAATATTTGTTTTTTCTCCAACTATATATTTTTCTAATGTATTTTCTGTTATTGGAAAAATCGAAAATTGACTAAACCCTTTTAAATATTTTTTTGGCATAATTAACGCCCTCCTTTATAAAATTTCTATTTTCTCAAAACGCATGGTTTTGTGATATATATTTGTTTCTTGTTCAAATAAATCTATTGCTAAAGTTCTTTCAAACTCCAAATCTTCCATCTTTGAATTAACTTCAATAGCAAGCTTAGAACATTTACTAGAACTTTTAGCCCATATATCTATTTGAATAGCAATATTACTGCTATACTCTTCATCATCTGCTTTACTTGACATAGAATTATCTATCTCATAGTAAGAAATTGCAGGCTTTTTATCTAAATTATTCCACTTTTGTGGATAAAAATAAGAAACCTCAACATCTGAGATTTCTTCTAATTTCTTTAATATCTGTGGTTTTAAATTCTTCATTATTTACCACTTCCTAACTTTCTAATATCTTGTTGTATTGATTTAATCAATTCTTGTTCTACTTCTCCTGTATTTTTAGCGTGTAAATATGCTGGTGTCATATAAGGTTGTGCTGGTATACCTTTCCAGTCTGCTTTATAAGATATTCCGCTCGGGTTTATCTATGTTGCTTTCTCTTCCTCTTTGACCTGTTCCGAAACTCTGGATATGGTGCATGTTCACAATTAGTAAATACTTGAGCTTCTGCTCCATTCTGTGTTATTTGTGACTTTGTCTTTATAGAATTGCGAAGTTGTCCTGTGTCTACTGGTGCTAGCATTTTAGCATTTTTTTGTATTTTCTTCGCTCCGTCTTTCCAAGCCTTTTCTACTACTTTCTTTTATATCTCCACCTAAGCCGTAACAAGTTTGCAAGCAACTCATCTAATCCTTCTACACTACTCATCTAAACCACCTACTATATGTAAAAGGATTGTTTTGTGACTATCTGATGGAATAATTGCTTTTATTTCATATACTTTATCTTGATATTTACAAATTTCGTTTATTGTTGCTTTAGTATCTTCACAAGTAACAATACATTCTGCAACTATCTCTTTGCCATATTCTTGTTGTACTTTTTCTAGTGTAGAATATTGGAAATTACCTTTTATAGCTTCTTTTATAATATCTTTTTCTGTTTCAATAATACAACCTTCATCATCTCTTATTTGTTCTTTTTCAGTAGTCATTATCTTGATTCCTTTATCATAAAAATTATTGTTTATTGCTTTCTTGAAACTGTTTGGAATATTCATCTTCTCCCACCACCTTAGCTTTTACAAACTTATTTATTTGACTAAAAAAACCATAAAATAAATCATCATCTGAACTATTAATCATATATGTTTTTACTTTTTCTGAAAAAGAAACTGTCTGGCCATTGTCGCTTATAGAATTTATTTCTTTTTGTTCTTCCCCTCCATTGCTATTTTCATTTTCAATTTTTTTATAAACATTAACAATGGCTTTTGCTACAATTCTTTCTAATTCAGTAGGCAATTCTTTTCTAGTTGTATAATTTAAAATTCTGTCTATCATTTCCCTTATATTAAAATCAAGCAATTCGTCTTTTTTTATATTAGAATTTAATAAAATAACATATTGTTTAATTCTCCCTATTTTCTCATCCATATAGTTAACCTCCAAGAAAGAAGTCAACTATTTGTTAACTTCTTCTTTCTTTTTTGTCTTATTTTCTTTAATTTCGGTATATTTCTTCTTATATTGTTCAATCAACAAGTCATTATCTGTTTCTAATATACTTCCATATTCATTTTTAAATTTTATCATAGTTTCCTCCTATGCTTCTTCATTATAATAAATTGTATCTGGCATTAATGCTTTTGTTCCTTTGTATAAGAAACTTTCTAATGCTATAGCGTCATCCAATGGTATTTTTTCTGCATCATATTCAGACACATAATAAGGCTGTGCAATAGCACCATTCATCATTACTACTGCTGACACATTTTCTGGTAATCTAGTACCTTCATAAACAATAACACTATCATACCTCCCTATTGCTGCATATGTTGGCTCTGTTCCATTTGGAAGTTCGTCCATATAGTCTTTTAATTCTCTTCTATATTTTGGACTAACAATTAATACTAAATCTTCTGCATCTATTCCATCAATAAAGTCATTCTTTGTTGCCTTTGCTGTAAGAATTAGATTATCTACTATAGCTTTTGCTCCTGTTGTTCCTGTTGGTGCTGTCACTTTTGTCCCTTCTGTTACTTTAGCAAAAAATTCTCTATCTAAGTATGCAACTATTCTCTTTTTATGGTTATCTTTTCTTTTTTCTGCCATTCCTACTACACCATATAATTTAACATCTTTATTTTGTAATTCTTCTACAATTTCCTTGTCTGTATCAATATTTACTATAACAGGTTTTGCTTTTAATTGATTTCCTTTTCCTGCTGTTCTTGCTGTACCTTTGTCTTGTAATTCTGCATTTGCAAATCTTTTATATTCTACTGAACCACTTTCTGGATTTCCTGAACCATTTTTTGCTTTTATTTGTTCTGATACTGCTGATACTTGTACATTTTCTAATACCCCATCTAATATTTCAGCTAATTTGTCTTTTTCTTCTGTCCCTTGTACCATAATATTTAATGAATTTTGTCTTGCCATTTTTTATTCCTCCTTTTATTTTTTTGGCATAAAAATAATCAAGTTTAATAACTTGATCTTGCTATTTTTTTCTTATTATTTTCTGCTCCTACTTTAGGAACATCTCCTGCTAATCTTTTTACTACCATTCTTTCTAGTTCTGAATTAAATTTCTTTGAGAAGTCTTCAATTTTCTCTGTTACTTTTTCTGCTGTATCTTCTTTTGATACAATCCAATTTGCAAAACTTGCTGGAATACCTTTATCAGATAATACATCTTTTGCATTTCCAACTAATTCCTTATAGTTTAATTCAATTTCTTTTTCTGCAAGTTTCTTTTCCTTTTCTGTTGCTTTTTCTTCTGCTGTTAGTTTTGCAAGTCTTTCAGCT
>OOIH01000959.1_pt1 | contig 12073 bp, 28 predicted proteins | sample 1691801 | NCBI WGS metagenome assembly OOIH01 (sample SAMEA1061690, study PRJEB22710) | metagenome
ATCAGGCCAGAGCCAGAGCCGCCAGCTTCCCGCCGTCCATTTCTGCCAGTGTTCCGGCCTTGCTTTTGATCCCGTTTCAATCGAACAAAAGGCGGGGTTTTCGTTGTTCTGCTATCCCGTCCACATTCCAGATCAGCAGCCAGCCCACGCCAGCACACACAACGCCAGCACACGCCAGCCTTCAGGCCAGCCGCCAGCCGTCCACATGATCCCGCCAGCATAACCAGAAATACAACCACAATTTGCACAAAAACAACCCCCTTTATTTGTGCAATATTTCAATAAAAAACACTTGCATTTCTGGTTATTGTGTGGTACAATATAGACAGTTAAGGGAGGGAACACAAAAGCAAGCCTTCCCAAAAGTCAAGAGGCAATAACCACAAATACAATTAAGGCGCAAGCTGGGAGGTAACACAATGACAAGAGACATGATGAAGCGGATCAAAAAGAATAAAGAAAACGCTGCCTTGCTTGTGCGGTATGCAAACCCCAAAAGTAAAAGCAAGCCCACGGAAGAAGAAGTGCTTGAAATTCTCTATAGACATATTCCCTATTGTGGAACACGTCCGGCCATTAAGTCCTTCACCGTTTCCAGATTCAACCGTAACAAAATTATTAAATGCGCTTATTTTGTGGTAGAACTTGACAACGGCAAAACATATGAGATCAGCGCATATCAAGATTTAAAGGGCAGAACGCCAGAACAAAAGGAAGAGGACAAAACCGCCGATTATCCTTCCGGCCTGTTTACCATCTTTCACACTGAAATTAAAGCCCCTGAAAAAGAGCCGGAACAGGTCACAGAAAAGGAAACGGCAGAAAACCCGGAAAATGAAAGCGTAAAAATTCATGGCCTTTACAGTCTGGCAAATTGCGCTTGTCTTGAAGTCCATATTGAAGAAGGCTATGATCCCTTCATTATGTGGCGGTTGTCTATTGTGGACAGTGAAAAGCCGCAAAAATGGCACAAGGCGAAAATATACGACACGGCAAAAGGGCGGCAATATTTCAAGTATGGCAAAATCAAGATTTATCTTGATGAGGTTATGAGGGTATAAAAGGCGGCAGCACTGGCACAAATAACAACAAATACAATCAATTTTAAATGCTGGCCTATCGGTAACACGGGGAGAAAGTGAAGGTTTATTATGAAACTGAAAGCGACAAAAAAGGCCATTAGAAACAGCGGTTATAACGTTTTGAAGATTGGTTATTGCAACGCTCAAAACCTTTTGAGACATAAAAGCCCCTTCGCCTATTCAGAACGGCGGGAAGGTTGGGCTTGTGACTACTACCAGATCAATAATACCATTATTTCCACGGGTTATGATCCTATCGGGGCGAAGGTTGATTATGACTTGATCCGGGAATATGACAAAAAGGCCGAAGCAATTTGGCGGGACTACTCCCGCACATATGAGGATCAAGAAGCCGCTGTCAATGCCTTGTTAGATGATTTTATCAAGAAGGCGGCATAATAACAACAAATACAAAAGCGGCGGTTTTCTGAAGGGTTTTTCCCGCTACAAATAAAACCCTATCCCGTGAAACTATAAACCCATTCTTTCAAAATATGGAGGTTTTCAAAATGACAAATCAAAATTTGACTTTTAACACGCTTGATTCTTATTTCTTGAACACTGGCAGCATGAAGCTAAATATCGGTTATTTGCGGGACAGTATCACAGCATATTTTGACGTAACAGAGCGGAACACAAACGGCGGTAACGGTAAAAGCCTTTTACAGATCAATCTTGAAAATACGCGCCGTTCTATTAAATCCCTTGTTTGGGAAGCGTTTCAGTCTATGACTAATGACTATTTAGAAAATGAGACAGGAAGCCGGAAGTATACTTGCACAAGCGCACAATTAAAAAAGTATTTGGATCAATACGGCTTTACACTTGATGAAGCATTGAAGCCCGTTATAGATGAGATCAGCACATGGCGAGAAGCCGTGAAAAATGGGGAGGCGGCATAAATGAAATATACAGAATACGGGTTAAAAATCACGCTGGAAGAATTGCGGCAGCTATTAGAAAGAGCAGAAAATGAAGCACAATTTCACAATATGGAAAACTGCCTATATATTAAAGGCGGTGACAGGCCAGAGATCAAGCAATATTGTTGCTATGCGGAATGTAACGCAATAAATCATACATATTTAGCACGATAACAGACGGGAGAAAAAAGAATGTTTCAAAAAGTATTTAATGATATTCTTTCAAATTTGGAATATGACAATATTCCTTTTGAGGTTGTGACAGAGAACGGAAAAAGCGTGATCCGCATTGATTGCGGGAATAAAATTGGAAAAATCATTTTTGATGATACGGAAAAACGGGAGGTAAAATAAAATGACTATTAACAAGGCAAAGGCCAGCGCATACAACACGGTAACAACGGCGGCAGTATATGACTATATGCGGCAGTATTTAGCGGAAATTTCCCGCATGATAGAGCCGGAAGAGGACGGGACAGGAAACGCATACAAGGCAAAACTTCAACAGATGGAAGGAGTAAACCGCCAGACATTAAAAACTTGTGCGGCAGAATTAGAAACGGTTGTAAAGCGGCTGAAATATGCTATTGAAGGGCAATATTGACAAGCTGGAAAAATCAAGTGATCCACAACGGGGAGAAGCCCGGAAATATTCAGGCTATGCTTTTATAGTCTCCCCATTGTGGCAGCTTGACAAGCGGTAACGGATAGGGCAAAACCGGAAGGAGTTTTTACAATGACATTTTACACGACATTCACCACGCCAGACGGAATAAAAGCGGCTTATATCTACCAGACGAAGCGGCAGTTGATAGCAGCAGATCAGAACGGCACTTTTAAGGCTATGCAAGAGGTAAAACACAATAAAGCCGAAGCCGGAATAAAGGCAATAAAGGCACACTTACAAAATAACGGCTACAAGGTTTTAAGGCCAGTAAAAGCGGATCGGTATTCAGGCGGTGACTTCCTTTTACCATTGCCCGGAAAAGAATATTTGCAAAAACGTTGCTATTATTGAGCATTAAAAAAGAGGCGGGGAAAATGAAAGTAAATCGTGATTTTGAAATTAACGGCGCAAAATTTCATTTGAATGATGGTAAAGGAATTTTCTGTAAATCAAAATATATACTTATGTATTATATTGAAGATTTTGGTTGGGTTGAAATAACTGGATCAGTAAACAACAAAAAAGAAGCGGTTAAACTTGCACAAGAATTTCTTAAATATAGATAATGGGGGCTGGAAAAATGACTGATTATGTAGCTATCGGTTTTGACGTTGCGGGTTATGTTAGAGCGTTTACCACTGGCACATTAAACGCTTGCAAGGCAGCAGCCAGAACATACAAGCGGAAAAAGAATGGTATGCGGGTTTATCCCGTTGTGAAGGTTATGACGTGGGAAGAATGGGAGGCAATGAAAAAGAATTAGCAATGGATCAGAACAACATATAACAAGAAATACAATATAGACAAAATAGCCGCTTGTAATTTGGCGGCTATGACGGGCAGAAAATAGTTGCATTTCTGGTTATTGTGTGGTACAATAAGAACATAGAATAACAGCAGCGGAAAACAGGCAAGAGACAAAAACAAGCCTATAACAACAAATACAATCTTTTGGAGGTTTTGAAAATGAAAGTTTACGCTAAACAGATTAACCCGGAATATCAGGAAAGTTATTTATTTGATGACGATGGAATGGGAACGGAATATATTAACGTATGTGGAAACAAGGATTTTCAGAGCCGCACAAGCAAACTTTTTGATAGGGTAAAAGAGTGTTTAGACAATGGAGAATTAGCGGAGGCCATAGAGGATATTAAAACAGGCGGTTATTATTCCAGCTTTTATGAAAATGTTACACAGGCCATAAATGATCTTTTGTGGCGGGAGGACGGAAAGCCCTATGGTACAAGGCAAATCGGAAAATTGAAACAGCTTGTTTTGAAGTATAGTGATTGCCGAAGCAACGAAGAGGATCAAATTTTGGTTGACGTTCTTTCTATTGTAACAGCGGAAAAATGGGACTATAGGCAGATTAACGGTTGTTGCCAAAGTGACTGGAATTATGTTTATTATCCTGTTCAGTATTGGACGAAAGAAGGGCTTGATGCTTTTGAAACAATGTATTTTAACACTGGATCGGAATGGGTTATTCACGATGAGGAAACAGAGCCAGAAAGCCCGGAAGATATTAGCGGCTATTCAGTGTATTGCATTAGTTGGAATGATGAGGGGATCAAGAAAGAGTTAGCAGAAGCGGCAGGAGTAGAGCCAGAAGAAATTATTATGTATGCTTATGATCATTCTGTTAGTGTTCCAGTTTATAGAATAGCTTAACATGGAGGGTAGAAAAATGAAACAATGGCATACTATCACATTTTCGGCAAATTTGGATCAGGATGATATAAGGGCAATGAATAAATGCTTTTATGACGCTATGAAGGAAAGTATGGAAATTTCAGAATGTGCAGACTTGATGATCAGAACAGAGTATGAGGAAAGCCGGAAAGAAAAGGCGGCAGCGGACTTCATAGAAGCTATTAAGACATTAGCAAGCAAGCCGGAAAATCTGGAAAATTTACAGTTTTATCTTGAACAGCATTTTCCCGCATGGATGAAAAAATTTGCTTATGATCCAGACAGTTTAGCGGCAGAAATGAAAGAGTTTGCAAACATGGAAATTTAGTAAGCTGGAAAAACAATGAAGGAGGCGGCAATTCTGGTATTGATCAAGCGGATAAATAAAGGCTTGTTTGTCCGCTTGAATGAGTATCAGAAAGACGGGAGGCAGAAAAAATGCAGAGACAGGATAAAGAAAACCTAATCATTATATTTCAATTCATGCAGCACAATGATCCTAATGGTGATTATTGGACATATATAGAGGATATAGAGGCAGGAGAAATTAGCTTGACAGAAACAGTAACGGTATTGATCAGAGTATTAGCACAATGGAAAAGTGACTTGCATAGCCGGAAAAATCCCCTCTATGCGAAAATGACAACATATCAATTAGTTTTGGCAGCTATGGCATAAACACATATAGGAGGCCGGAAAAATGGCATACACAAACGTACAAAGGACAACACAGACAAAACAAGCGGTTTTTATGGGATGCAGGACACAGGCCAGATGGAAAGCCCATTATAAGCGCATTAGAGCAGCAATCAGAACGGCGGCAGGCTGGACAACGGCAATTATGTTTTTTCTGGTTTTGGGAAAAGCCGGGGCTTCAGATTGCGGCGCACCTATGGAAGAAATTTTCCCTTCAACATTTATCTATATGGGAATTGCAATTATATCTTTCCATGTATGGGAAGCGTTTGGCGGCAATCGTACATATAACAATAAATACAATAGGAAGGTGGAAAAATGATTTATATTATTGGCGGCGAAAAGTGTATTGAATTAAGTATGGAAAGTGATCATTGTAAATCGTTCTTTTACAAGGGAAGATATTTTGTGAAACTATCAGACTACAATGCAGACGATTAAGGAGGCCGGAAAAATGATAACGATTGAAAAAGTTATTAGTTGGACAATTCCTCTATTTGGTAACAAGCGGATTTTTGCCTATGGAAAGTTGCTTGTTAGTGATGGAAAAACAAGGCGGTTTGTAACAACAAAAGAGGATAGCAACGGATCATATATCACATTCAATAGAAAGCGGTATAGGATCAGGAACAACGGCGGTTTATACAATCCACTTTTGCAAGTGGAAGCGTATTAAGGAGGTTAAGAAAATGGTTAATTGTTTAGGAAAATGGACGCATACTCCAGATCAACCAGCAAATTGTGATATGGATATTATTGCAAATATGATTATGGAGGATGGATATAAACCAAAAACAGATTTGGAAAATCTAATAATTATGGTTTTGCTTTTATTTGAAAGTGAAACAGAAGATTCTTCGTCAGAATTTTTTCCAACATATGATTTTGAAACAATGGCAATAAATGCTGATGGATTAAAAAGATTTGTTTATGCAAGTGGAGGCTGGAAAGAGTTTGATTATTACGCATAATATCATTTTTAAGGAGGTAACGGAAAATGCTTGATAAGTTTGAAGCGGCGGCATTAGAGGCCATTCAGAAAGCAATGCAAGCGGTAACAGGCAGCGGAAAGCTGGAAACACGTATTCTCAACGCAGAGTACAATATGGGGAAGTTTGCGGCATTAGTGGAAATTCTGGAAGGCATGAACACAGAGCGGTTTGTATCAGTTGTAGATCAAACAGCGGCAGACAGAGACAGGGTTACAAAATTCATTGAACAGATTTACAGTATCAGAACAGAAAAGACACATGGAAGTGTAGGTCAAAATATTATTGCAGGACTATACGGGAGGTAACGGAAAAATGAGGGTTAAATATCTGCCAGTTGCGGAAGGACGGCGATTGCACATAGAGGCCTTTCCTAACTTTTCTGCCAGTGGATCAATAAAGGGAATGAAAGACAAGTTTTATGGTAAAAATGCCTTGCTTGTGAAATGCGGCAGCTACATTTACAATGTTGGAAATTCAGACTATGGCAGGACGATTTACTATAGCAGAGCGCATTAAGGGAGGGTTATAAAATGGCACGTTATCAGGCAGTTATCAATACAGACGGTTACAAGCTAATGCCTTGTAGCAAAAAGAATTGGGAAGCCGGAACAGTCAATGATTTTATGCTTGCTATTAACGGCTGGAAAAGTACAGAGCGCAGCCTTCAGGAAGTCCGCTGGAGAATTGAAATGCTTTTTAAACACGCACATTATCATTGCGGCAATTCTCATTGGGAAAAATGGTTTGCACAGAGAAAGAACAAGATTAAATATCATGATCGGTTGTGTGAATTGGATCGTCTGGATGATATTTCTGTTCCGGGTTTTGCACAAGGCTATGTGGATATTGGTGCTTTACTGGAAAAACTGAAAGCAGAAGGAAAAATCCTTATTCCTTTTAGTATGGGATATGACATAAGGCAGAGTGGCGGCAAGCGGTATAAAGGTTGCTACATGGAAATTTGCAGAGTGGCATAGGAGGAAATATGAACGAACAAATTAAGCTATCAATCAATCACGAAAAGTTAAAAGAGTGTGGATTGAGTTTTGAAAGTTGGAGCGATATGTATTATTACATTAAGTCATTAGTGGAGTGGTTAGAAAACCATAACAAGAATTACAATAAGGCGCAGTATTACAAGATTGTAACGATAAAGGAAATTCTTGAAAGCATTGATTGTGGCGTTTGATAACGCAAAAGGAGAATTGAAAAATGGAAAGCAAAATGACAATCCGGCAGCTTCGTAATGCGGTATGTAATGGAGAGTTGATTGTACGGGACAACAATATCATTATGCAATCAACGCATGACAATAGTGGAAAATCCCGTGTTGAGTTGACAAATGTAATGTGTTCTTATGATGCTATACTTTCTTTGCCAGTTGAGAAACTTAACTATGATGCTGGAAAATTCATTGCAATAATTGATATTCCAGCAGCGACATTGATCGGAATGACACGATAAAATAGTTGCAGAAATGCAAGAAAGGATGGTAAAGCAAGATGAAGTTGAAAGAGTTGGATACCATGTTGGAAAATCAGCGGACAATTTGTTACAAGAAAGACGGCAATTCAATCACGTATCACAATAAGGATATGCGGCTTGTAGAAGGTTGTCTGTATTGTGGAGAGCCAGAGGCAGAAAGCCAGTGGAATAGCTATTGTATGCTTTATGTACGCTATCCAGATCAGAAAGTGGCAATGGAAATTGGTACAGTCAATGCGGACTACAATGTAGAAGAAGCGGTTGGCGTGGTCAAGAAAAACGGCATTGAAACACAGGACGCATTTATTGAATGTGTCAAGCGGAAAATTGAGGTGCAGGATCACATTCAGTTGACATGGATTGAGTATCTAAAATATATCCGTCCTACTTTGATTGACGCTTGTTGGGAAAGTCGGAAAGCCTTTGCAGAAAAGCGTGAACAGATCAGACAGGAGCGAAAAGCACAGAGGGATGCAGAGGATCAAAAGTATGTGGCAGAGCATAACGCAGAAATGGAAAAGCAGATTGCGGCGGCATATGAGGTTATCCGTAATGGCGGTACACTGGAAAACTCTGATGTATCAATCTATGAAAGCCGTTATAATTCCCATACCTACAAGATCGTCAATTATCTGTTCCGGCAGCATGGTATAAATTGTCCGATTAAGACTCAAGGTTGGATCAATGAAAGACTTTCACAAGTTACTGTCACTCCAGAAGGCACCGTCAATGTGCGGTTTTGGAAAACAAAGAATGGAAAGTGTTCGGAAAAAGTTTTTGATTGTTTGTTCGAGTTGGTAAGGATCGTAAGAGCGGAAAATCAGAAAGAAACACAGAAATAGACCAGTTTTAGTAAGCCGGAAAACAACAACAAATACAACATAAATTATTAGGAGGAAATAAAAATGACACGTTTTAATATTCAGTGGACGGCAAAGACTCTGACTAATCAGATGAACAAGGGCAAGGTAAACTTCGACAATGCGGTGCAGCGTGGGCTTGTGTGGGACAATGGGAAAAAGAGCCTTCTCATTCACAGTATGCTTTATGGTTATGCCATTCCCGCTATGTACTTTACACGGGATGAGAACGGAGTGTATGACAGTCTGGACGGAAAGCAGCGCAGCAATGCCATTAGTGGATTTTTGAATGGGGATTATGCACTGGCTACTGACTTCCCCGCCGTGACAGATGATGATGGAAACACAGAGGACTTCAGCGGCATGACGTTTGAACAGTTGCCGGAGTGGGCGCAGGATAGGATTAAGGATTATAACCTTACTATTTACTACTATGAAGATATGACGGAAGATGAGGTACGGGAGTTTTTCAGGCGGCTTAACAATGGCAAACCTCTGTCCTCTATCGAGTTGACCAGAGTAAACACGGCAAATCTGAAAGTATTTCAGGAATTGGCTGGACATGACACAATTCAGGCAGTTGTTACAGAGGCCGGAAAAAAGCGGTTCACTGATGAAATGATCGCTATGCAGTTGTACCATATTGTCACAGTGGAAAATCCTGATTTTGGTACAAAGTCTTTCCGTGAGTGGGCGCAGGACGTTCAGATTGACAATGAGGTTATTAGCCGCCTCGATTCTGGCCTGAACGCTTACAAGGAATTTCTGGATAGTTTGGATAGCAAGAATGACAAACAGCTTATTAAGACTATTAAGGCAAGAACGCATTTTATTAGCGCAGTTTACTATTGCTATCTGGCGGTTGAAGCGGAAAAGTCTCAGGATGAAATCAACAATACTTTGGCAGACTTCTTTAGCGGAAATCCCTCTACCTCTGATGACTACAATAAGACCGTAACTTCTGGCAGCGCAAAGCCCGCCTCTGTTCAGATGCGCCGTGACATTATGAAAGCCCTTGTTGGTGAGGACACAAATTGCGAGAATGGCACGTATGATTGTGAGAGTTGCGTGAACAACGGCACGTGTAATAGGCAGGACGAAGGCGAAGAGGATCAGGCCGAGTAAATCATACTGGAAAAATCATAAGCTGACCTATCGGCTATACGGGGATGGAGGAAAACAAGATGTATCAAAACATTATTTCTCCCGATATTGTTTCATTCCGCAGATATTTTGTCATTGGAGAGTATAACACTTTGGATGAGGCAAAGGCAAAGCTGGATGTAGATGTGGAAAATTGGAAGTCAAACAACAAAGTCTACTACAAAAGGAATTATCCTTTTGCGTGGGCGACAATCAAAGGCTAACAGCCAGAAAGGAAAGCGGTTATGAACACAACAATAAGAAAAGAGTTTGTGGACACCTTTAATAAGTTGACACACAAGTTATCTCCGTGGGAAGTTTGGAAAGACTTTGTGGTTATGTGTTCGTGTTCTTTCTCTAATGCGCTGGATAAAAGCCATTATGATGAACGGGAAAAGTTGTATATGGATACAATCAAAAAGTATGACAAAGAGGATCAGGCGGCTTTCCCGAAGTTGTTGGCTTATACAGTAATGGCTTTAGAGGAAAATCCTGATCAAGATTTTCTTGGGACTATCTATACTGAACTTGGCCTTGTCAACAAGCAACACAAACAGATTTTCACTCCCTATAATGTGAGTCGCCTTATGGCAGAAATCACGATGGAGAATGTAGCGCAGGAGGTCAAGGAGAAAGGGTACATAACGCTCAATGATGATTGTTGCGGCGCAGGATCGACACTGATTGCCGGAGTCAATACAATTAAGAGCATACTGGAAAAACAGAGGTTGAACTTCCAGAATCACTTGCTTGTAGCGGCGCAGGATATTGATTTGACTGTTGGACTTATGTGCTACATTCAGTTATCCTTGCTTGGTGTAGCGGCCTATATCAAGATTGACGATGCAATCTCAAAGCCTATGGCAGTAGATGACACACTGGAAAATTATTGGTTCACTCCAATGTACTTTTCCGAAGTATGGAAAACTCGCAGGATGATCAAACAGGTGGAGCAGCTTTTCAAGGAGGATAAATAAGATGGTGTACAAACGTGATTATAATTGTCTGGTAAAGCGAGTTGACAAGTTGATGCGCCAGCTTGGAGCAGAGCAGGATCGGTATGGAGCATATCACTTTGATACTGATTGTGGAAAGATGCGAGTCAAGGTTGATGAGTTTAGACCAAAGTGTGAGCGTATATGGGTATATACGTGCGTGGAAAATCCTGAACTGGCAAAGCAGCAGTTTCATCGTACAGAAATTTTTAAGTACATGACGCAGGATTTGAACACGTTTAATGGTAAGTATAATGCGTTTCATGAGAGTGTAGATATTCTGTATCACTGGCTTTATGAATATGTAATGGCTTGCCTCCCTGATGGAAAGAAGGTTGAGTATTGATGGAAAAAACAATTTATGGTGGTAAGCCTAATAATCCAGTCGGCTATTGTTGTTTGCATTGTGGCCTGTTGACAGTCAAGGAAATGAAGCGGAAAAATTGTCTTGGGAAACAGTGCCGACACCTGAAGCGGTTTGAGAATCATGAATATTGGCGGCAGCGTAGGATTGCTAAAGAGAGAAAAAACATTGCCAGAACAGAAATTAGGGCTTGACAATAACCACAAATACAAGTATAATAAAGATATAGAATAATCTGATTGTGTAGGTGATTTACAATGTTTGCAGTTTGTTTGCTTGTTCTGCTGGGTATCTGGATTATTCCAAAGATCAGAGAGAGTAAAGGCAATGCTGCATGGGAGAAAACCTCAACAGAGGAAAAGTGGAAGTTTTATCTTGATGCTTTGCATAAAATGAATTGGGACACTTTTCAATTCGGAAGTTACAATCTGAAAGATTGGCATTACGATGAAGTGATTGGATTTTTGGATAGGCTTGAATCTGGAGTATTTCCCATTGATGATTGGAAGATTACAAAAGTCGATGGAGAAATTAAGCATACGGGAAAAATCACATTTGATTTGGATAATGTGGAAAACTACATCTTGGATTGTCATGAGATGTATATTGATCCTACACTGGAAAAACTGTTTGATAAAGATTGTCGTGAAGATTTTCGTAATGGAATTGTGCTGATTGATCGGCAGCGCATGACAGTAGCGGAAGCCAGAGAATATTGCTATCAGAAAGTTACTGCAAAAATGGAGCAGATTTATAAATTTAAAGCGGAAAAATAATTACAAAGGAATGATTAAACGCCGTGGATAATATCAAAGAGGTCAGATATTTTGAATGTACGTGTAGTAAGTGTGGAAAGGTTGTTAAAAACAAACGTGGTTGGGCTGATTTACATATAAATGGCTGGAAACAGATTGGAGAAATGTTGCTGTGCCAAAACTGCTATGCTCCCTATGCCAATCTTAATCCGCAGATAGGAGATAAGGTCAAGTGTCTGCTTACAACAGATACATGGCATAGAACAGAATTTGGAAAAAACATATACAGTATGTGCGTTGGTAAAAAACGATCCCGGAACAATTTATCTTGATGTTGGGGACGGATGGGAGCGGAAGTTACTTCGTGGTGAATATCTAATGGCCTAAAAAGAGCATACAGATATGAACGATTTAAC
>OOIH01000018.1_pt1 | contig 11970 bp, 14 predicted proteins | sample 1691801 | NCBI WGS metagenome assembly OOIH01 (sample SAMEA1061690, study PRJEB22710) | metagenome
ACAGCCAGTCGGCGGAAGCGCGGGAGCACGAAGCGCTCGGCGCGGAGCATGCGGACGGCGAGGGCGACGTGGACGAACTGCACGAGCAGGACGACACCGCCGAAGAGAAGCGCGAGGACGCAAAAGACGAGGCGCGCGAGGAAGCACAGGAAGAACGGCACGAAGAAACCGGCGACGCTATGCAGGCCATACTGGATCGGTTGGCGAAGATCGAAGAACGGCTGGCGACCGAAAAGGCGTCGGACGAAGCCGCGCTTGAAAACGCCGAAAAAGTGTACGGACTCGGCAACGGCGTATTTGCGTCGGAGCGAGAAGAACAAAAAGCCATTTCCCCGAAAGAAGCGGCGGAAATTACCAGAAAAATTAAAGGTTAAAACCAGGAGGATAAAAAACAATGGATAACATCATTTCTACGGGTCTTAGCGATACCCAGGTGTATTTGCAGAACGCGGCGAACTTGAAAGCGCCGTTCAATTACGCCAAGCAGAGCGGACAGTTTCCTGCATTCGGAGACATCATGGTCAACCGGCGTCTGTCGTCGATGTGGCAGGTGCTTCATCTCGACGCAAGAATCTTCGTTGACGGTTTGGGCGTAACCAGCATGTCGGCAGAGGCGGAAGACGCAGCGGGCGTACGTATCCCGTTCCTTGCACCGCCCCCGCGCCGTATGCGTACGCTCGGCATAACGCCGTGCCCGACCGGTGAAACGCTTGGTACACCCGGCAACAGCGGTCCGTTCAACGTAAACCTGCCGAACGCTATGCAGACGAATGCTGTCGACATCTGGTTCAATCAGCTGTACGATGAGGCGGCACAAATTTCGCGCGACCAAATGCGCATGATCGGGAATAACCTGGATATTCTCGGCCAGTATACGGCCAATATCCCGCAGGTAACCGCTATGCTTATGGACGCCGAAATAATGGCCACACAAATCGGCTCGGCGCTTGGTTTCTCGGGCGGAGCAAGCAATCGCAATATTCTGCCGTACAACAGTAAAACGGAAACTAAAGGCTATATGCAGGGCATCATGAACCAGTTGGGTACTTCGCTGTCCAACGTGCGCGGCGCATATGCCGAAGGTATTACCAGTTACCCGGTCGAAAAGAGCGTGTACATACTGCGGTATAAAGCGTTCAATAAGCTCATGACGATCGATAACGGAGCAATCGTGAACTCGGACATCGGTCAAAAAATTCTGCTAAACGGCAAGTTTGACGATTCGGGCACGCGGTATCTCGGCGGCGCCGTAATGGGCATGTACCGCGGCATACTGATTAAAGTTGTGCCGGACGAGTACTTCGATATGGCGGCCGGACTGCTGAACCTGACCAAAGAGGAAAAAGCGCAGTTTGATAAAATCGACGGCTATATCTGCAACGGTATCGGCACGTACTTCGGTCGTGCTTCGGTCGTAACCGACGTAGACAAGTCTCCGACGACCTCTATGGGCATGATTGTCCGTAACGACTGGCGTTGGGGTACAAAAGTAGCGCGCGCGTCGTCGATCACGTTACTGATCGATACAACCAACGATCTGGGCGATTTTGTCAATCCGGTGCCGGTGTTCAGGGGCGTGATTTCGCCGAACGACCTTGAGGCGGTGCTCGACACCTACAACGATACAAGCTACGTAGACGGGGAGGGTACGATGCAGAGAGTAGGTTTTACGACTTCGACGCTGACGACCGACGTGACGCTGACCGTGACCGGTACGTCCGCTGCGGCAGTGGCCGACGCAACGCTCGTTGTTCTTGATGAGGACGGCACCACGCATTCGTTCGGCAATAACGGCGACGGCACGTACAACTTCACGTTGCCGCGCGGAGCAGCCGCTACCGTAACGGTGACCGCGCCGGGATATACGCCCGCAACGCTTAGCATAGCAGCGACCGATACGGCGCTGGCTACGAAAGCGCTTACGCAGGCGCTGACCGCCGCAGCTAAGTCCGGCAAGTAACAAGGCAAGCCTTTCCGAGGGGTTTTTGGCTGAATAAAGCCCCTTTCCAATAGACAACGGCAAGGAGTATAAAATATGCAGTTTGACGAGAATAAACACCCGAGAAATGGTGACGGCAAATTCACCGCGGGGCACGGAATGAAAAAAGCGCCTGAGCATGAGAATCTGCCGAGCGCGAATAGGTTGGTGGAGAATTACGAGAAGAGATTCGGCGAGGTAGAGGACGAACTTGATCCTGGAGTACTCCCTAAGTTTGAGGCGAAAGAGGAGCTGAATCAGTTTCTTGGCGAAGAATTTAAGGATGTAAAGGGGAAAGCAGCTATAGACAAAATCATTCAAGAAAAGCGTGGACACGTTAAAGGTGCATTTCATCGGGAAGATATAGGTTATATTGATTTAGTATGGGGAGACGATTATGCAGGGCTGAAGCATATTATTCGACAACGAGAAAAACAAGGAATAGATATAAACGATTTCCTAAGCGATTTGACCGACACAATAGAAAATGGCGATTTTATCAAAAAGAACGACAAGGGTAATTATGAATTTCTCTATAATGGCAAAATGGCAATTGTGGCTCCGGAATACCACGGAAATAAATTAACGTTTCTATTGACGGCTTATAAAACTCGATACAAAAATAAAAAAGCACCATAAGTATGGTGCTTGAGTAGTTGCACGGGAAGCCCGCATCCCTTCCATTACTTAGCAGCTAAGCGGTAAATTTCTGCTGTCGCACACCTACTATTATTAGTATACACCATTTCAATAAAAAAGTCAATATCTAAAGGAGAAAATTTTATGAAATATCCGAATGATGATGAAATCATGAAATACGACTATGCGGACCACCGCTACGTTTTAACCGAGGATGGCGTTCAGTTGCAACTCGGGATCAATCTTGCTGTTACTCTCAATACGACCGGCGACGCCAACCCGAGTACGCTTCCCGAAAGAATCTTAAAGCGTGTTTCGCAAACGGTATATTTATGGATTTATGAAGCTAGTATGAATCCCGATTGGTTGGAGTTTTTGCTAGCGGTGTATCCGCCTATGCGTGATAAAATACGCGAAATGTTGCAAGCACAGTTGCTGTATGTGCTCACCAATAATTTTATCAGCGACTATTCCGGTATCAATATTGCTAAAGGGCACATCATGGACATCGAAAAGATACGAGGCCGTGCGAAAGTAGCTTCGGAAGTAGAGACAATCGCCAATCAGCCAATCCCAGGGGTTGGTTATTCGCTCAAGTACCGGGGCGCATTGCCGTGCGTGCCTTATGATTTCTATCATAGGGGGTACTAAGTATGTTGCAAGCATTAAATAGCCTGGGACACGATCAGTTCGAGTATGCGCGTTGGTGCCCTGAAACAAGCGATTCATACAAGATAATAAAAGTGTCTATCGTTTCGGAGAATGCTAAGCGCTGGGATACCGTCATTGCCAATCTAGTCACACAGTCGAATAGTACAGTACTCTTGACAAGCTACGCTTATCCGTACGAGGAGCGTCAACACATTTTTTACCGCAATAAATGGTGGGAGATAACGGCAGTAGGAGAAAAGAACCTTGACGTCAATCCACAGTCGCTCGCACTCGTCAACTCGGTTATCAATAAGCAGTGCGTACTGGAGATTCAAGAGGGGGATTGGCTATGACGGCAAAAGAGATACAAGGTCTAGCCAAAGAGGCGTTGGAGCTTGTGCGAGCTATGTCCCCGATAGACACCGGCAACTTGCGGTATAACGGCATACGCATAGAATGGCCGAATGCACTGACATTTCGAATATACGTAGAGGATGAGCATATTGCGCCGTACATGAAGTACACGAATGAGGTTTGGGAGCACAAGTTGATAAAAATGGGTAACTTCGTCCCCGGCCAGGTCATAGAACGCATGCGCACCTGGGACAACCCCAACGAGGGGTGGTGGGATAGAGCGGCAAGAGCGGTCGCCGAACTGGTGGCGGCTAAAACAGGAGGAATATTACAATGATAGCATTACAGACGCTTGCGCAGACAATCGAGAACGCTCTCAATGCGAGCCAGGCCGCCGAAAAGGCCGGGATTCGATATGTAATCTACTCGGACGCAGGAAAGTATAAAAAAGCACTGGAAACGCGCACGCAAAAACAGCGGTACACCAACGGCGTATTGCGTATAGTGGGTTCATCCGTCGTACCCACGCAGTCGATAACGGTAGCGACGCAACAAGCGTCGCTCGAGATCTGCGTGCCACTGTCCCGTCCGGCACAGGACGATGAAACTATAGCGTTACACAGAAGTATATTGGACAACTACTTTTCGGCTGTAAAAGTGCAGCTGATACCGGATAACGGAAAAGCGTACAGCGTAAGTTCGACATATTCGCTTGCAGATTCAGGAACAATAGAGCAGCGCCCGAAAGTAGGCAGCAGCTATACGTTTACGGTGAATATAGAATACTCGTTTATTGAGGGCGGCTTGTCATCGTATGATTGCGTGTTTACACTCGACGGCGCACAGATACCATATACGACTGCTACGATAACACGTAGGCCAACGGCCGAAAGTAACCCGTACAGCAACAGCAGCGGGCAGGCGAGGAACGTCAACACGGCTACCGCGCTTAGTTTCGACTTTCAAGTCCCTGCGCAAACCGCTGTAAACGGCTTGAGCGAGGTTATATTGGCACAAATACTCGCCGGAGATATGAATGCTACCCACGAGCTTACGGTCGCTCTGGGCGCAAATAGTCATACGTATAATGTCATATTCGGTCAGACGGATATAGTGGTAACAGGCGTGGATAATGCCGGGCATAATATATCGTTCATAGAGGCAGCGCCCTCAATAGGAGGTTAGTATGGCAAGTGGGACATATCATATTACAGTACATTTTGAATCAGAAGGCAAAAAGTCCCCGATAGCCGGTAGCGGCACGACGCCGACAGACACGGGCGGCGGAACGGGCGGTGTGTCCGACGCCCAAAAAGCGATTGGGAAAGGCCTGATAAGCTACCGTTCCTATGTAAAGCCGTTTGTAAATCAGCTGGTATCGCAGCAGATAAGTACAGTGTCACTACGCACCGGGGCGCAGGAACTGCAAGACCGACTGTCTTTCGGGTATCAAATGGTGCAGTCGGGCGTGAACATGGTGGAGAGTATAGCCATAGGCGCCATGATGGGCGGTGCAGCAGGCGCTGTAGTCGGCGCCGTGATGAGCGTCACTACCACCGCGATTAGTTATGCTAATAAGCAGCAGACGATTAACTTACAACGAGACGTTGAAAATGCTTCGTTAAATAATATGGCTGTGCGTGCGGGTGGAAGTTTGGCGAGTTTCTCAAAAAGTAGGGAGCGCAGGCAATAGAAAAGGACGACCATACGGCCGTCCTTGCATTATACAGAAACGCGAGAATGGAAAATAACCGAATTATCGGAAATATCCTTAACGCATTGCTGGACGATAAACGTCCCCATCTCAAATTGTTTTGCGGCAGTATCCATTGCTTCGTCGAATGATTTATAGTAGCCGATTACACTTTCATCTTTAATAGCGACATATTCCCCAATATGTCCCTCGCATATCTCTTGCAAATGCGATTTGAAAAACTCGTAATCTTTACGGGTAGGTTCCATATTGACCTCCAGTTAAATCAACATACTTAGAATATCATTAAAAATGAGTGTCTATTAATAATCATATTATACGTGTTTGTCAAGTGTTTTGTAAAAAAATGTTAGCTTACTCGCTAACCTTTTCCTTGTCGTCGTCTAATTCGGCAAGAGTTTTCTTCGCTTTTTCAATCTTGCGTTGCTTTTCCGCTTCCAGTCGCGCGGCCTTGCGTTCCCGACGCGCTTGCAGTGTGCTTTTCATAAGTTCGGAAAGGTCGGCACGGTTGATAAAGAAAAGCATAGTAATATTTAATGCCATTATTCCTAATAAACAGAGTAATAAAAAAATAGATTTGATAGCTTGAGAAGCTAATCCCTCAGTTCCATATACTACTCCTTCTCCAAAAAGTTCAGGATGAACTAGATGTTGAATGTCAATGAAAAATTTATCTGTAAAAAGATAAACTAAATAAAAAATAAGAAGAATTACGCACAAACCTAAACTAATAGAAAGAAAAATGTTAAATCTCTTTTTCATAGCAATGCACCTCTGCACTCAATATAACACACTTTATAAATTAAGTCAATTTTTATTTGGAGGATACAACAAATGTCGTTAAAAGAAGATGTACAAAACCTGTTGACAGAAAAGAGAGATGCGTCACCGGCACCGCAGACGCGTTACGCAATCCGTATCGACGGAGAAGATTACACTAAATATATACCAATGCCTATTAAATGGTCTGCACTCTTAGATGAAAGGCTAGATGAAGGGACGTTTTCGTTAAGGAATACAGACACTCCGTTATTTCAGCCAATGACAACAGTAGACATAAGTATTATGGATCCAGCAGAGGTATATTCATATCTAACTTTTCTAGTATCGTCTGATGAATCAATAGAGGTACCGCCTGGAAGCGGAAAGTATAATCACGAGTTGTCACTAATCGAGGAAACCAAGAAACTGGAGGGAATCATTGTCGATCCTATTACGTACACCAATGACTTGGGAAGAATGTATACTAATAACGCTAAAAATATTGTTGTTTCAGTTGTGGAACAAGGAAATGGTGGTCGTCCAGAACAAGATAAAATTAATCAAATAAAAGAGTCTTTAACGCCTAAACCCGTTGGGTCAGCGTATACATTTATCTCGTTAAAATCTCTGTTTTCAGGTTATGCATCGCAACCATTCTATCAGTGGAATACGGCAAGATTCAAAGTAAAGTTAAATGATGTTTATTTGCGAGACTATGAAGAAACTCATAATTTAGGGGAATTGCCGTCAAAATTAAATGATGAACCGCTTATTGTATCAAGTCTTAAAAATGGATATTATACTGTTGAATACTATCTAAATTTTAATAATGGCGGAGATGTTTCGGTGAAATATGAATTCGCAACCGTAGCAAATCAAGACCCGCTTCCGAAATGGAATATAACGACAGTAATAGAGCGATTGCTGGACTTGGCAGAGCCGCACTTAAAGAGCGAGCGACCGAAATACATGTTAAACGCAAAGCAAGCGGCACAATTTTCTAAAATCGAATCTCCGGAATTTGCGTTCAGCAAATGCACATTGAAAGAGGCACTTGATCAAATCGGGGGATATATACACGGAATACCTAGACTGGAAAGCAATGTGATACGGTTTGATATGCTAGGAGGAACAGAAGAGGCAGAATTATCGAATCCACAGTATCCATACATAGAAAACCGTATGCAACAAAATATAGAAAGCTATGCCACAAAACTAGACAGTACGGTAGATAATATGGTAAATATCTTAGATTCAGACGAGGGAGTAATCACTGAACCGTATATAAGAGGATACAAGACGGTACGTTCAGAGCAAGCGTATGCAGAGATCAGCGACGGAAATATGACGATAGTCACCAATTTTCCCATACAGGCAGTCACGAAATTGGAAGTTGGGCCACTTCCTGACGGCTCAACGGGCGATATAACCCCTTATGTGTTTGAAGCGGCAGACTATGGCCGGATGTCATCGTATGACGGGCAATACCCGTCCAGTAAAGCGTTTGCTGTATATTATACACAGGGGCAACCAAATATTAAGGGACTATCATTTAAGTCGCCGAATGTTACAGGAGGAGCGGGAAGCAAGTATTCTATTGCAAACATTATTAAAGAGGTTACCGGATATAATTTAGCAGGCAATTGGAGCTCAGATTATCCTAAGTTATCCTTTCGCATAACGTATACGCCTATATTTTCGGCACGTGTTGAACAACACAAGCTATACTATCCGGAAATGCACCCGCGGACTCTTGCCTATAATCAATCGGCAAACTTGATAGAGACCAGATATTACGGAGAGAATTTGCGAGGTGCAATAGCACGCATAGGGAATCCGGAAATAATACGCACATATAGATTAAAAAGCACTCTTTTGATTCCAAAAGTTGGACAGGCATGGGGAGATTATTATGTAAGCTCGGTAGACGTAGCGTTATATCCTTACTATGTAGATTGTACAGTGGGACTAAGTAAGGATTTTAATCGGTTAAGTCAGTACATAGGAATCAATTCTATGTTGCGAATGTATGAAGTGTCAGAAAAGCAAGCATATAATCGGGATATAGCATATGCGGATTATTGTGTAATCGGAGATTCTATAGAGTCGGACACGCGGCAACTATTTGAAACTTTCGGGCAGTTTGACATTGTCAACACGTTTTATCAATTAAGTGGAGTTGTCTCAGAATATCCAATATCGGCGGCCGGCGTGACGACAATGGACGATGGCCTAAATACTATTGCAAATGTCACGTTGCCGGTTATATCGACGGCAATGGGAAATAGTATAGTATTTTCGTTTTACTTCGATGATAATTTTTCCGCAGGCGAGAAAAGTGTAAAGGGTACAAGCGGCGGCGCAAGCGGATACTGGCAAACGAATGTACCGTATTGCGACTATTACGGACGATTTACGTATATGCAGTTTTACTTGGCAAAAATCGGCATAAACCCGGGATTTGACTGGGATGTTGGTTACGAATTGCCGCAGGGACTTTATGGATTAGGCGAAACGGACGAGCATGGAGATGAAAAGCCTATCTATACGCAAGCCTATAATCCCTTAGTCGTGCGAAAAAATAATACAGAAATCATACGGATGAATTATCAACTGCATTATGTGACAAATCGTAAAACGATTGTTACCGGTCCAGCCCTTACGCACAATTGTCCGCTTGTGAGAGGAATTCGTCAGGGGCATAGCGCAATATTATATGTAATGCCTAGAAGAATAGGGAAATTTGATAGTATTGTTGACATAGGAAACGCAACAGTAGCAAAAGATTATTCCGAAGCTACGGGGATCACCATTATTTCTAAAAGTACTATTAAATTTGATTCAGTTACTGCGCCTGTTTCCGGTGAAGCATGGGCTGTAGTAGATAAGATTACAAATGAGTTGCTTATGGGAGAAAACGTAAAAGTCACAGCGGGTGAAGAAATCAATCTTCCAACATTTACATTGACTCATAAAATTTATAAAGGAGAGTAGAATATGGACGAAGAAAGCGTAAAACAATTTAAGGTGGGCATAGACGCGATACGCGGGGCGCGGGACGAATGCGAAACGATCGCCGAGTATCTGGAGCGGCTGATCGCGTCGTATGCAGTGTCGCCGGCGGAAACGCAAGCGGCACTGCCGCAATACCTAAATATCATCAAAGACGAAATGAACCACTGCTTGCGGTTCATTTTTAACGTATTCGTACCCGTCACCGGCATAGAGCCGGACACCGACGGACTGGAGGGCGAATAGTATGGTAATCTTTTTGAATCTGCACGGGACGGCGGAGAAGGTCGACCCGCAGCACGTTTATCAAGGTAGCAATAATGTGACCGATGTGACAGTGGTAGCCCCGTACACAAGTACAACGGCTATGCAGATAGGATTCATACTGCCGAACGGCCTGTACTGGGAAACGCCGGACGGCAGCCGATACGCACCCATGCAGTTTGTACAGCAGGACACGGTGGCGAACGTGTGCGTCTGGCACTACGAATTACGGCAGTCGGTGACCGAACAAATGGGAGACCTGTATATAGCTATCAACGCAGTAACAGGGAAAGGCAATACAACGAGCTATTTGTGCAAGGCTATCATTGAAGAAAGCGTATTGCCGAATCTTCCCGACGCGCCTGAACCGAGCGTGTATGAATTGTTACAGTTGTACATCAGCCGCTTAGACGGAATTACCGCCAACGTGCCGAACCTCGTAGCGAGTATCCAAAAGGTAGCGTCTAACGCATTCGCGTACACGAACAACAGCGGAGTGACGAGCGCGCCGATCGTGTTGGAGGGCGCGGACGCGCCGATTCCGGTCAACACGGCCAGTACGATAGAGATACCGCAGGAAGCGTGGCAAGCGGTTACGAACTCGGCAGGGGAACTGCTGCACTACGCATACACGATAACGGCAGGATTGCACGGACAAATGCGAGACGGAGCTACGGCGCAGGATCTGTGGGTGAACGCGGATACCGCAGACGGAACGGACTTGCAGGGATACTTCCCGCATTATACGGTAGATGAAAGCGGCAATATCGCAATCCAAGTGAATCAGCCTGTCGGAATGACCGTGCGGGTATGGAACGGCAAAAGTATAGCGGATACAGAAGCGCGGGAACTGGTAGCCGAAGAAACGGCACGGGCGGAAAGCGCAGAACAGCAATTACAGACGCAGATAGACGAGTTGCAGAACACCGGCGTGGACACGACGGCGCGAGCAGCAATAGCGGCGGAAACAGAGCGAGCGGAGACGATAGAGAACAGACTGCAAACGGAAATCGAAACAGAGGCGACACGGTCGCAAGCGGCCGAGGGAGAGCTTAGGCAAGCCATTGAAAGCGAAACGTCGCGCGCCACTTCGGCGGAGGGGACGCTGTCTACGAGAATCAGTGCGGAAGTAACGCGAGCAAAGAGCGCCGAACAAAGTATTCGCAATGACGTGACAGCGATAGTTGAGACGGTATCGTTTACTTCGTCCTCATGGTTTGACACGTCAAGCAATATGGCTTATCTGGGAGTATTTCGAAAGACAGTCACTGTGCCGACCGGCAAGAGGATCGTACAAGTATTGGATAATGGCGGACAGCCGCGCGGAGCATGGCTCGGGAATGCAATATATGCAAACGGCCCGTTTGCGGGTACAGCAATAATACTTTAGGAGGTAAATAAAGAATGGACAACGTGTATTTGAGAAGGTTGCCGGGTACAACAGTACCGACGGTAACGGGAGCGGATGCGATCATCGCGGAAACGGGCGACGGAAAGCTGATGTGGGCAGACAGCGGCGGGGCAAAAAGAATTATGACGGTAGACGAAAGATACGAAGTCGGCGACCATGCAATACAGTTTTTTGGCGAACGAACTCCGGCAGAAAAGTACGGTGGCACGTGGGAGATAGACAGTGAATACGAAGGACGGGTTATAATTGGGTCTGGCGGCAGTTACACATTCGGCGCAAAAGGCGGTGAAGAAAAGCATACGCAGACGGTAAATGAAATGCCGGATCATATACATTCTTTAGTCGTTAATGCGGATGATCCTAACAGTTCCGGAGTAATAGCAGACTATATCGTATTGGATTATTCTACCAAGTGGAAAATATTTCAAGGCAATCTTGTACAGCCTGAGGGAGACACCCAACCGTTCAATATCATGCAACCTTATTGTGTTGTAAATGTGTGGAAAAAGATAGCAAATTAAAAAGGAGAAAATTTATGAAGATTTATAATCAAAACAAAACACAAGAACTCAAGGAAACCGAGATAGACTATACTCTCGGTAAACTCGTAGACGACAAGATAGCAACGATTCACCATGAAGCAACGGAAGCAACCGTTGCAAAAACAGCACGTGAGCAATATGATGAACGCAAAGCGGCGGGAGAGGCGGTAGAAGAAATAAAGGGCAAGCTTTACCGAGTGACAGCGACTTACAAGAACGGCGGTATGGACGTGGAGGAAATAACCGACATTGCCGCGGTTCCGGCAAAGGAAGCATACGATGAGTATGAAGATATAAAAGTCTACGTACCGTTTACCACCGACGAGTTGCGTGAGATTGCAAACCGCAAGCGCCATGCCGAGCTAAAAGCCGAGCTGGCAAAGATCAAGGAAGACATCGAGCAGGAAGTGTTCGGACTTGTACGTAACGACTACGCGGCGAAGAAAGCCAGAGCGGCGGAGATCGTAAACGAGCTTCGCGTGCTGGAAGGGAAAGAACCCAGAGAAATCATGGAGGTAATTTAAGTATGAACTGGATCAACGAAGCATGGGCGTGGGTTGTAGACAACATCGCGCCTTTATTGACGGCCACAAACCTCATAATGCTGTTGAACGTTATGTTCTCCCTGTTCCGGCAGAGGAGC
>OOIH01000552.1_pt1 | contig 11805 bp, 7 predicted proteins | sample 1691801 | NCBI WGS metagenome assembly OOIH01 (sample SAMEA1061690, study PRJEB22710) | metagenome
TAAGGGGTGCTAATCAAAATTTTAGCATCTTTTATACTAATAAAAATGCTAAAAATATCAAACTCTTAACATTTCTATAAAACATAATCTTGAACTAGCCCCCCTAAAAGTGCAAGAACCGAGAAAATCTATATTTTTAATTGAAAAAAATTATTGCTTTTGTTATGATTAATATAAAGAAAGATAAGTGATGTAGATGAAAACAAATAAAAAAGGTTTTACGATTGTAGAGTTGTTAGGAGTAATTACCTTATTAGCAATTATTGCTATCATTGCTGTACCATCCATTGGAAATGTGCTAAAAGAAACAACAGTAGCGTACTATACGACAAATGAGAATACCTTACAGCTAGGGGCTAAAGATTATTATAACGCTAATCGTACATTATTACCTAAAGAGTATGGACAAACATCGATGGTGGATATTGAACAATTAGTAAACGATGGATATATGGATCCAATTGTCGATAAGAACAATAAAACCTGCACGGGATATGTCATTGTCTATAAAGAAGAAACAGAAAATTATAAATACCATACGTGTGTGATATGCGATGATTACAAAACAAAAGGAGAGTACTGTAGTGAAGAGTATTATCCGGAAAATAACTATATCATAGTACCTAAAGAAGATAGCGTACATATTTTAAATGAACCATTTACTGTGCCATTAGCACAAGTAAAAAGAAAATCAACAGGAGAAATATTAGTTAACGATTTAGCACCAGTGAGTAATACAGTAAATATTAGCAAGGTAGGAAAATATACCTTAGAATACATTTATAAAATTGCTAAAGCAAAAACAATCATCACCGTAGTAGATCCTACCAAACCTATATTAGTAATAAGTCCAAAAGAAGTAACCATTACCCAAGGAGATAGTTATGATGTCATGACAGGCGTTACGGCAAAAGATGATGATAGTGGAATAGATACCGTGTATCCAGATATTACTGATACATCAACTCTGCCAGTAGGAGTTCACACGATTACCTATACAGCAAAAGATAAAAGTGGAAACATCACCATTGATACTAGAACTATCATTGTAGAGCCAAATATTCCAGAAAAACCAAGTGTTATTTTACGTCTTGGAAGTTCTACTGGAGCAACTTATCAAGAAGGAACATGGACGAAAGAATCTATTTATCAAGAGTTTACTTCCAATGGAAAGGTTGATTATTATGAATACACCACAAATCCTAATGGAACTTGGACAAAAGGAAACAACTTATTACAAGTAGCCGAAGGAAACTATACCATATATGTTCGAGGAGTGAATGATAAAGGAAGAGGAGAAGCACTATCTTATACCATGAAAATTGATAAGACACCCCCAGTGATTAGTTTTAGTGAACATAGCCCAAGTGTTTGGAGTGCAACAAGTAAGAATGCTACCGTTACCGTTAGTGATTCTCTAAGTGGAGTAGCTAGTAAAAAATGGGATGAAAGTACGAAAGCTATTAGTCACTTCCAAAGTAATGGAAAAGTGATTTCTAGTGATGTGGTTAACTTTAATCGCTACCGTGTAACTATTTACGCACGTGATAATGTAGGTAATGAAACAACTGTAGTAAAAACCGTTAAAGTAGATCGATTTCAACCTTATACCCCATATTTTAATCTTACCAAAACACGTAATGAAAATTCACCATGGACTTTTAGAATGACTTGTACCACTTTAGATATTGCCTTCTTTGGTGTGAATAGCTGTCGGGTTTCTGCATATAAGAATGGTAGTAGCACAGGATTTAGAGCAGTACATACTGTAACTGATCCAGTTCATGATTGCGAGGTAGAAAGCTGTAGTGATATTACTTTCTATCATAAATATACGCTTTCAGACGGCACTACTACTTCATGGTCAACGAGTAGTTTGAAAATTAAGGAAACAGAGGCAGGGAAATGCCATACCGTATATTTACGCGTTAAAAATGAGGCAGGTACCTACAGCAACATTAGTGAAACAAAAGTTTGTATGTATGAATAGAATAAGACTTGATCACTAAAAAATAAAAGTGATCTATGAAAACTTCTATCGTGATTACTATTAACAAAGTTGACTATCTGATAGTTGTCAGTACAAAATGAATACCACTAATATAGAGTATCTTTACCAATAAAAGGAGAATCTTATGAGAAAGAAAATGACTATTATTTTAAGTATTGCTATTCTTTTCATATTAATAGGAGCATTCCTAACGATTTTCAAAAAAGGTGAGGTTAAACCCAATCAACCAAACGATAATCCACCAGTTGAAGAGAAAAAAGGGTTAACCAAAGAGCAAGCCTTAGCCCTATTAAATGAGAAAGTTCCTCTTGAAAATGGCATTTATCAATTTGTAGAAGAAGTAGAAAATAAATATTATCGTTTTGAAATTGTATCAGAAGATGGAAGTGTGCGTGAGGAGTTAACATATTTAGTGGATAAATTAGAACACTTACTGTATAAAGAGAACTCTTACGTTCAAGAGGATGCTGATTTTGAATGATAAAAATAAAAAATAGAAGTAGGGATAAAAATGAGTGTTGATGTTATTGTATTATTAATTTTATTAGTTGCTGTGATTTTCGTTTTTAGACGTTTTAGCAGTGTGGTGTATTTTGTAGCCATCGTAGATATTTTACTTAGAATTTTAACATTTGTTAAAAATAATCTAGGTTTACCTGATGTTAAGGCTTTGATAGATCAGTATATTCCAGAAAGTCTTCCTACGATTTTTGCACGTTATACCAATGGTAGTGTATATACCATCATCATGTGGGGGTATGTCATTATTTTTTCTATCTTTTTGTTTTATACGATGAAGACATTTTGGTACAAAAGAAAATGAAAAAAATGAGTACAGAAAAAAATCGGAAGAACAAAATGGATTTACTATAGTAGAACTTCTTGGTGTGATTTCCTTATTAGAAATCAGTGCCTTAATTGCTGTACCATCGAATGGAAATGTGTTGAAGGAAACAACTTATTCAAACAATTATATTATAGAATATTATCATGTTAAATATGTTATTCATTTTTAATGATGTTTTTCATCTTTATACATAAAAATAATTGAAGTACATAAAAAACTATGTTAAAATGTATGCATAAAGTAAGAAAAGAGGTGTGTGATAAAGAAAAATAATTTTAGTCATTTTTCATGCACTTTTGTTAACTCTAGATTAACTATGGGGCAGTATTTAGAATAAAACCCTTTAATATCAAGGATGAGAAGCAATTCCCATTCTTTTTATTGCTCTAAAAATGTAGTTTAAAAATCAAATATAGAATAGATAGGAGCAATGAAAATGAAAAGTAAAAAATTAGTCATGATTTTAATGATAGGAATTATTGTATCAGGTGTAGTATTATTGTATAAATCGTTTGCATTGTTTACCCAAAATCTGATAAGTAAGTCAGCCATAACGATAAAAGTTGGAACAATGAATGAAACAATCAAAATAGATGGAGTAGTAGGAAATACCTTAACCGTTCCAGCAGGAGGTAGAAAAACATTCACGGTAACGTTAGAAAATTTAAATGGAGAGCAAGGAAAGTTTTTGTTTTACTATATAGGAACATTACCTACAGGAGTAAAATTTGGTTACTTAGAAGAATCAGGAAAAAATACACTCCTGGAACAAATGGAATAACTTTAGCAAAAAATGGAAAGCAAACCTATTCTTTATATGTAGCAAACACCTCATCTTCTAGTGTCACGATTACTTTGGGTAGTTTAGGAGGCTTAACTGCTCAACCATTATCTATACCAAGTGATGGTCACATCATAGAAAAAACTTCAACATCCAATAGCAATATTGTCGCTGTATATCGATATGATCAAACAAATGCTAGCACTAAGTGTATTACAGGAGAAGAGTCCACATGTATTAAAATTAATCCTCCACAGACGTATACCGCGGGAACCATTGTAAAATATAAAGTGAATAGTAATACCGAAAAATATTTCCATGTTATGTTTGATCATGGAGAAACGCTTACTCTACAACAAAGAGAAAATATAGTGTATGATATAGCATGGTATGCATCAACTAACGATGGTACTAAAGGTCCAACAACAATTTTACCAGTATTAGAAGCAGCAACTAATGGATGGAGTAACGTATTAGATCAAACCTATACTCTTGGAACAACCGTATTTAAGGATAATCCATATACTGGATGTGATGGTAGTGTTGACACTTCGCTTAAATGTCAAATAAACAGATATACACTACCAGAGCGAACAGCCAAATCAAGAATGATAACTGTACAAGAAGCTCTTGCTTTAGGATGCAATTTGAATCAGAAAACATGCCCAATATGGATGTATAATTATCTATCAGAATCTACTAAGTATGGAATAACCGTAAACCAAACAGGAGGACAATACGGAAGCAATGTAGGATATTGGACCTCATCAGTGAATTCAAATCAGCCAGCGTTTGCTTTTCAAATTTTCCACATGGGTTTTGTGGGAAACGTTTATAACGTAACAGGTACTATGACAGGTGGTAGAGCAGTTATAAAAATTCAAAAATAGTTTGAACCTTTTATCCATATGAAAATAGAAAGTCATAACTTTAGATGTGTTCATAACTTCTTTTATTTGTTATTTTGTAAAAATTCACTTGTGTATTTAGTTTTAGAATGGTATAGTAATAGCAAATAGAAAACAAGATGAGCGGAGGTAAAATGATGAACTTAGAGTCGTATTTAAAAGAACATACTTTATTGATTGTACCAGATGGCAAGGAAGAAGAAATTCTACTTGAATTATCGACTTTAGATTCCATACATGATGTAAAAGTATTTACTCGATCAAAGTTAGTAGAAATGTTATCTTTTACCTATTCTATTGATACCATCATTTATTTAAAAGAGAAGTATCAATTAAAACAAGAAGTGTGCGAAGTTTACCTAGATGCTATGCGTTATGTAGAACAAACAGAGAAAAGCCCAAAACTTAAGTTACTTTATCAATTAAAAGAAGAGTTAAAAAGTAAAAATTTATTAACGATGGTTCCTTTAATTTCATGGATAAAAAATTATTCAATAATATTTTATGGTTTTATTGAATTAGACAGTTATCTATTATTTATCCAAGAAAAATTGGCGAAAGAAACAAAAGTCAGTGTCGTTTATCAACCTAGAAAAGAAGAAAAAAAGCTTCCTGTTTATGCTTTTGATACTATCGAAGAAGAAGTAGTCTTTGTAGCTAGTGAAATGGTAAAACTAATACACGAGGGTAAGCGTTTTCATCAATTGAAGTTAAGTAATATTACCGATGAATATTTTCCTATTTTACCTAGAATTTTTAAAATGTTTTCTCTTCCTTTGGGAGATATTGAAGAGGTAAGTTTGTATTCTATTTTGATGATTCAAGATTTTTTAAATGAATTAAGAAACGTTAAAGATCTAGAACAAGCCTATTTATTTTTTGAAGAAAAATATCAAAAAAATGAAGAGTTTCCTTTGATAAGTAAAGAGTTACTAAAGATAATTGAAGATTACCTTTTAGTAGAAGCACCTTTTTCTTTGTGGTATCCCATTTTAGAAAACAAGATAAAAAACACCAAAAGAAAAAAGGTTTTCCATCAAGAAGAAATTACTACTTTTGACTTATTTCGGGATGTAGCCAAAGAAGATGATTATATTTTCGTCTTAGGAATGAATCAAAATGTATTACCTAAATTATATAAAGACGAAGAGTTTCTTCCCGATCATCTAAAGAAAAAATTACATCTACCTTTAACCGTGGAGTTAAATAAATTAGAGAAAAGGAAGTTGACCAATGCCCTATATCGTCTTTCTCATGTTACCATTTCTTATAAATTAAAATCTTTTTTTGATGAGTATTATCCATCTAGTTTTATTGATGATATTCCTCATGAACTATATCAAAAAAAAGAGTCCACTTTGGAATATTCTCATGCTTACAATCAATTATTATTAGCCAAAGCGTTAGATGATTATAGTAAATATGGTAGCATTTCACCTATATTAAAAACTTTGTATTCACATTATAAAATTCCTTATTTAACTTATCAAAATCAATATCAAGGGATCAACTTAGAACACTACTTAAATACGATCGATCATAAAATTACTTTATCTTATTCGTCATTAAACACCTATTATCAATGTGCCTTTCGTTTTTATTTAACCTATATTTTAAAATTAGCACCTTATCAGGAAAGTTTTAGTAGTTTTTTAGGAAATTTATATCATGATATATTATCTAAAATGGATAGAAAGGACTTTGATTTTGAATTAGCATACCAAAATTTCTTAAAAGATAAAGAACTATCCATTATGGAAAAATTATTATTAAGGCCTTTAAAGAATACTTTATTATCGATTATGGAAGTCATTAAAAAGCAAGATGAGTTAATTTTATATCGCGATAGACTTTATGAAAAAAAGTTATTTGTAGAATTTCCTCATCCTAAAATAAAAAAGACTTTTATGGGAATTATCGATAAGGTCATTTATCAACAACAAGGTCTTGTTACCAATATTGCTGTTGTTGATTATAAAACAGGAAACCCATCGATTGCTCTTAAGCACATGAACTTTGGTTTTGACTTACAACTACCAAGTTACCTTTATTTATTAAAAAAATCATCTTTATTTCAGGATGATATTGAAGTAGCTGGTTTTTACTTACAAAAAATACTTCCTAGTAGTTTGAAAAAATCTAATTTAACACTGGATGAAAAAATGAAAGAATTAAGGTGGATAGGGTATACTACTTCTGATATTGCTCGCTTAGAAGAATTTGATAAAACATACTTACAAAGTGAGTTAATTCAAGGAATTCATCTTACTAAAGCAGGAGTTTTTCCCAAGAATGCTAAAGTGTTATCAGATGATTTTATGGATGATTTAGTGAATTTAGTAGATGAGAAAATAAAAGATGCTTTTGATAAGATAGAACAAGGAGAATTTTTGATTAATCCTAAGATTATTGATGGCAAAAATCAAAGTTGTAAATTTTGTCCATTTCAAGATATTTGTTATGTAATGGAAGAAGATAAAGTATATTATCAAACGAAAGGAGATGATTTTAATGGCGTGGACAGTGGAACAACAGTTAGCGATTGATAAGGAAGGAACTTCTATCATTGTATCAGCAGGAGCGGGAAGTGGTAAAACGGCTGTCTTAACCGAGAGAGTAAAAAGAAAATTGCAATCAGGTATCCATATTCATCAACTTTTGGTGTTAACGTTTACTAAAGCAGCAGCGATGGAGATGAAAGAGCGAATTCGTAGTGCCATTAAGGAAGATGATTCTATAAAAGAAGAGCTAGATTATATTGATGCAGCATACATCACAACATTTGATAGTTACTCTTTATCGATTGTTAAAAAGTACCATGATGTATTAAATATCACTAACCATGTTCAAATTTGTGATGATACCATTTTAAAAGCGAAAACCAAAGACATTTTAGAAGAGATTATCACCTCTTATATGGTACAAGAAGATAGTAGATTGATATCCTTTTTAGAAAAGTTTTGCATGAAGGATGATAAAATTTTAGTTGAATCACTTCTTTCTATTTACTATAGTTTATTGATGAAATATGATACTGTTGATTATTTAAAATCATATATCGAAACCACTTATTGTGATACGAATCTAGAAGCATTTAAACTAGAATACCTTAACTTTCTGTTCAAAGAAAAGGATAAAGTAGATGAATGTTTAGAGGAATTATCGAACTATGTTGATGCTACTTATTTAGAAAGCTTAGATGATAGTCTATCTCCTTTACGACGAGCGAAAACGTATATTGATTTAGTAGAAGATCTAGATGTGAAGTTAAAAAGACTTCCTAGTAACTTAGATCCTATGGCCAAAAAGACCAAAGACAAATTAAGTAAGGTGATCAAAAACTTACAGCAACTATGTCCTTATCGCAGTGAACAAGAAATTATTGATACTTTATCTTCTACCAAAGAAATGGCTAGTTTATTTGTCGATATTTTATTAGAATTAATAGAAAAGATTGAACAAGTAAAAAAAGAAAATGATTTATATGACTTTACTTCTATAGCGAAAATGGCAATCAACATTTTAGAAACGAGAGAAGATATTCGGGAAGAAATAAAAAATAGTTTTCAAGAAATTTTAATTGATGAGTACCAAGATACAAGTGATTTACAAGAGTTATTTATTTCTTATATTGCCAACAATAATGTGTATATGGTAGGAGATATTAAGCAGTCCATCTATCGTTTTAGAAATGCTAACCCTTATATTTTTAAAAATAAGTACGATCGTTTTGCGCTAGGTAATGGAGGAATGAAGATTGATTTGGTGAAAAACTTTCGTTCTAGGGATGAAGTGTTACAAAATATTAATTTAATGTTTAATTTATTAATGAGTGATGACCTCGGTGGAGCTAAATATAAGTTAGAACATCAAATGGTTTTTGGTAATATGGACTATGTTAATCAAGGAAAATTACCAGTATCATCGAATATGGAAATATTAAATTACAAAAGAGAAAAAGATTTTCCATATACCAAAGAAGAAATAGAAATTTTTATGAATGCTTGTGATATCAAAGAGAAAATGAATAGTAATTATCAGGTATTTGATAAAAAAATGAGACTTTTACGTCCTTTAAGATACTCTGATATTGTCATTTTAATCGATCGAGGCACGAACTTTGATTTATATAAAAAGATTTTTGAATATTTATCGATTCCTTTATCTATCGAAAAAGATGATGAAATTACGGAGTCTATCGATGTTAAGATTTTAAAAAATATTATCCAGTTGGTATATGCGATTAAAAATCAACAGTTTGATGATTTATTTCGTTATGGTTACACGTCGATTGCTAGAAGTTTTTTAATCAATGAAACCGATGATGAAATATTTGAACATTTATCGAATAAAACCATTATGGAATCTAGTGTTTACCAGAAAGCGAAAATTATTGCTAAACGAATAGATTCTCTATCCTTAAGGGAAAGCTTAGATTTGATCTACGAAGTTTTTGATTATCAAAATCAGCTAATTCGAATAGGAAACATTACTGAAGCAACGATAAGAATGGACTATTTAAGAAATCTAGGTACTAGTTTTGAAGCACTAGGATACACTTTGTTCGACTTTTTAAAGCATTTAGATGTTATTTTTAATGAAAAATATAAAATTAAGTTTTCATCAACCAAGTTTAGTGAAGATAGTGTTAAAATTATGACCATTCACAAGTCGAAAGGACTAGAATATCCACTTTGTTATTTTTCTTTATTGTCCACAGAATTTAATGCAATGGACGTGAAAAAGCCTATTTTATATGATAATCATTATGGTATGATTTTTCCGCCGATGATAGAAGGATATGAGAAAACGATTGTAAAATTACTGTATCAAAAGCAGTATTACAAAGAAGAAATTAGTGAAAAATTACGTTTGTTTTATGTAGCATTAACGAGATGTAGGGAAAAAATGATTTTAATTACCTCACTAGAAGAGGATGAAGATACTAAAGAAGTAGATGAAGTAGTAAGTAATGATGTTCGCTTATCGTATCGTTCGTTTAAAGACTTTTTGGTAAGTATTGCTCCAGTGTTAACGCCTTATTTAAAGAATATAAAAGTAGAAGATCTTCCTTTAACGAAGTCGTATGCTTCTTTAGGTAAAAAGCCTTTAATGGATTTAGAAGTGAGTCATCAATCTTTAGAAGTTCATGAGTTAGCAATGGAAAAGGGAAGGGAAGTAGCTCATCAAACTTTTTCTAAAAAGAGTAGTTATTTGTTTACTAAAGTAGAAAAAAGAAATATGGAATTAGGAAATAAGTTTCATCAAATCTTAGAGTGGATCGATATAAAAAATCCTGATTTTGATATGATTGATGATGAATGGATGAAGAAAAAAGTCCGTGCCTTTTTAGGACAAGAGTTAATCAGAAAACATCTTGGTGATAAATTCTACCATGAGTATGAATTTATGGTAAAAAATGCGGAAGGCATAATGCATGGTAAGATGGATTTATTGATCCAGTGTAGTAATCGTTTCATTGTCATTGATTATAAATTGAAACACACGATGGACGAAGCTTATTTAAATCAGTTAAAGGGATATCAAGGTTACTTAGAAAAGAGGTTTCATTTACCTGTTGAGTTATATTTGTATTCGATATTAGATGAAGCGTTTATCGAAAAAGAAAAAGTGATGAATTAAAGAATAGGGAAGTACTAAATATTTATGGTACTTCTTTTATAATTAAAAAACATGGTAAATTTTTTGTATTACCATGTTTTAAATATCATTAATTTGCAGTAACAACGATGTCACCCGCAGTATGAGGAATGGTTCCTGTTACAAAGTTAGCTCTATTACTACTTCCTGTTATACTATGCCAAGCAAAACTTCTTCCCGTCTTGTTGATAATTTGTATCAAATCTTGATTGAAATCCTTATCTTTATAAAAGGCTTGGCTTCCTATTGTGACTACATTTTGGGGTATAATCACTTTAGTTAACTGATTATATCGAAAGGCATAATCTCCAATAGTAGTCACACTTTCTGGAATATCTACATCAGTTAATTGATTATCATCAAAGACGCCAACACTAATGTTTGTTAAATTACTAGGTAATTTTATAGATGTTAGCTGATTAGATTGAAATGCCTTATCTCCAATAGATGTTACACTCTCTGGTATCTTTATATTTGTTAAACGATTCCTACTAAATGCATAATTTCCAATAGTAGTTACACTTTCTGGGATAGTTAAACTAGTCAATCGATTATTATAAAATCCACTAATAGTAGTTACACTTTCTGGGATAGTTACACTTGTTATTTGATTATTAGCGAATACATTATATGCAATAGTGGTAGTTCCTTCTGGAATAGCAACATGAGTTAATTGATTATTAGAAAAGGCTTGACCTTCAATAATAGTAGTTCCACTAGAAATGATTAAGTTTGTTAGGTGATTATTTTTAAATGCACAAGTTCCTACTTTAGTTACCTCTTTAGAAATTTCTATATTACTTAATTGATTAGATTCAAAGGAATAGGCTTCTATTGTTTTAATGCTCTCAGGAATACTAACGCTAGTCAACTCTTTATTTTGAAAACTATGATCTCCAATAGTCGTAACTAGTGTTCCATTAATAACAAAAGGAATTATTACATCTTTAGGGCAATTATTATCATATCCTGTAATCGTTCCTGATGCTGAATCAAAAGAAAAACATGATTCACCTGTAAATTTATCAGTGGCTAATTGTTTAGCGTACGCATTTACTTTTACTCCATATTTTTTTGCTTCGCCATTAGGTATCTTGGCATTTTCATCAACCCATAAACGTAAACGGTAATGATGAATTGTTGTTCCTTCGTTATAGAAGGTTCCAGAATCTAGTATCATAGCACCAAGAGGTGATCCTACTTCAGTTTGATTTTCTATTGGAACAAAATTACTCGGTGGTAATACTTCTTGATATGTGCTATCTGGATCGATTGCTCGTTCTAAGTAAAGTTTAATCTCATTATCTTCTAAGGGTGTCATGTCTGTAATTGGTATTTTTACTGCACTTACTTCATATGAAATTACAATTGCTTTTCCTAGAGTTGCCGTTACCGTAAAATCAAATACATTATTTTCTCCAGTCAACATTTTTCCTGTTTCATCACTCATTGGATACGCTTCGTTTAACATGATTCCTGTTTTACCTTCGGTATACGTTAACAAAATCGTACTTGATTCAATCACATTTTCTACTGTTCCTTGCTTGGTAAAAGTGAATGCTGCAAACGTTACCCCAATAGTTGCTATAATTAATAA
>OOIH01000675.1_pt1 | contig 11765 bp, 21 predicted proteins | sample 1691801 | NCBI WGS metagenome assembly OOIH01 (sample SAMEA1061690, study PRJEB22710) | metagenome
TCCGGTTTTTCCACCGCACCAAACACGCCGGCAATCGCCTCGACAATGGCGTCAAACCTCGCAGCATAGACTGCCATATCGTCCGGGTCGTCCAGGAAGAACACCTCCAGCCGGGACGACGGAAAAACAAAACCGCCCCGCCATCCCGGGGGGCCGTTCATTGGTTGATCTCCGGATTGTCTGTGCGGCCCAGGAGATAGTCTACGGAGCAGTCCAGGTAGTCGGCAATGCGGGCGAGTGAAAAAGAAGATAACCCCTTCTTATCAGAAGCCTGACTGATAGCATTTATACTTAACCCGCATACCGCAAGCATATCGCGGATTAAGATATTTCGCTCTTTGGCTCGTTGTTTGATACGATCTGACAATAATCTGGAAGTATACATTTCTAATCCTCTAAAATAATCAAGAAATTTTGTGAAAAATTATTGACAATCACAAAATTTTGTGATACAATATAACCAAGTTAAGGGACGCCTTAACAATACCACAAAAAGGAGGTTAAAGCAATGAGCAGGAAAAAGAAAAGCGGCAATCAGGACAAGGCCCTCAAAACCATCATCCTGATTACCGCAATCCTGAACTTCATCAAAGCGCTGATTGAACTAATCAGCCGCCTGATGGAGTAGGGGGGAGGGACTACGGCCCCTTCCCTTAGAGGATACCTTTTTCCTGGCTCATTGTCAAGGGGCAGGGGTGGAATTATTCGTCGGATTCGTCAGAGTGCCAGTTTTTCAGGATTAGTGCAATGATAGACAAGCACAGCAGAACCTGTATTGCGTCAAACACCAGACTGGCAATTCTCAAGGATTTTTTCATGATTCCACCCCCTCCCCGCCACGGTTCACCTCCGGCACGTCCGTCCGGCCTAAGAGGTAGTCTACGGAGCAGTCTAGGTAGTCGGCAATGCGGGCGAGATTGATAGCCGTTATATTCTGGCCCTTTGCTAAATGGGATATTAAATTGATTCCAAGTTCTAAATCTTCAAGCATTTTTTTTAGTGCTACTTTTTGTGCTTTAGCTTGGAATTTTATTCGGTCAGACATTTGTTGGTTATTATACACAATTTCCGCACCTCCTACTTTGTGCAAAATATAAAATCACTGAAAACGGTGATAAATATATTGACATTCACTGTATAAAGTGATATACTATAACCAAGTTAAGGGAACACCTTAACAATATCATAAAAAGGAGGTCAAAGCAATGAGCGGGAAAAAGAAAAGCGGTCACAAGAAGCAACTCCCCACAGAGTACATACTTCTTGCAACCGCAATCCTAAATCTCATTGAAGTCTTGTGGGAAACCATCAAGCGCTTCATCGAGTGAGGGAGGGGCTACGGCCCCTTCCCTTAGAGGATACCTTTTTCCTGGCTCATTGTCAAGATAAAAAATTATGACAAAGGAGGCTTTGCCATGGAGGGATTTCAATTGGCGCTGAATGTTGTGGAACTCGTTTTCTATTCGGCGGTTATCGTCTGTCTCGTCAGGCGGTGGCGCGAATGAATGTGGGCGCGAACATTCGCCGGATTCGGGAGGAAAAAGGCATTGTGCAGGCACGACTGGCAGAGCAGGCGCAGGTCTCACAGTCGATGCTTTGCCAGATTGAACGGGGAACCAAGCTTCCCTCTCTGCCGCTGGGCGCAGAGTTGGCCCGCCTGCTGGGTTGTGAACTGCAAGAATTGCTGCAATAGTTTGCCGGCAAAACAGGCCCCCTCCAAAGCGAGGGGCCTGTTCGCAGGCTCAGATTGTACAGGATTGCGGCAGATTCTCCGCCAGAAGTTCCGATACAGGGACGTTCAGGGTCTGTGCCAGCTTTGAGAGCACCAGAAGCGAAGGATTTGCCGTGCCGTGTTCAATATCCCGCAAATAGGTAACGCTGATATCTGAATACAGGGCAAGGTACTCCTGGGACATTTTTCTCTGCTTTCGCAGTGATACAATCTTTCTACCAACTTCGTCCGGAATCGACATAAATCTCCCTCCTTTTTACTTCTTGTGGTAAAGGATAGGAAAAGTTTTCCGATTCGTCCAGACAGTATAGCTTCGGTTTTCATCGTGTGCACAAAAAACCTGGGTACAGGGCCAGGATTTCTGGCAATCGAGGCGCTCGCCCCCCTGATTGGGGGGCAGACAGCGCAATGTGCTTATAAGAAAATGGCGGAAAGCGGGACATCTAACGTAGCGGCCAATCGGTCAAGAATCAGCGCTGAGGGATTTGCTGTGCCATGCTCGATCTGACGCAGGTAATAGACGCTGATGTCGGAGTATAGCGCCAGATATTCCTGTGTTATGTCTTTTTGCTTCCGCAGGGAGACAACATTCTGACCAATCCTTGTTAATACGTACATGGGGTTCCTTCTTTCTCGCATGCCAGCGATATGTTCGTAACCTAAACCGTTCAAGCCAGCTTTAAGAGAAAAGGGGAGTCTTAAAATCATTGAAAACGCTTGAAAAATCGATGTTAGTCGCTTTCACATATGGAAAGAAGTCGCTTGACGTGCGAAGGGTCAGCGGTTCGAGTCCGTTATCGTCCACCAGTGAAAAGCCCTGGAATCTCAATGGTTCCGGGGCTTTTGGTGTTCTTGGCCCTCCTTGTGCTACACGTCATGCGTTAGTAACGCTCAGGCTTCTACTGCGCGGAGCAATTCCTCGACGTCGGTATGGACGTAGATGCTTGCAGTCGTGCTGTAATCGGCATGGCCCAGGATTTTTTGCAGAATCTCGGGCGGCATGCCGGCTTTCCTGGCGCGGCTGGCATAGGTATGACGCGTGGCGTGGGGTGTTTTCCGCACGATGCCCAGCTGATCCAGCAGCGGATAATAGTCTCGCTTCCGAAAGTTATTCGGAACATGCTGCCCGGTATAGCCTGACAACAGCTGCGCGCCCTCGGCCTGTTCAGCGAAATACTGAAAATATCTTCGGCCCTCGGGACAGATGGGGATTACCCGGTTGCGGCCGGCTTCGGTTTTCTCGCCGCCTACAACGTAGCGTCCGTGGTAATCGTCCAGGGTGAGCGCGAACAGCTCGCCGATGCGCATACCGGTATAGATCAGCATGAGGATAATTTTTGCCGTTTCGCTGCCATTCTGCTCCAGGCGCTGGATGTCGGTGTCGGAGAAAATTTCCTTTTCCTGCTTCACCTGCTCAGGCAGGCGCACGAACGAGGCAAAATTCGTGGTCAGCAGCTCCTCGCGGATAGCCCATTTGGACATTTGCGTGATGAGCTGCTTGTACTTGGACACGGTGGAATGCTTCTTTCCCATATGCGGCTCCAGGGCCTCCTGAAAATCTGCGGTGCGGAGATCCCGGAACTTCTTTTTATGTAGTCCGGAAAAAATCTTGTAGGAAATATCGTACTGCGACCGTCCGGAAGCGGTCAGGGTTTGATAATGCTCTGTTTTCCAGGCATCGAACACCTCCTCAAAGGTCATGTTGTAGCGCTCGGATATCTCTCGCCCGGCCAGGCGGTTTAGGACTTCCAATGCGGCGGTTTTTGTCTCGTAATACCCCAGGACTGTCCGGTTCCGTGCCGCGACCCACGGCCGTCGCCGGCGGCCCTGAAGCTTGTAGACGGTGCCGGTGCCGTTGGCCCGTTTGAGGGCCTTGCGCGGCTCCCTGGTCTGCTTCTTGCCGCAGAAGGGGCAAAATATGCCCCCTGCCGGGATTTCTGCCCGGCATTTGATGCAATTCACTTGATTTTCCTCCCATTGTGGAATATAATGAGAGGGCAGATTCCCGTCAAAGTTTCTGCCCGCATGACCGTCCTCGGTGTTGGTAGCACCGGGGGCGGTTTTTATTGTGCTTTCTCCAGCGCCGTGATGCGCTGGGACATGGAGCGGACCAGGTCCTTCAACAGGGCCATATCGCCCTCCAGAGCCTCTACGCGGTCTTTGGGGGCCAGCGTATCCAGAAGCGTTTGCTGACCTTCCGCCAGCAGACGGAGCTGCGGCAGGACTACGTTTTCCTGTGTGATGGCCACGCGGGTCACGGTCTGGCGCAGGTCAGACAGGTCCTCCTGCATCTTTCCCTGCACATCTTCCATCTTGCCCAGTCTGACATTGATTTGCCCGAGCATTTCCAAAATCTTTTCTTCGTTGTTCATGATGATTCTCCTTTACGCAATATTCTGGAAATCTGACGCTGAGCAATATTCCACTTCTGCATTTCCGTCTGGGACGGTATAAAGCGTATAGGTCCAGGCATATTCCGAGAGGTCTGTTTCCTCATCGAATTTTTGGTAAACTGTATCGTCTCCAAACATTCGATATCTACCATACCAGTCTATTCCGGTGGCAAAGTAGATATCGCAAATACGCTCCGGTGCGGAGACTGTAGCTGTCTCACCAGCTCGGACAAAAAACGACAGAAGAGATTCGCTCGTTTCCACATCTACCAAAATCAAGTATGCACTCCGGTCCTCCGGCGCGGAGACCGTCAGGGAGGATTCGTAGGTAATCATTTTATTATTCAGGAGCCGTTCCTCGCGAATAATTACCTCGCCGCTAGATGGGCGCATAATGGGCCTCCCATAGGTTGACGGTTTCGTCGCTTCATCTAACGTTTTCCCCCAATCTATCTTGGATGCGCCGGATAGATTTTCTGAAACTTCAAAAGCCTCTTGCGACGGAGATATATCTTCTGTCCTTTTCTCATCGGTAGGTTCTTCTTCCTCCGGATGCAATAGTTTGTATTCTTCGTTGGAATGCGGCAGCTTGGACAAATCCGGATTGGTAACTTTTTTCGCCGCGTCTTGCGATAGAGTTACAGGCTCGTCTATCTCCGCCTGCTGTGTCGGCGGATTTGCTTCCTCATTTTTAGGAAACAGAAGTGGGGACAGAATTTGTCTGGCGAATGTTGAAAAAAGTACAACCCCGCTTACAACAAGGATAACTCTAATGTCTGTGGCAAAAGTGCTTCCTCGGAATTTTTCTTTCCATCTGGCCCACCGGCTAGGGCTGCTTTCTTGCGGTGAATCTCCATTCTGCGTTGGTTCTTCGCTCGGCGGATCATCCTTTGACGGTTCATAAGACCGTTGTCTCTTGGCCGACTGCCTGTTAGCGCGGAGATAACTGTCATATTCCGCACGTTTTACCGGGTCGTACAGAACTTCATAAGCTTCATTGAGAGCCTGTGTCTTTTCTTCCGCGACCTCTGGCGTTACGTTAAATGTATCCGGGTGAAAGAATTTTATCTGCTCCCGATACCGCTGGCGGATCTCCTCGGGAGAGGCTGTCTCTGGAACACCCAGGGTATCATAATAGGACTGCATATTCTCACATCCACATCAGAATAAATACTGCTCCACCGCCAGATTTCCATACGTGTACCAGCATACAGCCTTGCGCATGAAATCCTCGGTGACATCAAAATACTCCGCGAGGCTCCAAAGTTCTATATAGCCACTTTGCAGTGCTGCATCGTACTGCTCCCTTGGGACCAGGTGTTCAATCGCCCAGCAGTCGGCGCGGTTTTCGTGCTTCTGGCGGAGATCACAGGAGGCCCAGCGGTTGTAAAAGCTGCCTGTGAGGCAATGACCCAGCTCATGGGCCAGATGAACGGCGTGGCTGGAATCACAATCCAGAATATCCAGGTCCAGACCGATAAAACAACGCAAATCATCTGCCTGAATACATAAGGAACCGGTTTCTGGAATGCACGCCGGCAAAACCGGGATACTCTCGCGCTGTGCCAATTGGTACAGTTCAACAGTATTCATGTCACCTATCCCTTCCTTTTCTTCTCAGCCTCCTCCCGCAGTTTGACCATTTGGGCGAAGCGCTTGACCTCTTCGTACATGGCGTCCGTGATTTCTCCGTCACCGCCAAACAATGCAAACTTAATATCTTCGTCGTCAATCTGGCGCGCACTGTCTCTGGTGCGTGCTTTTTCGGTCTTGAATGGATCCTCGTCAAAAGAATCGCTTTTATCTATTACGGTCCATCCGTCCCAATCCTGCCCCATCATTTCATAAACGGTGGTGCCTAACGCCAGCGCAATTCTCCCAAGCTGTTCAAGCCGGGGCTGCCGCTGATTTTTTTCATACCGCATGATGGTGACGCCAGTAATGCCGAGCTTTTTACCCAGCTGCTCCTGTGTCAATCCGGCGGATTCCCGGGCCACCTTGATTCGCTCACCCCAAGTTTCCAAGTGAATCACCTCGCTTATATCATACCACAGCGAGAAACAAAAAACAACCATTTTGGAAAATCTTTTTAATATGCATCTTGACAAACAACCGGATTGGTTGTATACTGCGAGATGAAAACAACCAAATTGGTTGCGCCGAAAGGAGGTACCCATGAAAGTAGACAACAGGAAACTGGATTTGCTGCTTGCGCGTCAACAGAAATCTTTGCGGGAACTGAGGTGTGATGGGGTTTCGCCTCAGACATTGACCCGTATTCGCAGAGGCGAAGATGTCAAACCCAAAACGCTTGGCGCGGTTGCGGCGGTTCTGAATGTGAGTCCTGAGGACATTTTAGCCGAATAGGCGCGGGCCTGTAATACCCGGAACCGGACCGGCTGGTGGAACAGGAACAGGATAGCACACAAGCTGTCCAATAAATAGGACAGAGAATTAAACTTTTCAAGAAAGGAGCGATTTTTGTGCAGATTGAAACCTTGACAGCGGCGGAGGCGACGGAAGTCCTCCGGGGGCTTGGCGTGAAGATCACGCCGGTGGTGCTGCGGGACGGACTGCTGGACCGGCGGTATCCCTTTGGCGAGTGCTTCCAGACGGGGAGCGGTTCGGTCAAATGCACCATCTACAAACGGCTGCTGGACGCCTGGATCTCGGAGCGGGCGACCGGCCTGCCGGATGTGTGCTGAGGAGGACATGAAAATGACGACAAAGGAACTTTTGGAGGCGTATTTGGAGCAGGAGCGGGTGACGCTGCTGGAGGAATTACTGGAGGTGATCCGGTGAGCAGGGACGATCAGCTGGAGCGCAAGCTGTTCCGCATGGTCAACGCGCACAGCGACGCGGTGAAGGCCGCGGAGCTGGATATGACGGTGCAGGACTACCGGCGCATGATGCGGCGGGCGGAATGGGAGCGCCGGCGGCGCTTGGAGGTCTGCCAGGGGGCGGCGGCGGTGCTGTTCTTCGGCAGCGGGCTGTGCGCGGCGTTCGGCGCGTGGTGCTTCTGGTGCGGCGCGGGCGTCCTCCCGGTGCTGGGCGCGATGGGCGCGGCGGCGGTGGCCGCGGCAGTGGGGTTCTGGTGCGACGGGTGGAGCCGAGAATGAACGGATTGGATGAGCTGTACTGCGACATCTGCGAGGCGGAGGACTACTTCCGCGAGGCGGTCCTGGAGGCCAGCGCCATCATTGAGGAATCCGAGCCGGAGCTGGCTGGAGCGCTGACCGAGCAGAAGTCCCATTTCCAGACTGCGCTGGCGGCTATGTGGATTGTGAAGACCTGTTGCATGAAAAAAATGCGCCGCCCCGGGTGCGGCAACACCTGAGACGGCAAAGACAATCAAATACACCCCTATTATGGGGCAAAAAAGGAGATTTGTCTGGATGGCAGTAAAAATCACGCAATTTGAGGCCGAGAACGTCAAACGGATCAAGGCGACCGCTCTGACACCGGCAGAGAACGGCCTGACGGTCATCGGCGGGCGGAACAACCAGGGCAAGACCTCGGTGCTGGACGCCATCGTTTGGGCACTGGGCGGGGAGCGCTACCGGCCCTCACAGGCACAGCGGGACGGGTCCGTGCTGCCACCGAAGCTACGGGTGGCGCTGTCCAACGGCATCGTTGTGGAGCGTTCAGGCAAAAACAGCGAGCTCAAGGTCACAGATGCCGACGGGCGGCGGGCCGGGCAGACGCTGCTCAATGCCTTCGTGGAGCAGCTGGCCCTGGACCTGCCCAGGTTCCTGGAGGCCAGCGACCGGGAAAAGGCCGGCATACTCCTGCGGGTCATCGGCCTGGAGCGTCAGGTAGCGGCGTTGGAGCATCAGGAAAAGGCCCTCTACGACCAGCGGACCGCCATCGGCCGCATCTACGAGCAGAAGGAAAACTACGCCAAGGAGCTGCCCAGCTACCCCGACGCGCCGGCAGAGCCGGTGTCGGCCTATGAGCTGATCCAGCGGCAGCAGGCCATTCTGGCGCGGAACGGTGAGAACCAGCGCAAGCGGCTGCGGGCGGCGCAGCTGGAGGCAGAGCGGGATCGGATGGGCAAGGAGCTGGGGCTTTTGGAGGCGCGCTACAAGACGCTCTGCGCCGATTGCGAGACGGCCACAAAGGATACACTGGACCTGCTGGACGAGTCCACCGCGGAGCTGGAGGCCAGCCTCCGGGACATCGAGGCAGTCAACGCCAAGATCCGCACCAACCAGGACAAGGCCCGGGCTATGGCCGAGGCGGAGGAATACAGCAATCAGTATGCCGGCCTGACAGCGCAGATCGAGGACGTACGCAGGCAGAAAACGGATTTGCTCAAAGGCGCGAGGCTGCCCTTGCCTGGTCTTTCGGTGGAGAACGGCGCGCTGACGTATCAGGGCAAGCCCTGGGACTGCATGAGCGGAAGCGATCAGCTGAAGGTGGCCGCAGCCATCGTCCGGGCAGTGAAGCCGGACTGCGGGTTTGTGTTGCTGGATAAATTGGAGCAGATGGATCTGGAGACGTTGCGGGAGTTCGGGGCCTGGATGGAAACTGAGGGCCTCCAGGGCATCGCCACGCGGGTATCTACCGGGCCGGAGTGCAGCATCGTGATTGAGGACGGCAGCGTTTTGACGCCGCCGGAGAAGAAACCGTGGGAGGAGGGCATTTTCTGATGGAGATCATTTCCGGCTGGCAGCCGTCGGCGTACAAGGTGGTGATCTACGGTCCGGAGGGCATCGGCAAGAGTACCTTTGCCGCGCAGTTCCCGGAGCCGCTGTTCATCGACACCGAGGGCTCCACCAAATTTATGGACGTGCGGCGGTTCAAGCCGCCCCAGAGCTGGACGGAGCTGCTTGCCCAGGTGCAGTACGTCCGGGACATGCCGGGCGTATGCAAAACCCTGGTGGTGGACACTGCCGACTGGGCCGAGCGTTTGTGTATCCAACACATTTGCGCCAAATATCAAAAAAATGGTCTTGAGGGTTTCGATTATGGGCGCGGCTATATGTACGCCTATGAAACCTTCGGCGAACTGCTCAATCTGTTGAATGCAGTCATTGATAAAAATATTCATGTTGTGTTGACTGCACACGCGGCCATGAATCGATGCGAACAACCAGAGGAGTTTGGTTCCTATGACCGATGGGAGCTGAAACTGATCAACAGCCAGAAATGCAGTACCTCAAAAATGGTAAAGGAGTGGTGCGATCTCCTTTTATTTGCAAATTACAAGACCATCGTGGTAGCAGACGGAAAGACAAACAAAAACAAGGCCCAGGGCGGCAAGCGGGTGATGTACACCACGCACCATCCCTGCTGGGACGCCAAGAACCGCTTTTCTATGCTGGACGAGCTGCCATTTTTGTTCGATGCCGTTTCTCCATACCTCTTCGATGCTCCGGCGACCCCGGCGGCAGCACCGGACCCGCCGCCCATGCCAGACCCGCCTGCCGCGGAGGGTCCGGACGTGCCTGCTGTGCTGCGGCCGCTGCTGGAGAAGGACGATATCCTGGAGGGAGCGGTGCGAGATGTCATCGCCCGGAAGGGCTACTACACCGCGGACACGCCGTGGCGCGTCATGCTGGAATCCGGCTTCGTGGACGGCTGGGTGGTCCCCTTCTGGGACAAGATTGTGGACATGATCCGGGCAGACCGGAATGAATTACCGTTTTGATGGGAGGATGCACATATGAGTGAAACCGCCAACCTGCCCCGCGAGCTGGGGTGGGACGATGAAATCTCCAACGACTCCGGCAGCTTTATCCTGCTGGAGGAGGGGGACTACAATTTCAGGGTCACGGCCTTCGAGCGGGCCAGGTTCCCCGGCTCGCAGAAGCTGCCCCCCTGCAACAAGGCCACGCTGAACCTGGCCGTGGAGACGCCGGAGGGCACGGCCAACGTGAAATACGACCTGATCCTCTACTCCACGCTGGAGTGGAAAATCTCCGAATTCTTCCGGGCCATCGGCCAGAAGAAGCACGGCGAGACGCTGCGCCCGCGGTGGAACGAGGTGGTGGGGTCCCAGGGCCGCGCCCGGTTCAAGACCAGGGCCTACACCAAGAAGGACGGCACCGAGGGGCAGGCCAACGACGTGGCGCAGTTCTACGACTACGACCCGGCGTTCTTCCAGAGCGCGCCCCAAGCCGGGACCCAGGCCCGCATGGATGGCTTCGGCGGGGCGACGCCCTGGACGCCCGGCAGCTTCTGATGGAGCTGCGGCCTTATCAGCAGGAGGCCCTGGAGGCGGTGGAGCGGGACTGGAACGAGGGCTTCCATCGGACGCTGCTGGTGCTGCCCACCGGCTGCGGAAAGACCATCGTCTTCTCCAGGATCATCGAAGACATGGTTCGCGCCGGCTGCCGCTGCCTGATCCTGGCCCACCGGGGGGAGCTGCTGGACCAGGCGGCAGAGAAGCTGCAAAAGGTCTCCGGCCTCCGGTGCGCGGTGGAAAAGGCGGAGGAGACGTGCCTGGGCAGCTGGTACCGCGTGGCGGTCGGCTCAGTGCAGAGCCTCCAGCGGGAGAAGCGGCTCGCCCGGTTCCCGCCGGACTATTTCGGCGTCATCGTCGTGGACGAGGCACACCACGTCCTCTCCGATGGCTACCAGCGGGTGCTGGACCACTTCCCCCGCGCCAAAGTGCTGGGCGTGACGGCCACGCCGGATCGGGGGGATATGCGGAACCTGGGCCAATACTTCCAGCACCTGGCCTATGAGTATACGCTCCCCCGGGCCATCCGGGACGGCTTCCTCTGCCCCATCCGGGCGGTCACCATCCCGCTCCGGCTGGACCTCACCGGCGTGGGCGTCCAGGCCGGGGACTTCAAGACCGCCGACATCGACACCGCTTTGGACCCGTACCTCCAGCAGATCGCGCAGGAGATGCAGAATTACTGCCGGGGACGGAAAACGGTGGTGTTCCTGCCCCTGGTGCGTACCTCCCAAAAGTTCCGGGACATCCTGGAGGCCCAGGGCTTCCGCGCGGCGGAGGTCAACGGCGCAAGCCAGGACCGGGCGGAGGTCCTCCGGGACTTCGATTCGGGCCGGTACAACGTGCTGTGCAACTCCATGCTGCTGACCGAGGGGTGGGACTGTCCCGGGGTGGACTGCATCGTGGTCCTCCGGCCGACGAAGGTGCGCAGCCTCTACAGCCAGATGGTGGGCCGCGGCACGCGCCTGGCTCCGGGGAAGCAGGACCTGCTGCTGCTGGATTTTCTCTGGCACACCGAGCGGCACGAGTTATGCCGGCCTGCGCATTTGCTGTGCGATACGCCGGAGGTGGCCGCCCAGATGACGGCGGATATGGCCGCCGATGGTGCGACGGGCGGAGAGCCGGTGGATATTATGGAGGCGGAGCAGCGAGCCAGCGACGAGGTTATCGCCCAGCGGGAGGAGGCTTTGGCGCGGCAGCTGGCCGAAATGCGCCGCCGCAAGGCCCGGCTGGTGGATCCGCTGCAATTTGAGATGTCTATTCAGGCCCGGGATTTGGTGGATTGGCAGCCCAGTTTCATGTGGGAGATGGGGCCGGCCAGCGCAAAACAGCTGGATTGGCTGGAAAAGCACGGTATCCTGCCGGAGCAGGTGGATTGCGCCGGCAAAGCCAGCCTGTTGATTGAACGCTTGCAGAAACGCCAGCAGCAGGGCTTGACCACGCCGAAGCAAAT
>OOIH01000729.1_pt1 | contig 11712 bp, 9 predicted proteins | sample 1691801 | NCBI WGS metagenome assembly OOIH01 (sample SAMEA1061690, study PRJEB22710) | metagenome
AATTGGACAGGATATGGAGCATATGCGAGAAGTGGAGTGCAATCAGTAAACTACAATAACGTAAGACCTCAATTAACATGTACACAAGACAACGACAAATTCACAGTAGATGCAGAAAACGGAGGAAATGGAAACTCAACATATCCAGTAGGATTGATCACAGCAGATGAGATAGTCGCGGCAGGAAGCGGAAAGTATGGAACAGCAAATAGTAGTTATTACCTAAACAAAGGAAGTTGGTACTGGTCGTTCTCGCCTTACGTTTTCAGCGGTAACCCTGCTCGTGTGTTCAGTGAGTATGGCAATCTGAGCCGCAACTACGTGTATAACAGCGGTGCGGTCGCTCCAGTAATCAATCTGGGGGCTGAATACTTAAATCAACTCGAAGGAACAGGAAAAGCAAATGATCCATTCCGAATAGGATAATCGAAGATTAGCCTGAGAAAAAACGAAAAGATCAAAACTAATAATCAAACAAAAAGAAATACAAATTAAAAAACTACAGAATATTTTTAATTCAAACATACGATCAAAAAGTTGTTTGAACGCACAGAAAATGGCAAATAGGGAGGGGAGTCTTAGAAGACTCCTTTTTGCTTGAATAAAATAATAATAGTAAAATTAAGGACACATTTTTACAAATAACTCGCATAAATATGTAAACTTTTCCTTTAATAATTGAAGAAAAAACGATATAATGGTATTATCATTATAGTAGGAGAGGTGGCATGCGATGGTTTTATTAGATAAAGAGCGTAATCTGATCGAGGAACGTATTCAAAAAATAATAGAAGCAAGAGAAACTGCCCCTTCAGAAAGAAAAATCGTTATAGCAGGAAATATACCAGTTTTAGAAGAGCACGAAAAAGAAATGAAAGTTCTCAAAGACATGCTAAAAATCATAGACAACAACTTTAGACAAGATCATAAAACAGAATATTTGGATCTTAGAGATGTCACTAAACTGCCAGAATTGAATGAAAAAGATAGAGAATTATACACGAGTACAGACTTTCAAAGAAAAGAAGAACTGAGAAAAATAGAAACTCGTATGAACGGAATAGCTACAAAATATTTTAGTCCTACAAAGCCTACAAGCTATCAAAAAGCTAGTGATGGCAGAGAAATAAATACCGGAGATATCCAAGAGTATGAGAATTACTTGAAGATGAAAGATATTTTGTATAGAGGAATGGATTCCAACGATTACTATGAATATTTTAAATTGCGAGAGAAGACGAGAATGGTTCCCATGAGTGAAGGTCAATATGAAGTTCTTATGGGTAAAACAGCACCATTCCCTTATGAGAAAAGTGTAGTAGAGAATAAAGAGGAAGGTCTAGCGGTAAGATCGCCCGAGATGTCATCTCCGAATGAAGAGACTTCTTTAGCGACTGTTCAATCAAATTTAGAACCAGACACGAATGATCACAATTATGACGACACAGAAAGCATAATAGATGTTCCAAACTTAAACGAACAGACACCTACTAAACAAAATATCCCTGAACTTCCACCTCATGAAGAAGTAGAAGAACTAGAAGAAGTTACTAAGATTTCTCTTTGGGATAAAATCAAAAAACATAAAAAAGCCATTTTAATAGGACTAGGACTCACGGCCATAGCCATTTCAGCTGTAGTAGTAATTACGCAGTTGATGCCAGCGATCGTAGCAGCTAGTCAAGCTTCACAAATTGCCGGATTAGCTGGACAGATGGTATCCAATGGAACCGCATGGTGGACGGCAACTGCTGGAGAACAAGCAGCCTTGCATGGGGCAAACACAGCTTTAGCAAATGTAATTTCAGGAATGACAGGAGCGGCAAGCAACTATACTGCATCGACTGGAGTTTGGACGATCGCTGGGCAAGCGTTGCCACAATTCTTAAACACGTCGATAGCCACAGCGACTGCAGCGGCGGGGAAAGTCACGTTATTACAAGCGGGCTCGGCATTAGGAATCGTTGGAGGCCTAGGTTCCCTGGGAGCAGGACTCATACCATCTAAAGATAGAAAGAAAAGTACGAAATACTATGAACTCAATAATTCGATTGAAAAATTAAAATCTAATATCAAATCTTTAAATGGAAACGATCAAACAAAACTAGTACAATCTATCACGAATAAGATCATCGAAGAAGATAATATATCAGAAAAAGAAAGAGAAATATTATTTAGAAAACTGAGAAAACTTATAAAGAAGAGCAAAATGCAGAATTCTATGCTCGATGATAAAAGTGTGACTCAAGATAAAGAATTGACGGAATCTCTTGCTGAATTAAGAGAACAAAACTCATCCAATACGATACTGACAGAAGAAGATATCGTAAATATTGAACGAGAAAACCTTGACAAAAAAGAAGCAATAGATGTAGACTATACCGTACTAGAAGAGACAGCCATAGCAAGGTCGTTATAATAAAAAGGAGGATATCATGGAAGTTGATAAAGTTATTACATTAAAAAATGGAAAAAAGTATTTATTACTATTAGAAAGTGAATTGACATTAGAAGGCTACTATCTTGCAGTGTTGCTGGATGATAATGAAGAGCCTACTAACACATATACAGTTCTACAAGAGATAGAACAAAATGGCAAACTATATACGAAAAAAATAAATGACGCTTTAATATTAAACGAGCTTTTAGTAGATTATAGGTCTCAACATGAAGACATGCTCGAAGAAAATAAAGCTGCATAATAGAGGAAAAGAAGGAGGTGTTCTATGACTACTATATTCGATAGAGAACGAGACGCTGTACTAAAAAGAATGCAAGAAATGGAAGACTTGGCTCAAGGTAATGGTCTTTCTGGCGAAGAGCTCGTAAGTTTTTTAGCCAAAAGCGGTGAATACAAAATGCTCAATCGTCTGTTAGAGATTCTCGACAGCAATCTTGAACAAAACGATCACACCGAATATATGAACAAAAGAAGACACACAAAGTTAGAACCATTAAATGAAGAAGAAGCTAAATTATTTACTGCTCCATCGAAACAAAAGGTCGACGAAGAATTGCTCATAAGAAACTTGATGAAAAATATGGAAGCAGACTCACGTTATATAGACTTGACGCAAAGGACGAGAGCAGATGATGGAAATCTTATAAAAATTGAATGGGTAGAAGAATATAATCGTCTATACAAACTATGGGGTCTTCTAAATTCAAAGACAAAAGAATATTTCGACTATTATAAATTGCGTGCTGAAACACAATTAGGACCGGTGAGTCCAGATAAATACATCGTCTTAATGGGAAGAAAACCAGAAGATGGCAAAGAATTCCCTGATTTGTCAAAATTGCATTCTGAAGGCTCAGAAGATAAAGATGTGCATCCACAACCAGAACAAGAAAGCGCTGCCCCAGAATCTCTGAGTGAAGAATCTAAACAGCTACACGATCTATGGGGACGTCTAAATACAAAGAGAAAAGAAGACTCCGACTATTATAAACTGCTTGCCGAGGCACGCTTAAAACAGATAAGTCCAGATAAATATGCAACCTTGGTGGGTAGAGAACCGTCTAAAGCGTCATCGACAGTTGAAGAAGGAATCGGCTACGATCAAAATCGGGGATCAGCGATTGACGAAGAGTTCCAGGCTGAGCTACCAAATAACGAAGCGACACGCGAAGAACCGCTTGCCTTTCAACCGACTGGGCTTGCAACGAAGTTTAATCCTGCCGGAACTACAGATTTCATATTAGTAGGAAACGATGGCTACCAACACGGTACAGGAAAACAGGATCCATTTGATCATGGAACTTCTGGAGGTGAAGTGCCACCACAAGAACCAGAAGAAGTGAATCTTGACGACTTAGTAGAGGTAGAGAAAATAACTCCATGGAAATGGATCAAAAAGCATAAAAAGGCAATCTTAATCGGACTCGGAGTAACGGCCTTGACTATAACTGCAGTTTTATTATTCAACCAAATATTGCCTGCCTTAGCAGCAAAGGTTGCAGCAGATTCAGCTACGCAAGGAGCCATTGCCGCCTCGGCAAATGCGACAAAGATCGCTGAACTCGCAGCTGGCATGATCAACAACGGAAACAGCTGGTCTGCCGCTATGAGTGCTGCAGAACAATTGGGTCTTCATAGTGCAAACGTTTCTTTGGCAAACACTATAAGTAATTTAACGGGCATGGCAGCAAATTATAGCAGTGCCTCTGGTGCATGGACGATAGGATCTCAAACTTTAGCACAATTTGCCGCTTCTAGTGCTGCGACAGCACAGACACTGGCAGCCGACGCAGCAGCTGCAGCCTTAAAGGCTACAACAGCAGCAGCACACTTCACAAAATTAACCCATTTAGGTACAGCCCTAAGCGTATCTGGATTGGGTAGTCTCGGTGCTGGTTTGTTGATACCAAAAGAAAAATCTCAGGAATACCACGAGATTAAAAAAATGATAGATGCCTATAAAAAAGATATCCCAACTTTAAATAAAAACAGCAAGACTACACGCGCACAAGAAATAAGCAACAGAATAATAGCGTCCGACTCTATCTCGAACAAAGAAAGAGATATCCTATTAAGGAAATTGCAGAATGCCATAAAAAAAGCTAAGAAAGGTCCAAAGTTAGAACGCGTTAAAGCAGAAAGAGTCAATCTTAATGATCAAGGAAAATATGATAAACCGTTCGAAAAGAAGACTGCTCCACCGTTCAACGGATCTATAATCTTCGACGAAGATAACAACATTATTTTTGAAGATGCTGGAAGAACTATATAAGCGATTTTAATAGTCGCTTTTTCTTATGCCTTTTTTTCTCAAAAATTTAAATTATGAAGTCGATTTCACATTGTTTTTTAGTTATTATATGTTATAATTTATTTAGGAGGAGAGTTATGAAAAAATTTTTTGAAAAATATGATTTGATCAAATTATCAGGAATAATGGTACTATTATCGGTATTACTTACTTGGTTCATACCTGTAGGCTATTTTTCAGGAACAGAATTTGTATCGCAAGATCTTTCTAGAGTAGGCATATCCACATTTTTAGAATATAGTCTTCTAGGAATCTACTACTTTTCTGTATTAGTAACTTTCTTGTTTGTATTGGGTGGGTTTTACCAGGTCCTTTCAAAACGAGCAGGTTATCAACAACTGATCAAGAATATTAGCGAGAAATTGAAAGGATGCGAAATTCCAACTGTTTTGGTCATTTCACTGATCTTTGCAATACTTTGTAGTTTAACGAACGAATATTTTCCATTATTAGCATTCATTCCGTTTGTTATATCTATACTAAATAAGATGAAAGTAGATAAGATCTCTGCTTTCGTAGCGACGTTCGGTGGACTATTAGTAGGAACTATAGGTAGTACATTCAGTACAAAACTTGCTGGACTACTCACTTCAGAACTAGGTGTAGCATCGCAAGATGTGCTTACGACCCAGACGATATTGTTCGTAGCGGCATTTGTCCTTTTAGCAGCGTTCACAATTTTAAGATTGAGAAAGCAAAAGGATAATAAAAAGTTCGAAGAATACGACATGTTTGAAGTCGAAAGTCCTAAAGAATCCAAAAAAGCACCTAAGACTTGGCCATATGTGATAGGTATTATACTTTTCACGATAGTCACAGTATTAGCATACTTACCATGGAAAGTTTGGGAAATAGAACTATTTACAAATATAACTGAATGGATCAACACCTTTGAACTTTTCAAAGTGCCTATTGTAACTTACATATTCGGCGAATTCAAAGCATTTGGAGAATGGGATATCTTTGCAGTTCAGAAAGTTATGGTACTGGTGACATTGCTAATACATTTGTTTGGACATATGCCACTTAATGAAGTCTTTGACTGCTATGGAAAAGGTTTCAAAAACATAGGGAAATTAGTAGCAATTATGCTTACTATTTACACAATAGTGATTTTCAACTACAAGTTCCCAGTAATACCAGCAGTAGTTAATTGGATTACAGGACTTAGCGACGGCTTCAACGGTTTAGTTGCATACCTAAGTTCGTTTGTCGTTTCGATGTTCTCTATCGAAATGCCATATGCAATTACTTTAGCAGGTACTTATCTTGTTACCTTGTATACCGAAGCAAAGAGCACAGTACTATTGATCATGCAAATGTCATTTGGATTAACGTCTTTCTTTGTACCATCTAGTGTTATCTTGATGATGGGTCTATCTTATTTAGACATTAAGTACAAAGATTGGATGAAATTCATTTGGAAATTCTTACTAGCTTTGCTAGCGATATCTATTGTAATAATACTAATTATTGCATAACTTGTATTTCACAAGGCAAACTAACAAATCGTCAGTTTTTTAATTTAGACCAAATTTTGCCTGACACAAAAACATAAAAGTAAAAGTTTAATAACATTATTTGCTTTCTCATGGTATAATATTCTATGGACGGTGAATTATGAAAAAAATAGTAATATTAGGTGGAGGGACAGGGATATCATGTTTATTATCCGGTCTTAAATTATTTCCTGTAGATGTAACAGCAATAATAGCGGTTTCAGATAATGGAAGTAGTACAGGTCAACTTAAGAAAGAATTCGACATCCCAGCAGTAGGAGACGTTGGACAAGTACTACTATCGATGGCAAATATAGATGAAAATTTCAAAGATCTTTTGAGCTACAGATTCACTAAAGAATCTTTCCTACAAAATCATCCTATAAAAAACATACTCTTGACGGCACTCATAGATTTAAAAGGCGACTTGGCGTCAGCAACAAAATACATGTGTAAACTTTTAAATGTTAAGGGTACCATCCTACCACTCACGACCGATAAAGTTGAACTGGTAGGAGAAGATGAACACGGCAAAGAATATCTAGGTGAAGAATCCGTAAGTCAAAATGTCAAATACATAAAAAAACTGAAATATGATCACAGCGTAAATATCTCCAAAGAAGTGATAAAAAAAATAGAAGAGGCAGACTTGATACTTTTAAGCTCCGGAAGTTTATATACAAGTATCTTACCACACTTGATAGTTCCAGAGATTAAAGAAGCTATTAAAAATTCTGATGCTCCAATAATGTATGTCTCTAATCTCGTAACACAACCTGGAGAAACTGACGGCTATACAGTAGGAGACCACATCAAAAAATTGAATGAACATTTGAACAAAAGAAAAGTAGATATCGTCATAGCAAACAATGCCGATATAGATAAAAAAATAGTGCAAAAATACTCTTCATTAGAACATAAGCAACTAGTAGTCTTAGATGAAGATACAATAAAGGATCAGGATATTAGACTTATCAAGGACAAAATATTTTCTGTCGACAACGGAATGATCAGGCACAATGCGATGAAGACGGCCTATTTAATCTTCTCTTATCTCATGGAAGGCGAATGATATGACATTTTCTGCTACAGTAAAAGAAGAGCTAACTTCACTCCCTATGAATGAATTAGAAAATCGGAATCTCTTTCTTGGATACTTATATGCAAACGGAGAAACGAAGGAAAATAAAATTTACTTATCATTAGAAAATCTAAGTATAGCAAAAAAGCTTTTTAAAACTATCAAATACTGTTATCACAAGGAAGTCAAAACGACAGTCAGAACGATCAAAAAATTCAAGGCCAAGAGATATGTCATTTTTGAATTACAAGATGATGATATGCTGTTCAGAGATGAATTAAAAAGACTAACTTTCTTAGATGAAGAAAGTGCAAAAGCCTTCATAAAAGGAATATTTCTCGCATCTGGAAGTATAAACGACCCCCAAAAAAGCCGATATCATCTTGAAATGTCTTTTGAAGATGAACTTAAAGCAAAGAAAACGCTTCTTATACTAAAAGATTTAAACTATAATTTCAAAATTATAAAACGAGAGAAAAAATATATGATATATCTAAAGTCTGGCGAGGAAATAAGCGATTTCTTAAAACTGTTGGGAACAGTAAATGCACTTTTCTATTACGAAGATATAAGAATATATAGAGACCATGCCAATATGGTTAATAGACTAAACAACTGTGAACAGGCCAACTTAGAAAAGACTCTAGAGAACAGTGATAAACAACTAGAAAAAATAAAATATATAAAAGAAAACGACTATATGACGCTTCTCGACGAAAAAACACTTCAAGTCGCAGAATATAGACTAAAATATCCGGAAGAATCTTATCAAATGCTCGCGGATATTCTCAGTAGAGAAACTGGCAAAAACGTAACCAAATCATATGTCAATCATCATTTTAGAAAAATAAATGAAGTATATGAGAAAATAATTGAATCGCTAAACCGATAAAAAAGGTAGTAAAGACAAGTCTACCTTCTTTTTTTGTCAAACGAGCAAATACATTTATAAAAAACTCTATATTTATGTTATAATTGTTAATAGTAAGGAATGATAAATATGGGGAATAAAATAAATGTGAACATAAACAATCTTTTTAGCCTAAGTTGCGATTTGGGTACAACTGTAGGTGAACTCGTCCACGATTACAAAAAAGTCACCGGCAAAGTAGTAATGGGCGCTAAGATCGGTGAGATGATCGTCGACTTCGATACGAAAATTACAGAAGAAACGCATATCGAGTTCTTCGACTATACCTGTTTAGAAGGTAACAAAATCTACCAAGCAGGACTAAAATTTATAATGATCTTAGCCGTAAAAAGACTATGGAATAAAACGGTGAATTTCAAATATTCTATCGATAAAGGTATCTACGCTGAAATAGATCGAAAAATGTCCGTCCAAGACTTTGATGCTCTAAAAGATAAAATGAAAGAGATCATAAGCTATGACTATCCGATAAAAAAGTGTGTAACTAGAAAAACAGATGCCATAAGATATTATTTATCTACTAAGGACGACGAAAAAGTCCAAAATATTCAAAATATACCGAACAACTTCGTCGAACTATACGAAATCGATCACAACTATAACTACTTCTATACTGATATGCCTATGAGTACTGGAGAACTTCCTTTTTTCGACATCGTAAAGATCGACAAGAGCTCATTAGTACTGATGTATCCACACATCGATTCTCAAAACAAAGTCCCAACTTATGAGTATAATGAGAAGATCCATAAAGAATTAGACAAGTTTAGTAAGTGGGCAAATAGGATGAATGTATCTTATGCGGCAGGCTTAAACAAGATAGTATCAGAATCTAATATTCAGATGTTCGTCAAAATGAACAACATCCTGATAAACGACTCTCTCGCTAGTATCGCTAAAGAGATCTCGAAAAAATGCAAAGATGTAAAACTCATTTTAATCGGGGGTCCTTCGAGCTCCGGAAAGACTACGAGTGCTCACAGGATGTGCACATATCTAGAAACGTTTGGAGTCAAACCTATCGTAGTAAGCGCAGACGACTACTTCAAAAATAGACTCGACTGTCCAAAAGACAAAAATGGCACATACGATTTTGAATGTTTAGAAGCTCTCGATTTAGATCTCTTTAACTCACAACTAAAATCTTTGTTAGCTGGTAAAAGTGTATCTATGCCTACATATAATTTTATAAAAGGTGAAAAAGAATATAAAAAAGCTCCTACAGTTTTAAAAGAAGATAATGTATTAATAATAGAAGGTTTACATTGCTTGAACGACAAAATGACCAAAAGCATTAAAAGAGAAGCTAAATATAAGGTGTTCGTCTGTCCATTGACTCCTTTGAGCATAGACAAACATAATCACTTATCCACTACAGATATGAGACTTATCAGAAGAATAGTTAGAGATAACAGGGTAAGAGGCTTTAAAGTAGAAGATACTCTTAGAACGTGGCCTAAGGTTAAAGAGGGCGAAGAAAAATACATTTTCCCTTATACTAGTGACGTTAATGCCGTTTTAAATACTGCCTATACATATGAATTAGGAATATTGAGAGTATTCGCTGAACCACTTCTATATAGCATACCATCTTCTTCGAAACACTTTGAAGAAGCCAAAAGACTACTCGGCATACTTCGCAACTTTTTTCCTATCTCTAGTGAATACATAGAGGACGACAACACCCTAAGAGAATTCATAGGCGGAAGTATATACGAATAAAGAAAGAAGGAAAACACATGAAAAAGAGAATTGCCATAAATGGATTTGGCAGAATTGGGCGATTAGCCTACAAAGAATTACTAAACGACAAAGACTTAGAGGTTGTTGCTATCAACGATCTTTCTTCAGCAGAAGAATTAGCTTATCTTCTAAAATATGACTCAGTTCATGGTAAAATTGATGAGAAAGTTGAAGTTTCGAATGGAGAAATTGTCTGTGGAACACAACACACTAAAATTTTTGCTATTAAAGATGCTTTAGAGTTGCCATGGAAGGAATTGGAGATAGATCTTGTATTAGAATGTACGGGAGTTTATACAAAACTCGAAGAAGCAAGAAAACATATCGAAGCAGGAGCAAAACACGTTATGATAAGTGCTCCAGGCAAAGGCGAAATGAAAACTATAGTGTATGGAGTCAATGAAAAAACACTAGACGGAAAAGAGGAAGTCATAAGCGCTGCAAGTTGTACTACGAATTGTCTTGCTCCAGTACTCGCCGTTTTAAATGACGAATTCGGAATAGATTTTGGGTATATGACGACCATACATGCCTACACGAACGACCAAGTAAATTTAGATGTTCAGCATAAAAAAGGCTATATGACGAGGCGCGGCCGCGCATGTGCACTTAATATAATTCCTTCTTCTACAGGTGCAGCCTCTGCTATAGGCAAAGTAATTCCAGCTCTAGAAGGAAAACTTTCAGGAAGTGCACTTCGAGTACCAGTAGGAGATGGATCTTTGATAGACTTAACTCTAAAACTTAAAAAAGCTACAACCAAAGAAGAAATAAATCGTGTATTTACTGCCCGCTCTAACGATGAAGTATTGAGTATTACCACAGACCCGATCGTCTCAAGCGATGTAATAGGGAACAAGACTGGAGCACTAGTAGATGGACTTTTGACAGAAGTTCTAAAGACAGAAGACGGAGAACTAGTCAAAGTCGTTGCATGGTACGATAACGAACTTGGTTATACTGCTCAGATGATAAGAACTATGAAACATTTTGTAAATATTATCTAAAAATGATTTTTTCAAAAAAAATTATGATTCTTTAAACCTCTCGCCGAGGTTTTTTTGCTGCAAAAATGTGAATTTTGATAAGAAAAGCAAAAAAATCACCCAAAATCAGACAAATTATGAGAAAAATGAAAGTTTTCCGGAATAATAATAGTAGAAGAGGATAAAAAGTTTGGTTTAAACAAGCGTGATAGAAAGGAGAAAAATGTGTCAAAAACCAAAACTGCCATAAAAGGAGAAAAACTGAATCTCGATAAAAAAGATCTATATTTAAAAGGTGATTCATCAGAGGATATGCTCTCATCAAAAGTAAGTCATATTGATCAGGTCAATTTGTTCGAGAAATTTGATAACTCTAACATAAAAAGAGCTAAACGTAGTATCTTCCATGATCGCATGTTTAAAACGATGTTTTGCAATACAAAACGAAAAGTATATGTCGCATACTTTCTCTCGTTTCTCATCGACATGCCATATGAACAGATACTTTCAAAGATGGAGTTTTTCAAAGGTGAATTCGACATAGAGAAAGTCGCAGATAAAAATTGCCGTGGAGACCTAGTAATAAAGATCGATAACACTTTAATGAACTACCTCGGGGCAGAGCCCTAAAACGTCCGCAGGACGTTTTCCTCTCTACGAGAGCGAGGTATCATCTGTGTAAGCCCTATTCGAAATCCTT
>OOIH01000676.1_pt1 | contig 11526 bp, 18 predicted proteins | sample 1691801 | NCBI WGS metagenome assembly OOIH01 (sample SAMEA1061690, study PRJEB22710) | metagenome
TCTATATTTATTCGTATTCTTTCCCGCTTTTTAAATGCATTTACTATATCCATAGCCGCGGAGTGCGCTATTACCGGAAATTTCCCGCTTATTTTTATCACGTCGTCGGGAGCCGGTATATACCGTTCGCTAATATTGTTAAAACTACTCATTTTTATCCCTCTCAAAATCATTAAGACTTAATATCATGGCAAGCTATAAGTTCGGCGTAATTTCGCTTATACGCTTCTGTAAGCGGCGTTTCTTCTCCGGTAATAAAGTCCATTTTTAAACATGCTTGATAAAGAAATTCAGAAACGGCGGTAAGCTGTAACCGTATCGTTTCATAATCTCTTTCGACGGTCTCGTGCGCCGTGGTTAAAGTGAAATGGTCGTCGATTACGCCAAAAAGCAAGTCGGCGGCGACGTCCATTGAGTAGTGAACGTCAAGCATTTCATTGCTTATCATAATTTGTTCTTTGCGTGTCATTATAACCACCCCTCTCACGCTATTGTAAAGTGCTTATTGACGGTCTTTTTGCTGAACTGATTATATAGCTCTACATTTGTCTTCTTGAATGCGCTTGTATCAAAGCGAACGCTTTCAACCTTCTTCCAACGGATTTTATAAGCTCCACATATGATTTCTTCAATCCCGCTTGCCGCCATATGCGCTTTGATTTCATCCTCGATAGTCGTAATCTCTGAGGCGAGTTCATAAGCCATCGCTTTTAATTCTTTTAATTCCTTTACTTTGCTCGTTAATTCGTTTGTTGACATAATAAAAAACTCCTGTTCTAGTGAAATTTGAGTTGACTAAAACGAGAGCATAGTATATAATATTTATGCTCCCTTGATTAATTAGTCAAGGTGGTAAGACTTGCAACGTGTCCGGTTTGCTATACGTAAACATGTTGCAAGTTTTTCTTTATCCATTTTTTGAAATATCATCACGAATAAGTTTTTTTATATAACCAGATTTGTTTTCTACTGATTCTAATTTTTTTATTATATCTTTTTCAGTATTTTCCATTGCCGCAAATGTATAACGTTTTGTTTTTTCTTTGCTATATTTATTTTGCGCCGCATATCCGGTACGTTTTGAGTATTCGCGTTGAATTTCGCTTTTTGTTTTTGCTATTTTATTCACCTCTTTTCTATGTCCCAATTATATCATAGTTAATAACTATTGTCAATATGCTTTTTTTGAAAAACTCAAAAAGTTTTTGCGTCCTCTCTTGCCTTTGTTTCCATTTCCTTGATAGTCATAGCGTTTATACCTCGCATTAATTTTATTTGGGTTAAGCTCGGCGGCGGTCGGCGTTAAAGTATCTTAGGACTTCTGTCCGTCTCATTATCCCCTTATCCGTTCCCGCTCTTACGTGTCGTTCTTGGTTCAGCTTTTAGCTTACTTCGTCCGCTTTCGCTCTGGGCTTTTTCCCTTGCTGTAATTATAGTATACTACGGTTAACAGTATATATCAATTGACATAATATACAAAGTTAACAGTATATTTTTGTGCAGTTTTATACTGTTAACCTGCTTTAAAGTATGGTATACTATATATAAAGGATTTTTGAAAGGAGTTTCAACATGGCTCTTAGTGAATCTCAAAAAAAGGCTTCTGCAAAATGGGATAAAGAGAATATGACGACTCTTGGCTGTAAAGTATACCGTCATGAAGCGGAAGAGTTCAAAGAATACGCGCGGCGACAAAATAAAACCGCTAACACAATTTTGAAAGAATACGTTCAAAAATGCATTGAAAAAGCGGGCGAGTAAATAAAGTAGGTGATATAATAAAATAAAAAAGGGATAGAAAACATGGGAAAAACTTCAAGCAAAGTAAAAGATAGATATAACGCAAAAACCTATGATGAAATAAAAGTAAGAACGCCCAAAGGCGGCAAAGCGATAGTAAAAGACCACGCCGAAAAACGCGGCGAGAGCGTAAACGGCTTTATAAACCGCGCTATTGATGAAACAATGCAAAAAGATAACGAAGGGAGTACGCAAGATGAGTAATAGAGAGATAGCAATACAAATGTTAAAGAATATGCCTGAATATAAAGTCGGCTATGTGCTGGCATATATGCAGGGACTTAACGCTGATGATATGGCGGACGATATGTTTTGTTCGTCATTGGTAGAGAATTACGAAAACAGCGAAGACAAGGGGGAGTTTATGCCTTTTTATGAAGCTATGAAGATGTGCGGAGTTGACCCGAATGAAATACAGTATTGAATTTGATAAAAGAGCGGTTAAATTTATCGCTAAACAGCCGCAAGCGCAAAAGGAAAGAATATTTAAAGCTATAAGCAAACTGCCCGACATTGGAGATATAAAAGCGCTCAGAGGGCATGACGGTTATTTTAGACTGCGCGTAGGCGACTACAGAATCATATACACAGTAAACGACGCCACGCTTGTAATCCGTGTTGTGGAAGTTGGAAATCGTGGCGACATTTACAAATAAGCGATATTCAGAGAGGGACGGAAATGACATGTTTTTATTGTAAAGGCTCCATGACGGAATCTACTACAACCCATGTAGTGGATTTGAAAGAATGTCTTATTATTATCCGCAACGCGCCCTGTTTGAAATGCAAACAATGCGGGGAAACCTATTTTGAAAACGACGTTGTGTTAGCTATTGAAAAAATACTTGACACGATTCAATACATTTCCAGCGAATTAACCGTAACCGTCATTGATTACGCCAATAACAGAGTGGCGTAACCCAATGATTAATACTATTAATTATTTTGCGCCGCAGGAGAGGGCGAAGAGAATAAACGGCTATAAACCGCGCTATGAAGAAAAACTACAGGGGAGGGGCAAAATATGAGCAAATACGAAAATTTGGATAGGCTTGCGGCTACTCTAAAACAGCTTCGACCGCTTAATCCGACAGAACTAAAAAGGCTTCGCGACGAGTTCATTATTGAGCATACGCACGATTCAACAGCAATTGAGGGGAACACCTTAACGCTTCGAGAAACGGCGCTTATCTTGCAGGAGGGCGTAACAATCGCCGAAAAGCCCCTAAGAGACCACTTAGAGGCTATAGGATATAAAGACGCTTTCGAGTATATTGTATCTCTTGCGGAAGCTAATACTCCGCTTACGGAGACGGTTATCAAAGATATTCATGCGCTCGTACTAATGAACGACCGAGAAAACAGAGGCGTTTACAGAAACGTTCCGGTTACGATATCGGGCGCTCTGCACACGCCGCCACAACCTTATCTTGTGCCGATTCAAATGGAGAAAATGATATCCGATTACGCCGAGATAAAGCGAGACTGTCACATTATCGAGGCCGCCGCAGAATTTCATTTGAGATTTGAGGGAATACATCCGTTCATCGACGGCAACGGCAGAACCGGACGCTTGCTTATGAATTTGGAACTGATAAAGGCGGGACTTTTGCCGATAAATATTAAATTTGCCGATCGTATAAAATACTACGAAGCTTTCGATTTATATTACGGAGAGAACCATTCGTCCGACGCCTTAACTCAATTGATTGAAGAATATGAAATAGCCGAGCTTGAAAAACGTATTGAGATACTAAAAAGATAGACGTCAAATACAAAATTGTAAATCTATTCATCGGAGGAAGGTAACGACAATAAATAATTATCCCGATAAATACCGATTAACGCCGGAGCAAAGGGAATGAGTGGAACATATAAGGATTTAAGAGATCAAAGGTTTGGGAGAATTACGGTTCTGCGAGCAACAGATCAGAGAACGAAACAAGGAAACGTAATTTGGGAATGTCTCTGCGATTGTGGTAATATAGCTTTTGTAAGTACTTGCAGTTTAAAAGGCAAGAATACACAAAGCTGTGGTTGTTTACACATTGACCGCATTAACAAACATCGAGAATGCGACACAAGGCTTTATCGAATGTTGATGAGGATGACTCCCTAAAATAGGGACTCGCCGACAGTACTTATCAGAGTAAAAAAATAATATAACCGTCTATATAGCGTAAAAACTTAACAAAACCTGACATTTTTACGCCGTATAGACGTTTTTTGCATTTATTATAGATATTTCATATCGCGCGTTTAAACCGCTATATAATCCGTTTTTGTCGTTTCAAATACAATTTTTAAAGTCTTGAATTTGACGCGTTAAAAACACTCTGACGACATATTTACGCTACAGCGCATGTTTTTGTATTTATAATACGCGTTATCCCCTCTCGTTCAAATTTATTCAAACTGATTAAATTAAAAATTCAGGTATTACGCCGTTATGTATTTCTTTAATTTCTTTACTGAATAACCATAGAGCTTTACGCCTATACGCATAAAAGTCAACTACTGAAACGGGTATATAATTTTTGCAATCAAGGGTTCTGTACGACCAGCCAAAATGCAAGCTGTCGGCTATTTGTTTAGCTATCCCCGAATTTGATTTGTTTGCGGCTTCCTGCAACAATGGGCGCCATTTTATGTCTCTGCACATTTGAAATAATATTTTGACTTCTCTATCGCTTAAACCATAGTCCTTATAGTTTTTATCCCTTATTCCCATTTAAAAAATCTCCCTTTTGACATTCAAGACGTACCGCGTCGTCAACACGGTCTCTAATAGTATTCACTATAACACGCGTATACGAATCTTACGTATACAAATGCGCGTTCAAAATTAAAATACCGCGGAAACGTTAAGTCTCTGGTGTTTTTTTGTATTCTATCGGTTGTTTATAGAAAATGGGGAGGGGGGTCGTGCGACAGGGGTCGCGTGAAAATCATCCGCGCAGTAAAGGAACGAGTATGCTCCGGTCGCCAAAAAGACGCCTTTCAACTTTCAGGGTAGGGGGGCGCCCAAGTCCGAATAATTCCGCACGACGTCGCGTCTCAGGACGTCGCGTCTCAAGACGCGGACAAAAACAGCTTTTCAAAGTTTTCCAGCGCCTTTCTATGTATTAAAAAAAACATGCCGCAAAGAGTAGTTCACTGCTATGGCGATATTCTCAAAACTGCAAAATCAGGCGTACCGCTTATAAAGCACCGTTGCTTCGGAGGCGTCTCTCAAAGTCTGAATCTGATTTATAATTTTATGCTTTTCAGTTATAAACAAGCAAATTTCCGCGTTTATTTCCTCTTCAAGCTCCGCTATGCGCTCTATAAACTTCACAAACGACGCTTCAGCGTTAAGATTTGACTTAATTCTTTCTCGTGAATAATCGGAACTTCCGACGCTTTTTGATTTTAAACGCAAGTCTTCAAGTTCTCTTTGTTTCAGATTTATCGCGCCGTCTAAACGCTGTAGCTGTTTTAAATACTCTTTCGCCCCCATACAATCTCCCTTTTCACAAATATTTCGTCCCTACGAGATTTTTAATAATTATGCTTTTCGCACCACTCTTTTAGAAGTCTTTCGTATTCTTCGGGAAAAAGATTTTGCTTTCTCAGACGCTTTGCGTATCGATTGTACGCTCTATCCTTTTTATTTGTCGTTTTCTTCATTTTCATTCGTACTACACCTTTCTTTGATAAGAATTTTTCTCGTCGTATTTTTCCCACGGCTTGTTCCAACTATATACCCGATTGTTGCATGACCCCGCAAAAAAATATCGTCTGTCGGCGGCGGAAAAGTTCAAACCTATCGCGCCGCGTTTTCCATTGAATCTGTTTTTCGTCACTTCAAGCGACGTGTTGCATTTCAATTCCGCAAACTTTTCGTCGGGAATCTTAGTCATAGTGATTACGTTGTCGGCTCGGTTTGTTATATCCGCGCTTCCCGCTATATCGTCGTTGCCGAGCCTGTCCGTCGTTTTCCTCGGGTGCGCCACAAGGTGCACGTGAACGTTATACTTCTTGGCAAACTCGGCGAGTCTGCCGCAAAAAAGCGATTGACGGCGGTAGAAATTGTCCGAATCCTCGTATCTGAGCGACATTAAATTATCCACCGTGAACACTCGACAGTTATATCGGCGGGCGGCGTATTCAAACACGCTCATAACCGCGTCGGCTTCCGAAGCTCCCGCTATCTCGTTGTCGTAAAGATAGGCTTTGCCGCGATACCATTCATGAATACCGTTTTTCACCGCGTCCGTCAATACGGATGTCGCCTCGCCGGAAAGCGGGTCTTTGACAAACGTTATATTATTTTCGCCCGCCGCCTGTAAGTCGAGCCAGTATTGAAATTGGGACGCCGTAAGCTCGCCGCTGTACGCGCACACATTGAACCCGTTTTCAATCGATTCAAGAAGCATTTGCCCAAGAATCGTGCTTTTTCCCTCTCCGCGTCTTCCGCTCCACACGGTAAGCTGTCCCATCCAAAACCCGCCGAGAAGTCTATTAAGCGGCTCTATTCCGGCGCTTACCCTCTCGGCTGCCCAAAAGTCAAACGGCTTTACGTCCGCAAGGCTTAAAAGTCCGGCTACAGGAACGCGGGCGGCTGAATTTACGGCTTCTACCACCGCTTCTTTTCCGTATCTGAATAACAGTTCGTTCGCGTCCTTGCAACCTTTGTACGCCTCGTCGGGAACAACGGCTACTCTGTATTCCCCAAGCCGATTTGCAAGCTCCCTTACAAGCCCGCGTCCCGCCTCGTCGTTATCGCCGAATAAAATAATCTCGTCAAACTTTTCAAGCCATTCGTAGCACGTGTCAAGAAAAGTTAAATCCTGCGCCCCGCTCGGAACGCTGACGGCGTTTTCTATCCCGCATTCGACGAGAGACAGCGCGTCGATTTCGCCCTCGGTAATTATAAGCGGCTTTGCCGTATCGCATAAATTCATGAGATAAAGAATCGGTTTCGTATCCTTATCCCGCCAAGACTTGCGCTCTCCGCTGTTCTTATCGACTTTATGAGAGGGACGGTATTTTGTGAAAACCTTCTCCCCGCGCTCGTCGTAAAAGTTAAACTTGATATTGCCCTTTTCGTCCGACGCGACGCGGCTTCTCTCAAGCGTCGCCCCGCTTATTTTCCGCGATTCCATATAGGCTATTACAGCGTCCGTGAGCGGGAAGTCTTTGCCCTGCGGTCGTTTGTACTGCTTATTAAGTTTAAACGGTTCCGGTCGCGTTTTACGCGCCTTACGCGGCGTGTTATAAGTTTTATAAAGCTCCGCGTCGGGAATTTCTCCGAACCGCTTTAGAAGCTCCGTAAAAGTTCCCTTTTCGGAACAACTTCCGCGTCTGCAATTATACGTCAGCTTTTGAACGTTAAGCGCAAACGTATATTTGTCGCGGTGAGCGCCGCCGTCGCAGAGAGGGCAAAGAGTCGGTATAATCTCGTCGCCCTTTACCTTATACGGCTGTAAGTATTTCCCCGCAAATTCATAAACGTCCATTTTATCCCCCCCTAAAAATTAAAATTTGTTTTTGATTATGCCAGACGTTATACCTCTGTCGAGTATTTTAAACGATGTTTTTGAGGCTTTTATTTTGGATATACATTTGTATTGCGAATGTATAAAAATCTTAAATTTGGCGCATTAAATCTCGCCCTGACAGGGCAATTGTGTCTCATGGTATGTTAATAACGTTGTATGTACCGCGTCCGCATAGCGTCAGACTATTAGATTTTCATAGTGGTACGGATCCGCTTTCGGTTCAACTTTATTCCCGCCGCCCTTATCTTGCTCCTTCGCTAGCCAGTTCGTTATAGCTCTTCTGATTCCTCTATCCGTTTTTCGTCTATTCGGATTACCGTCAAACCATCCGCACATTTTTTTAAGTTCTTTCATAATGTCGACGGCGGGATAAAAACTTTTCCATTTCTCGATGTCGCTTTCCGTAACGTCGTATTCAGTGCCGTTGGCAAGCGGTAATGAAATAACGACTTTTTCGCGGCAGATAGGCTTCGAGTCTACTTGTAGCTCGGAGCAATATATTATATTACTATCTTTACCTATCCTATCCTTACCTATCCTATGCCGTCCATTGGACGTCCCTTGGTCGTCCGTGGGACGTCCCGTCTTGTTGTTTCCTCTTCTTCGGTCTGCTCTTTCTCTGCTTTCAATCAATTTGACGTCGGGGATTATTTGCAAAAGCAAGTCTTTGTAAACGCTATCAATTTTTCTATCGGCGCGCAGCTTATTGTGCGTATTCCAATCGAGAATATAAGATACTAAATCATCGTTTAATACGACTACAAGCTCTTTTGCAACAAGCAGTTTCAAGTCGTCTTCCGCAGCCCCGCACATATTCATGACGCTGAACGCTTCAACAACGCCGTCGTCGTCGGCATGACATCCCAAATGGAAATATAGCGCCTGCGTCGTAAGAGGCATTTTTAAAAAACGGGCGCTGTCTGTGATTGTTTTTGAAAACATACGTCTGTCAGCCAAATTAACCGCCTCACATTCTTTCGGAAATTTGTCTGATGGAGGACGACGAAACAGTCTGCGTTGTCGGCGCGTCTTTTCCGTTCAGATACTCGAACAGCGCGTCAAGGTTAATTAAATACTTGCGTCCCGCCATGATATGCGGTATTTCGCCCGATATTATAAGGCGGCGGAGCGCATGCTCCGTAAACGCCGTGCGCGGGTCTGCGGCGCGAATCTCGGCGACGGCTTCCGTAATAGTTCGCATACGAATCATTAGTTCTCCCCCCTCTCCGCGGCGATTTGTTCAATGATTTCAAAAATCTTTTCTTTTTCTGTTTCCGGAAGTTCATGGCGCAATTTTCGCGAAAAGTTTGCGTCGGCGATTCCCAAACCGTCCGCAATTTGCCATAGCTTAACGCCCGCTCCCCTTGCGGCGTCTCGAAGTTCAACATTTCTCATTTTTCACTCTCCTATAAAATTTTATTTTGTTTGTTATGTTGTTGTTATATATCATATCACTTTCTTTTATATTTGTCAACGTTCGTTATGTATTATGTTTGTTCGGCGTATTTATTCTTGTTTTCCGCACGTTTATTCTCATTTATTGCAAATTATTTCATTTTCATTTAAATTTGCGTGTAATTTTGCGACTTAAATAAAAAACCATAACATAATTACAAATGATTATTGTCAAAATCTTATTAAATTCAGGAACCCAAAGAATCCAATTAAATCACAAACAATAGTTGATATATTGTTATTGTTGTTGACATAAAGAAAAAAATATGATAGTATAAAGTAAAATAAGCAATGACAGGAGAAAAAACGTCATGAATACGCTAAAAATAAAAGAACTAAGACTATCGCTAAATATGTCGCAAGCTAACTTTGCCGATTCGATCGGCGTTTCTCACACATCAATGTCCGCGTATGAACTTGGAAAGAAAAAACCGCCGCTTGAAACTTTAATAAAGATCGCCGATACTTATAAAGTATCTCTTGACTGGCTATGCGACAGAGAAGACAAAAATTCCGAAGAAGTAAAAAACGAAAAGGACGCTTTAAAAAGACTTATTGAAATAAGCAAAGCGTCGGAAATAAAAATAGAAATCGACAAAGAAGACTTTGAACATATACCTTTAGCGCCATGGGAAGAAGGAGTTGCCACATGTTCGGGAAAGATAAAAATTGAAAGCGACTTACTACCAAAATTTCTCAATAAATGGAGCGATATTTTAACCGTGTATAACAATGGCACAATCAATGAAGACTTATATTCATTGTGGTGCGACAATGAAATTAAACAGTTTGGAGAAGAAAATAACGGCTAATCCATAAAAGAAAGGAGCGAACTAATGGCAAATATAACGCGCAGAGAGGGAAAGAACGGCGTTTCTTACCGCATTAAAGCGTCGTGCGGATACGATAGAAACGGACGGCAAATAGTCAAATCCAAGACGTGGAAACCCTCGGAAGGCATGACAAAGCGGCAAATTGAAAAAGAATTAAACCGCGTCGCCGTAGAGTTTGAAAACAAAGTTGTTAACGGTATGGTCGCCGACTCAAGTTCTATAAAACTTGCCGATTTCTGCGACGAGTATTTAAAAATTGCCAAAGATACGCTTTCCCCAACAACGCTGGAGTTTTATAAAAACGTGATAGACAGTAGAATAATTCCATCTCTCGGACATATGAAGCTAAACGCAATAAAACCGATACACGCGCAACAATTCATTGGAGAGCTCTTGGAAGACGGAGCGCGAGCCGACGGCAAGGGCGAATCTCTGTCAGCTTCAACCGTCAAACGTTATTTTACGGTTTTAAAATCGATAATGGCGCGAGCATATAAACTAGAGCTAATTGACCGCAACCCCACGGAAACGGCGAAACTTGACATGCCCGAAGTAGAAGAAACGGAAATAGAAATTTTCACAAAGGAAGAAGCCGCGCACGTTCTCGCATGCCTAAAATCAGAACCGACGGCTTTTCAAGTTCTTATCCACTTAGCTATTGTCATGGGCTGTAGGCGCGGGGAGCTTGTCGCTTTGAAATGGAACGCTATAAATTTTAAATCAAACGTAATCACGGTAAAAGCAAGCAATTATAAGCTAAAAGGACAGGAAACGAAAACAAAGGTTCCAAAAACGAAAAAAAGCATTCGAGAAATAGCAATTCCCGAATACTTAACAGAATTATTAAAAAAATATAGAGCAGAACAGCTTGAAACCCAAAGAGAGTTAGGCGACAAATGGAACGCCGAAGGCTGGATATTCACACAATGGAACGGAAAAGCAATGAACCCGCAAACGCCGTCAAAACAGTTTTCAAAATTTCTCGCAAGGCATGGAATCCCGCACCGTAAATTTCATGCGCTTCGTCACACGTCGGCGACGTTCCTTCTCGTGTCCGGTACGAATATAAAAAACGTTGCTTCCCGTCTTGGTCACACTCAGCTTTCAACTACAAATAGATACGTTCACGCTCTTCGAGACGCCGACGAAGCCGCTGCAAAAACTTTTGAATCCTTGATACTGACCGGAGACGACGAGAGGGAGCCGAAAAACATAAAATCGTGCTCGTAATGACCAAATAATGACCAAATGAGAAAATGCAAAGAAAATAAAAAAACCGTTATCCCCACAAAAACCTTTGTAGGATAACGGTTTTTTCGTTCTCTGAGTGACTGGACTTGAACCAGCGGCCTCTACCACCCCAAAGAGGCTCAGGACTTTTTTTATTCTTTTGTAAATCGCTCTAAACCCCAATAAATAAAGGCTTTTTCGCAATACGCTTATGGTAATTTATGGTTTCGTTTTCTCTTTTTTCGCGTCAATAAAGACCAAATAATGACCAAAAAAAGACCAAAAATCATGCTTCATAGATTCATATTCCGTCTAAAAGAACGCCAAATCTCCCGTATAGGAAATTTATAATCTCTTCGCTTTCTTCATTCATTCCGTTTTCTATAATATACCCTAATTCCGAATAAATTTCAAGCATACAAGCTATAGTTTCTGCGTCCCGCGTTATTCCAGCGTTTTTCTTTGCCGCTTCTTTCTTCAGCGCTCGTTCTTCTCTCTTTCCGGTTATGTATCCGCCTATCCATATAGCGCCGCAAAGCTTTATAAAAATACCGTATTTCAATTGTTCTATATTTATTCGTATTCTTTCCCGCTTTTTAAATGCATTTACTATATCCATAGCCGCGGAGTGCGCTATTACCGGAAATTTCCCGCTTATTTTTATC
>OOIH01000890.1_pt1 | contig 11427 bp, 13 predicted proteins | sample 1691801 | NCBI WGS metagenome assembly OOIH01 (sample SAMEA1061690, study PRJEB22710) | metagenome
TGTAATTTTACCATTTTTTTTGTACATATGTTTTAGTAGTTTCTATATAGATTACATCAATTTGTACATTTCATTGACACAATAAAAGAATCACTTTATGATTCTTTTAATTCGTACATCCTTCTATAATTTTAGACTCATACCCACTTGAAATATAATACTTTCCATCTTGTGCTTTTTCTCCAATGATTTTCACCTTTAACTTACATTTCTCTTGCACTTTACAATTTTTAGGATTTGTTTCATAGTTACAAGTTGAATCGTAATATCCATTTTTAACAAGTGTTTTAATATCTACTGTAATTCCTTCATTATTTATGATGTATGTTCGCAAATCATATCCAGTCATTTCATCACCTTTACGATAGATATTCCCATTGATTTCAATCTCATTTTCTTCTTCATAGACATAAGGGATAACACTATTGTCTAAATCGACCAAATATAACTTTCCAGCATCAATAATCTGCCCTTGTTCCAACTCACTTATTCTATTTTTAGATTTGTAAAGTACCGATAATAGACTCGGAACAAACATAACCATAATAACGCCAATAATGGAAATGACCGCTAATAATTCTACCAAAGTAAATCCTTTATTCTTCATAATTATCCCTCCTACTATAATGACATCCACAATAATTTTGTCGATATAATACATATTCACTTGCAAGTTCAATGCTTCTTTTATAACCTTCTCTTTTTTTAAAATCTGCGACTAAATACTTTACACCCACTTTTTTTTCGATCTCCTGTCCAATGGAATTTATGATTTGACTATTCTTATGAGGAGAAACAGTTAAAGTAGTTGTAAAATAATCAAATCCCTTTTTCTTTGCCACGTTTGCCGTATATTCTAGTCTTAGTGAGAAACAGATAGGGCATCTCTTTCCCCCTTCGGGTTCTAAAGCGAGTGACTTTGTCTTTTCTAAAAAAGATTCATTCTCATAATCACTTTCAATAAAAGGAATGTCAATTTTTTCCAAAAATTCTTTTTGGACTTTTTTTCGATGTTCATATTCTTCTTTAGGTTCTATATTTGGATTATAATAAATAACAGTAATCTCAAAAAATGGTCTTAATCTTTCTATACAAGCGGTCGAGCAAGGACCACAACAACTATGTAATAACAACTTTTTCTTCCCATTTAGCTTCCCGATTTCCTCCATCATCAGTTGATCATAATTTATCTTCATCTATTCCACCGTCTTTTCTGTTGTTGTCGTTGTTGTTGCCTCTTTGGCAATCTTAAAGGCATGATTGTTTTCATCTCCATCAAAGAAGAATGTTCCATTTACAGTAATTTGTTTAGAGGCAATCACTTTAAAATAGCTATTCAAAAGGCGAGCTTTTTTAGCCGTAATATACACCATATTTTTATCATTCATAGAAAGAAGGAAACGATTTTCATCGATAATTTTATTTTGAGTATTATGACTAGGACGATATTCTATTTCACTAATGGCATAAAGAATAGCATCATCCACTTCACTTAAGTTTTTTGCAAGCAATGTACGATTTTTTTCAGGCGTGTCATTTAAAAGAGTTGGAATGCCAATAAAATCATCGCGATAGTCAATCAAACTTCCATCAGCTAAACAAACTTGATTCGTTGATTTAATCAAAAATAAGGGTTTGTTTTCTTCTATTTCAATATGAATATAAAAGTGCAACTCATACACTACTGTTGCTTTTTTTATTAAAGGATTACTTTCTAACTTTTTCGCCACTTTTTTGGGATTAACAGAGACATACGAAGGATAATGACTAAGACCAGCTTCTCTTAATATGTCAACATCACTTAAAACTGTATTTCCCGTTATTTCAAAATGTCTTACAGGTTCTTTATAAAGGTATAATCCCATACACACAAGGGAATAAATAAACAAGATAACGACGATAATACGTGCAAAATTAATCTTCTTCTTTTTTTCCGTTTTTGTTTTCATCGTTATCCTCCTTTTTTTACTCATTCATTAATTTTATTATTTCTTCGTAAATACGTGTTGCCGAATCGTCTACTGAAAGCGCTTTCAAATTTTTCTTCATCTCTTTTAACTGTTCTTCGTCTTCTAATAAATGATGTATTTTTTCTTTTAGTAAATCTCCTGTTAACTTATTTTCTTCTATCATCCATCCAGCCTTAGCATTTACAATACTTAATGCATTATAGTATTGATGGTTATTGGCAACATATGGACTGGGAATAAAAATCGTGGGAATCGCAAGAGATGTAATCTCTGCGACACTTGAGGCTCCGGCTCTTGAAACAATTAAATCCATATCTTTCATAAGTCCACATAAATGATCTACATAAGACACAATATGGACATTTTTAGAAAAATGATTTTGACTAAAAGACTCATAAGACGTCTTTCCAGTGATATATAAAACCTCATAATTTTCATCTTCTATATTTTGCAAGTAAGCAAGCATTTGTTTATTCATTGTAGTACTTCCAAGTGAACCATTAAAAATCAAAACGCTTTTTTTATTTTTCGTAAGTCCATATTGTTCTTTTGATATTTTTTTTGCCTTTAAAGCTTCTTCACTACAGGGATTCCCCGTTAAGATTGCTCGATATTTTTTAAAATACTTTAAAGAATCTTCAAAACTAACCCCATATAAATCTACATGCTTATGTAATGCAAGATTTGCTTTTCCAGGAATACTATTTTGTTCATGTACAAAAGTCTTAATACCCAAGCTTTTTGCCGCCTTTATTACAGGATAAGTCACATATCCCCCAACTCCTATAACAATATCTGGTTTAAATTCGCGTATAGCCGTTTTGCATTTTTTTATCGCTTTCTCTATGAGAAATACATTTTTTACATTTCTTGCCATTAATTTTAATGATGTTGATAATCCATAGATTTCTATGGGCATATAAGAAATTCCTCTAGCAGGAACAATTTCACTTTCCATGCGATTATGCGTTCCAATATAAAGAAATTCACTTTGTGGTTCCATCTCTTTTATTTTGTCTATTATAGCGAGTGCAGGATATATATGTCCTCCTGTTCCACCAGCTGTGATAATAACACGCATTTCATCACCTCTTTCACTTATTATATACTATTTTTAAACAGATTTAATCACAAATTGTAAAGCAATTTGCGAAAAAGTGTAAAGAGAACATCTTTAACAAAAGAAAAAAGAGAATCTCTCCTCTTCTTATAAATCATTTCTATCCCTTAAGAATGGAGGGATGTCATATTCTTCATCTATCATACTCATCGGTTTTCTTGTAGGAATACCTTCTTGCTTACTTTCTGGATAAGGAGTTCCTCCATCAACAGCATCATCTTCAAATCCTGTTGCAATAACAGTAACGATAACCTCATCATTTAAGTCTTCATTAATGACAGCACCGAAGATAATGTTAATATCTGTATTAGCGCTTGCACGAACGACTTCTGCAGCATCCTCTGCTTCAAATAGTGTAAGTGAATTTCCTCCTGTTACATTGATAATAGCATCTGTCGCTCCAACAATAGAAGTTTCCAAAAGTGGGCTTGAAACAGCTTTCTTAGCGGCTTCAATTGCTCGATTTTCTCCTACTCCTAAACCAATTCCAATTAATGCATTACCACGTTTTGCCATGACGGCTTTAACATCGGCAAAGTCTAAGTTTACTAAACCTGAAACAGCGATTAAATCGGAAATAGATTGAACACCTCGATGTAAAACATTATCAACTTCTTTAAAGGCATCAACCATTGGTGTTGATTTATCAATGATGTCTCTCAAGTTATCATTTGGAATGACAATCAATGTATCTACATGTTTTCTTAAATCATCAAGACCAATAATGGCTTGTTCCATTCTTCTTTTACCTTCAAACTTAAATGGTTTTGTTACAATACCTACAGTCAAAGCTCCAACATCTTGTGCAATTTCAGCAATAACTGGAGAGGCTCCTGTTCCAGTTCCTCCACCCATACCACAGGTTACAAAGATCATATCAGCGCCTTCTAAAGCCGTTCTAATTTCATCTTTACTTTCTAAAGCAGCTTCTCTACCCGTTTCAGGATTAGCACCAGCTCCTAAACCATTCGTAATATTTTTTCCAATTTGTAACTTTACTTCAGCAGGAGAAGCATTAAGAACTTGTAAATCTGTATTGGCAACAATAAATTCAACACCCTTAACTCCTGATTCAATCATGCGATTAACGGCATTCATTCCGCCTCCACCGACACCAATAACTTTTATTTTCGCGATTTGATCAATTTCGTTCATTTATATGTCCTCCTTAATTATCGAAAAATATTCCAAATATTTTACCAAGAATGGAATCACTTGGAAGGCTTTTTTTATCACCATTGGCAACTAATTGCTCCAATTCATCTTGACTAAATATTGAAAATTCTTTATCACGCATATGTATTTTCGAATCAAAGTATTTAAGCATTCCTATACACGCTGCATACTTATTATCTCTAGCTCCTACAATATTTAATTTTCCAACTGTAGCAATTCGTCCAAATACACTTTCAACACTTATAGGAAAATCTCGCATTTCAGATAATCCTCCTGATATTATTATATAACTTATTTCTTTCTTTGTTAAGTAGTTAATTTCATTTTTCGCCATATTTAACACTTCTTGAAGCCGTCCCATGACGAATTCTGTAAGTTCTAATTGATTGATAATAATCTTCTCACCAAGAGTGTTAATGATACTTTCTTTTTCATGTTTACTCGCATATTTTTTATTAGCAAGAGCTAACTTTTCTTTTATTTTTTTACTCTGTTCATCCGTTATTTTATAGATGTATTGAAGATCATCATCAATTTTCGATCCGCCAATTCCCAAGACTAAATTATTGATGATAATTCCCTTATTAAAGACGGCAACTTTAATCGTTTCGGCCCCTACGTCAATCATAATTCCCGTATTTAATTCATGTGTTTCATTTGAGTGTGCATAAAAAGAACCAATACTGTCAAGTGAAATGTCAACAACTTCTAATCCACATCTTTCTAATACTTTAGCAACGTTATAAATATCTCGTTTAGGTAAAGAGACAACCACTGATTTTACAGAAAGCGAACTACCCCTCATATTTTTAGGCATTCTTGTCTTGTGATCATCGACTTTAAACATAATAGGAATAACCGTGACAAGTTCATAATCCTTCACGATTTTTCCCTGAATACTTTGGTCAAGTACGCGTATAATATCTGAAGCTCCCACTTCTAGTCCTGGAGAAGTAATCGAAATGCTTGCTTCTCCTATTTTAAATTCAGCAGCGTCTTCATTAATAGACGTAATTACTTTACTTATTTTTACGCCTAATAAGTCTTCGGCTTTTTTCATAAGTTTTTTTACTGCATATTCGGTTTCTGATGGTTCTACAATAATTCCTTTTTTTACTCCTCTTGATTCCTCATCTAAGGCACAAAGGATATGAAGTTCTCCATTCAACATTTCGCCTACAACGAGTTTGATTTTACTACTTCCAATGTCAATACTTGCAAGAACTTCACGCATCTAATCACCACCGTATTCTATTTTCCATTATACTATAAATTTATAAAAATTGGAAGGTAGACAGTAAACTTTACATTTTGTGAGTAAAGTGTTCACTTTTGTGGTATAATTTTAATGGTGACGTGTATGCGACAAACTTTAACAATTTTAGTTAGTAAATTTCTTTATAGACTGTGTAGAATGGGATCTCGTTTTTTTCATAAGGATGGTTCAGTTACTCCTGGATATTATGCATCCAAGATTGACCCTCATATTTTAGACAAATTAAAATATCCATCTTTAATTATTGGTGTTACGGGTTCCTCAGGAAAGGGATCGACCACTTCTCTAATTGCTCATATATTAGAAAAAAACGGATACAAAGTCATATGGAATAAAAATGGTTCTAATCTTTATAATGCTGCTGTAACTCTTCTTTTAAATCATACAAATCCATTTACAAAAAGAATTCATGCAGATGTTTTACTTTTAGAACTTGATGAATCGTTTATCAAAAAGATCTTTAATAAAGTCAAACTGACTCACTTAGTCATTACGAACATTACAAGAGATCAACCAGCAAGAAATGGGCATGTAGAAATCATTTATCAAAAGATTAAAAATTCGATTGACAGCAATACGCATCTTATTGTCAATGCTGATGACCCCATTGTTGAAAGGTTCCGCTTTTTTCACAAAGGAGAAATCACAACATATGGCGTTTCTAAATATGAAAAAGATTTTAAACATCCTTTAAGTTGGACAATTGATGCTGCTTACTGTCCATTATGTGAAACAAAACTTCGCTATAAATATTATCATTATGGACATGTAGGAAACTATGCTTGTCCAAACTGTTCATTTAAAAGAGGTCGTGTAGATTATGAAGCGAAAGATATTCATATGGACAAGGCTTTTATGACTATCAATAATTGTATTGTTCATTTAAACAAAAAAGTATTTTTTGCAGTCTATTATACGCTTGCCTCTTTTACCCTCTGTCATGTCATTGGGATGAAGACAGAAGATATTCAAAGAGAATTAAACGAAGATATTCTAGAAGCAAAACGCATGAAAAATGAAAAATTAGGAAATCGAATTGTAGAAATGATTGAATCAAAAAATGAAAATGCTCTTTCCTATTTTCAAAGTATTCAATATATAAGAGAACACAAGGGGACCAAAACCATTATTATGGGATTTGATAATGTCTCTAGGCGTTATGCCTTTAATGACATCAGCTGGTTATACGATGTTGATTTTGAACTTTTAAACATTGACTCTGTGGATAAAATATTCTGTATTGGTCGATTTAGAAACGACGTTTATACAAGACTACTCTATGCAGGTATTCCTAAAAACAAACTCATATTAATTGATAATGAAAAGGAAATGATGAAAATCGTAAAAAGAAAAAGCAAAGGACGCATATTCACAATGGTTTGTTTTGATATGACTGCTGTCTTAAAAAAATTATTAATGGAGGAAAACAAATGAAAACAATACGCATTGCTCATCTATATTACGATTTAATGAACCTCTATGGAGAAACAGGAAATATACTCGCTTTAAAGATGGCATTAAAAAGACAAAATGTTCGATTTGAAGTTGATGAACTGACAAAGGGAAGTAAAATCGATTTTTCAAAATATGAAATCTTTATTATGGGATGTGGTACTGAAGAAAATCAGGAGATTGTAAGAAAAGATATCATCCGATACAAAGAAGAATTTAAAAAATATGTGAAGATAAAGACCTTTATCATTACAGGAAATGCTTTAGAACTCTTTGGTACTAGCATCAATAACAAAGAAGCCTTGCAAGTATTTAACTTTAAAGCAAAGGGAATTCGCAAACGCATTGTGGGAGAACAAGTGTATAAAACGTATTTATTTCAAGAACCTGTGATTGGCTTTCAAAATCGCGGTTCAATCCATGACAATAAGGAAAATCATCTATTCGAGATCATCAGTGGAAATGCCGATAATCAGTCAAGTAAATTTGAGGGAATTAAAGTAAATCACTTTTATGGCACATATTTACTTGGCCCACTTCTTATAAGAAATCCTAAATTAACGAATACGATTTTAAAAGAGTTATTTGAAGCAAAAAAATATCCCTTTAAAGAAATCCTAGATACTCCTGAGGAAATGGCTTATGAAGCGTATTTAAAAAACTTTTTACAAAATAAAAATGTTCAAAATTAATTGAGCATTTTTATTTTAAAGTTCATTGCGGAAATATGGATATTTTGGGAATGCATGAATTTTAGCAATTATACTAAAGGGAAACATTTCTACCAAGCGATTCATCTTAAGAACTCTTTGATTATACTGATACCTAAGTTGATCCACTCTTTCTTTATTTTCACGCATAACCTTATCCCAATCTTCCTTTTTCTCATTTTTATCTTCTAAAAGGATAACATATTTTTTAAATACAGTTTCAATCTCAACATAAGTATTAAAGAAGTCTTGATCTACCTTTTTCTCAGTCCCTTTTATTAACAGCTCTTCTAGAGTTTTCTTTATTTCTGGATACTTCATTTTCCCTAATTCCTCTTGAATTAAATCATATCTTTTGTCAATGATGCGTATTAATTCTTGCCAATAACCATCAATATCTTTTTCTAATTCACAGAGTTTCATATAGATGATTATACTAAAAAGGATAAACAATCCAAAAAGAAGGATTGTGATAAGAAATACAGCCCATGTATTCATAAAATCACCATCCTTATTATAACAAAAAATAGATGTAATATAAAATCTATTTCTCAAAACTTTCAATTCACAATAGATTTATATAGATTTACATAGAGATCATTAAAGTGATAAAGAATATCATTTTTTAAAAAAGATTTCATTTTATCAACACTTCTTCCCTCTTTTGAAGTCACTTCATAATAGATATATTTTAACTCTTCTAAAGACATTTCTTCTAAATGAGCAAGCCACATTCTTTGCATCGTTGCCTCTTTTCTTAAGATAAAAGGAATTCTTCTTTTTTCTTTTTTGCGTATTTTAAATTCTGTACACTCCATATTTCTCACAAGTTCATTTACACAATTTTCATCCTCATAAGATAAATAAGAAAGATATGCCACTTCTCCATTTATGATTTCTAAAGCAATAGCGTTGATACCATCTGCAAGAATAAATGTTTTCAATTCTGTTTCTATTTGCATATGATACAGTATAAATTCTTTTATATCGAGTACTTTTATTACGGGTATTTTTAATACGCGTTCAATTGAATCTGAATGATTCCACTCATAATAAGGAATAGGCACTTCATCAAAGTTTACGGTAACATCATAGTAATATTTCAATTCATCATCTCCCCACAATAATTAAATAAATACCTATAAAACTAAGTAGAATATAACCACTTATAAATTTAATATACCAAAAAAAAGGATATCCTATACTTAAATAGTTTAAGTCAAGGATAGAAATAACAAGAGCGTAACTAATAATGAGAACCCCTATTCCCTTAAATAATAATTTATTCATAGTATATTTTATTTCAATATTTTACATTTATACTATATTTTTACTGGATTAGTATCACTTATTTCTAAGTTAAACATAAAATATAGTGAGTATAAATGAAAGGGTGAATAATTATGAATAATACAGATTGTAATAATGAATCTTCGAATAGTATTGCTGATATCTTAAAAGTTATTCTTATTTTACAACAAAATGCTTGTCCTGATTCATGTTTAGATTCATGTGATCGTCCAATGCTAGGAGGAGGACCTAATTGCTTAATTTGTAACACAAGACCAGTTATGCTCTATACTTGTTGTGGTAATGGAACTCCATGGACAATGCCTGTTTGTAAAGATTTAACTGTCGCTTGTAGTAATCCACAAACAAGTAATGTCAGCTGTGAATGTTCAAATGTCTTCCGTGTAGAAAAATTAGATGGAAATGCTGCTACATTCCGCGTTTTAGTTCCAAATCCAGAGGAAAATTGTTGCAATTCACAACCATATTTAGCTACCAACAGTTTCTTCACTATGGACTTGTCATGCTGCTGCGTAATCCGTTGCTTAAATGACACTTATGTAGACTGCGTATAATACGCAGTTTTTTTACGGAAAAAAAGAGAAACTAGCGTAAGAAATACTGTTTCTCTTTTCCTGCTTCTATTTTTTTAATTGATCCACAAGATTCTTTTCCTTCATTACAAATTCCTTGAGTCTTACAAGGTGCCCCAATTAATGTAGTAAATATTTCAGCACCTAAATCTTTGGCATTTTTTGTGACTTCTCTATGCATTCCAACCGCCATGTTTCGTGTTTCCCATTGAGCCTTATTACATTCACGTAATTCAGCTATATGCGCGAGTGTCCAAGCATCCATATTTGTTACAACATTGACCGTATTTCCTGAAAGAGCAAATCCTGTTAGCTCATCGTCTAAAATACCATACTCTTTCTTGAATTTTCCATAAAGCTCTATATTCTTTTCAATCGCTTCATCATATTCTCTTAAGAATCCTCGAGCAATTGTTGTTGGCACTTTGTATTGTGTTAAATCAAGAGTTGGTGAAAATTCAGGAATTAATAACTGATGAGCACGATGACGTGTTAAATGCGTTAAAACAGCTAATGATAGACAAACTTGAAACTGGAAGTTTACCTGATGCAACTCTTCTCTGTCTCCTTCAAAGAAAATCTTTCTCATCAATTGTTTTCTAAAGCAATTTTCACTCTTTTGATAACTTTCCCACTCCGGATATAACAAGACATTTTTTGCCATTTCTTCTGAACAGTCATATTCCTTCATAGTCTTTGGAATTAGTTGTTCTATCTCTTTTAACTTATCCGCAATAGATTGCTGAAAGCATTCCCAATCGCACTTTCTTAGTTCCTCTAAAGCCTCTTCCTTTGTATATTGATATCTTTTCATATAAGCAGATGCTAGTATTTCTTCATCAATATTTGAAGTTGCATTTAAAAGTGTAGGTTTTTCTACATTTTCATAATTTTTCTTTTGACTGAAAGATTCGATAAGTTCCGCAACTTTATCACACTCTCTTAGAGAGATTTTATCTAAAATTTCAATCAAATAAGGAGCTTCTACTTTGGCAATATCATATAACGCTTGGCCAAATTCCTTTAATTCTGGTACACGAAAGCGATGCGTTTTTAGACACATAATCATGAGTCCCAACCAAGATTCTGCATCAATTGTCATAAATTCATTTGCATTAAATGAATATGGAAGTAAGAATCTTGCATCTTCTTTTGGAATACCATTTTTGACAAGTTCTTGATACATGTCAAAAAGAAAATGAACATGATCTGAAAATTCTTTCTGTATTTTCCTATTTTTAGGATGAATATTTCCCTCATCATCATGAAATGTTGGTACATAAAATCCATCTTTTGTTACATCTATTTCACGACGAGATTTTACCGTAAATCCCGCATAACGAAGCGCAATTATTGTTTGTTCCACTGTTATTGGAATATTTTTTAAGGAAAATGTAGCAAAATCATGATCTGAAATTGATAAATGTCCCATTCCCAATATTCTTGCTATGACATTATTATTTTGCTGATAACTTTTGTTGCCTCTTTCCCTCAATATAGTCTCTACATTTCCTTCATTTCGTGATAAAAGAGCTGCGGCTGCGACCTTTTGAGATCTTCTTTCTTTTTCCAATTGCTTTAATGTTTGACATATTTCGTCAAAATTTGTAAACCCTTTTTCTTCTAAAAGTCGCTCGACTTTTTCATAATCGAGTGCTGTTAAATATGTTACTTCCATAACCTTACCCTCCTAATATTCAGTATACTAGGTTATAATCAATTTTTCAAGAAAAATGTCAAATGTTAATTTAAATCTGAAGTGCAACAAAGATGCATTGAAAAAGACACATGAATAATTTATAATATCTATTCGCTACAAATAGAAAGGAAATATTCATAT
>OOIH01000074.1_pt1 | contig 11337 bp, 21 predicted proteins | sample 1691801 | NCBI WGS metagenome assembly OOIH01 (sample SAMEA1061690, study PRJEB22710) | metagenome
ACTTCATTGATCCCAAGAATTACAAATGAACCATTTGCAAAATCAACATATCCGTTAAATTCATGGTGCGGGTCACCGTATTTGAAAATCAAATCGTGGATATGAACAATATCCCCCTCAAAAATCTTCACGCCGTTCTTGTCGTCCAGGCCGGTATATTGACCGACAGTGTCTTGGTCTACCCATATTTGACCTCTGAAATTTACATCTGTACCCATGACGTAATGCGTTGGTGTTGGGATTATTCCGCTTGTTGTACAAGTGAATTTATGGTAATCTCCATATACCCACTCCCCGTTGTCCATCCGTTTCCCGCGAAATAAAATCTCATGATTCATGGTTTGTCCTCCTCTCCAGATTCGCCCATGCTTCCTCGGTGAGGGGTTTGCCACAAAAGGGGCAATATGCAATTTCAATATATGCCTTATGACTATACCTCCCTGGAACCACAATCGCTGCCTCGCACTCTGGGATATAAATCCGAACGGACCGTCCGTTAATATCTCGAAAACAAGTAGAATAACCATCATGGTCTACCTTGCAATACTCGCACCCCTCCCACCGGCTCCTATCCAGCTTGGCGGGGCGGTACGGCGTACAACAGGAGCCGTCGTCCTTCCGGTCCTCACATCCAGTGTTTTCTTCGGGGGCGCAACACGGTCCAGTATGGATGCAATCACAGCACATACCCTCTACCGCGTCATTGGCGTTGGTTTGCTGGGCTCGGAGGGCATCAATCGCCATGTTCAACGCCTCTTTTAACCCAGGTGCATCAAAAATTGTAAAAATTCCAAGCGCCTTGATCGCTTCTTCTCTGGTCATAATTCCGCCTCCTCAATCACAATTTCGACCCTGGGCCGCTTCTTATCCACGGCAAAGGCATCGGTAAACCCCTCAATATTGGCCCACCCGTCATTCTGTAGGGCGTGGACTGCAACAAGGGCATCCTGGATGATTTTGCGGCCGAAGGAACTCACGTTGTCTTTATCCCTCCGGCGGTCTCGCTCTACCCAAAGGTAGTGCATGACAACCGGCTCCCGCAGGGATCGGCGGAGCTGAGACCTGATGCACAACTCCACCGCCCGCTGGTGCTCCCGCTTGAACTTGGCGGCTTTCTGACGGTGCTGCCGCTCGGCTTCGATAAGATCATTGAGACCCGGTAAGGCGAATGGGATGACGATCTTTACAGGCTTACCCATCGCATCTCCCTCCCCATTGCTCTGCCATTGCATGCGCCACTCCCGGGAAGGTCTTGGCTCTATTTTTTCCGCTTCTCCCCGCAGCTCCTTTATTGCCAGACTTGGATGATGGACACCATGTTTTCTCCCACGGTACAACATCGGTCGCCATCAAAATTGGGAGCCCACGCAACCAAAGTCGTGTGGTCTTTTCAAATGGATGCCCGAACATCCACGGATGAATCACCTGCGTGTGTGGGGGCATTTCATAAATCCGGCTCGAAATGGGGTTTTCAACAGCAATGCGTGGACAATCTGCGTTCAGGAATTTCAAGAAAAACTCCTTCGCCAAAAGCCCTTTTTTATACCGTTCCTCATTCAATTTCCCGCCGCGAAATAATATAGATGCTCCCGCATTGCTTAGGTATGTACACGGCGGGAAAGCGATTATCATTTCCCAGCGCATCTTCAGAAGCTCTAAAGCATCCACCTGCAAATGCCACTCGGGATGTCCCCCGGAACAAGGCTCTATGTCACATGAGTATGCCTCATGCCCAAGGCGGCGAAATTCGTTGACGACAGCCTGAGATTCTTCGCAGGCAACTAATACTCGCATTGGCTTACCCATCTCCCGTACCTCCCTGGGTCTGCGCCCACTGGGCGGCCTGGATCATGCGGTCGATGTCGTCCATAGACACAACACTTGCAGGACTTGGATTCGGTTCGATTTTCGGTGTAAGATCATCTGCCCAGCGCTCTTGATTTAGCCAAGTGGTTGGGTTTGGGATGAATTGTCCGTTCTCTTTGGTCCATTGTTCGCTGCACTTCTGGCTCTTCACGGCGTCCACAAGTGTTCCAACAGGTTCTTTCACCTTGTCGAAAGCTTTCCTAGCAGCAGCCTTTCCAACTTTTTTCGGATATTCTGCCCAAAACAACTCGAAATCGGTTTCATTCGCGCGCGCACGCGCGGTAGACTGTCCTTGTCCATGTCCTTTACCTTGTCCTTTACCTTTTCCTTGGCTTTTTTCGCTTTCTAAAAAACCGAATGGGTTTTTTCGCTTTTCTTCGCTTTCTGAAAAAGGCTTCGGTTTTCTTCCTCCCTTTTTCCCGTTCTCCCGGTTGGCCTCCGCCTGTTTCTCCTGGGCATCAGAGGCGGCGTCGATATCTCGGCGGATGGCGGGCCAAACGAAACGCTCCTCGCCATCAAATTCCGGCTCATGGCCGTTCTCCTTATAGTCCAGCATAGCAAGGACGATGTTGCCAATTTGTCCAGGTGTATACTCTTTGAAGTATGCGCGATAGCTTACCCAGAGCTTGACATACTCCTTTTTCTCTGCCATTGCATCACCGCCTCAAAATGGAAGCTCTCCGCCATCGTCTGTCAGGTCTACAAACTGATCTGCTGCCGGGGCAACTGGTGTCACATCCGGGGAAGGCAGCGCACAAACGGAAACAAAGTCCGCAATGAGATCAGTGTAGGTTTTCCCCTCATATTCCCGGCTTTTCAGCTTACCAACCACAAGGACCTGATTCCCCTTTCTGGCGGTGGAAAGCACCTGGGCCAGGCCATGCCAAGCCACCACGTTGCACCATACCGTCTGGGGCTCTCCACTGCCCTGTGGCGTCCGTTTACCAACGGCCAGACCAACCTTACATACCCGCTTGGCATCGTCTCCTACGAATTCCACAGCGGCATCCTTGGCGCAGCCACCGCAGACCATAACACTGCCATCCTTAAACTTCGTTTGCATTATTTCCATCCTCCAAAACAATGGTTGTCGTCGTTCTCTCTGGCTCATCATATCCCCGGACGTCCTGGACCTCCTCCACAGTCTGAATACCCAGGAGGACTTCCGGGCAGTGGGAACGGGCGAAGAAACTGGCGGCGCGATACATCATCATCTGCCGACGCATGGTTTTCCATTTGCTCCCGGGCTTATCCAACCAGCCCTCATCCTTCGCCATCTGCATGGTAATGGTATCCGAAACACATACAAAATGATTTGCAAGTCGTGTCGCCCTAGCAAAACAGCCCTCAGAGAGCGTTCCGGGTTCCCCAACAAAGACATATTCCAGAGGTGTAAACTTCCCACAGCCGTTGATTGCCGCAGCGCAGAACGAGCCAGACCAAGCGGGCTTGCCTTTAACAATGTAGAGGTTTTGCATTACAAGCATTGGTGAGATGCCCTGACGGTTGGCAAGGTCAATAGCGATCAGACAGTTTTCCGGGCTGTTACGGTAGCTGTCCGGAACCAAGCCGGACTTGGACAGCATACCCGCTGTACGGTAGGCCAGGTTCATGAGCTTGGTGTCGTTCCACATAGTCAGGCCGCCGGGGGCCGGAGCCTGGGGCGCAATGGCAAGTTGTTCCTGGACTTCCTGCCCCTTCAATTCCTCAGACATTTTTCTTCCTCCGTTTCTTCTTTAGCGCATTGTGTAGGGCCAACAGGCCATCAGGCACCGCGTCATCAAAATCAAATGCTTGAAGTTTGTAGGACCCATCCTTTTTCAAATGCAGAATGTAAAGCCTGTCCACCGGCATCCCGTTTGCTACTAGCATCCGACGGTATAGGTTGAGCTGCGCGGAACAAAGCGGCTTTTGAATGGTGTAACTGGTCTTGATATCCAAGATCGCCAGGGCTCCATCTAAGAGGCCGTAGCGGTCAATGGTCCCAGCGTAGTGGTCCTTTGGATGGTGGGTGGCGTACTCGATCTTCCGCCACTGCACCACATGATCCCGCTGGAAGGACAGGTAGGCTTGTAGATAGGGGACAATGCCGTCCTCCACATCCACCGAGCCGAACTTATCCAAAGCCTCGCAGGCCTTATGTACCGCGGTTCCCCGCTCCGCCGCCTGGTCTAATCTCCATTGGGCAACATCCCCATAAATCTCACGGGAGAGGAAGCGGCACAGCTCAGACACACTGGGCAGCACCTCTCCGTCCAGGGTGTAGCGGTGGCCCTGGTCAAAAAATAACAGCGTCGCCATGCCTTACCATCCCACATCTCTGTAATTGTCCCACTGCCAATCCTGGAACTCTTGACAGTTTTTCTCTAGGTAATCCTCAATGACATCCGAAAGCCCCATACAGTATAGAAAGAAATCATATCTATTTTCTTCCATGAACATCCTGACAGTAGTTGCACGATCCGGCTTAGCCGGGAACATACGGAAGGGATACCCCGTCCTCTCTGCCTGCGTGATATCTGGATGTTGAATTTCCATATCTCGCACTTGACAAACCTCCTCCATCCCATTTATACTTAGGGTGTATTATTTTTCTGTTCGCCCAACGAGGCCCCGTGCCTCTTGGGCGTTTTTTCTTTGATTAGCCCGCATTTGTGCTTCCACTGGCGTATGACGTGTTCACCGACATTAAACTGCTCCCGTAGCTGCTTGTTGGTGGAACCCCCGCGCACTGCCGCCGCAAACCCATCTGGGACCATATCTCCCAGGCGTGGCTTGCACTGCACCGAGTTCGGAAGCGGTGTTTTCCCATTGATCCCAAGCTCCCGCTTCCACTTCGTGATGGTCGATGTCCCAACCTGGTAGCGCTTGGCCAGTTCCTTCAGGGACATCCCTTGCATGGCATCGCCCCGAAAGCTGTCAGGGATGGTGTCCTTGCGTGAGTTCTTCTGTTTCTTCTGCTTGTACGCCTCTTGACAATTCCGGCATTCAGGGCGTTCACACTGTAGGCATTTCTGGATTTGCTCTGGACTGTCGCTTTTGGGCAGCGCTTTTTCCCTCGATTCTGAATTCGACGTTCCATTGCTCCATGGCCTATGCCCTTGTAAAACAGACGGGATATCATGCGGAGTAAAATATGTATGTTTCATGCCTATCGTTTCCTCCTACACCTGGGGCATATATAAATTTTTTCACCGGGGGCGAGCGCCGAAACGTTCTACTTCAACCCACAGCCCCGGCAAATACGATATACCGCCCCGCACATCATGGTAACCCCAAGCTGATGAACACCAAACAAAGGGCCAAGGAAACAAAAACAATAGAAGCCACCATGGCGCGGGTAAGCCCGCTGATAGGAAGTTCTTCCTCTTCCTCCGTGTCCCACTGGGGCGGAGGGGAGGGCTTGTTCTGATACCGGGAAAGCGGCACCACTTGCCCACGGGGACGATTATGCACGCCCTTCTCATCCTGCCAGCGGCGGACCAAATCAACATACAGGTCTTGCCGCTTGTCCAGGATTACGTCATTCACGGTTTTCATTTCATGGTCTCCTTCCTTTTGCTTTTCTGTGGCGGAGGGCAATTACCCAATCTCTGCCCTGTAAGCGTTGCCACGCTTACAGGGCTTTTCTGCGGTTTACAGAGCCACAACCACAGTGCCAGCTTCAATTTCATCCGCCAGCTTGTCCTCCAGAAATGCCTTGATAGTCTCTCTGGCCTTGAGCTTCCACATCCCGCCATCAGCTTCGATAAAACTGATTCCACGTTCGTTGATACGGATGAGGAAAACACTCTCCGGCTGGTCAACTTCTTGGAAGGTACGGTAGGGCCGCAGAGTGATAATAGGCTTGATGGTCTCGTTGGCCTGGAGATCAATGCCCTTCTTAGTCACGATAGTGGTGGCGATGCCGTTATCATTGAATGTGATTTTTGCCCCGGTAGAAATCTCGCTGAGAAGTTTTTGGATGTAGGGCGTGTCCGCTGTCTCCTGGAAGCGGGTACGAAGGGCGATCTGCATTTCCTCAAAGGGCAGTTCTACCCGCTCGGACCAGCCGGGAACATCAGTAGCGTGGGCCTCATAGTAAACTGGTCGTATTGCTTTCTGACCGTAGTCAGGGTGGCCGAAGCAGTGGACCGTCATGTGGTCGGGAATCGTGATGTACAGGGCGGTGCAGTCCTCTTCCAGCCGATAGGGAAACTCGGTCTTGACCATCTGCACCAAAGCGTCCAAGCTGTTCAGAGGCAAGGTATCAGGGATGATGGCTTTGGGGAAAACCTCAATGAGTTGCCCGTTCTGGGGCACCAGGTAGGTCACACCTCCAACTTCAACGATCTGGGGTTGGGCCGTCTCCTGGATGCGATCATACAATTCTTTCAGCATTTGCTTTTTCCTCCTTAGTTAATGACTTTCAACAGCGGCGGCCGCTGCTGCTCTGCGCCGTCGATGTCCATTTGACCCGGCAGCTGGGCTACCATTTCTACCACATTCTGCTCGTCCGCGACATAAAGGGACGTTACAACAGGATTGGTAGCGGCCAGCGCGGGCTTAACTACAGTATCAACAGTGACATGCTTCCGTTCATCATCAGGCGTAAAGGTCAGTGTCACCGTCAGCTTCCGTTTCGCTGCTGCTTTGGTATTCGGGTCCAAGATGTTATCCAGGACCCTAGACATTTCGTAGTCCACTCTCTCCATGATGGCCCCCTGGGCCATTTGCAGAATGGATTTTCTGTCCTCTTTGGTCATGTTGTTTCTCCTTCCTCCCCGTGGCGTTGCAGCGCTGCGGGGCGATTGCTTTCAGCAAATCTTGGCATACTCCGCCAATTTCACAAGGGCCCAAATGTCGATATCATTGTCGTGGGCTGCGCGATCCAAGATCAGCTCTTTCAGCCTTTCCCCCTTGTTGTCCAGAGCTTGTTTGTACTCAGCAATACTCGCCATGTTCTCACCTCCTTCAAAATCCCATCACACGCCTTAACTCTCTGTCGATTGCTTCCTGCTCTGCCTCCGAGACAGCCCTTTTAGAAGTGGATACTCTGTCTTTGGATACAGTCACCGGATGCGGAACGATGTAGGACCCAGCACTGCCGCCAGTTCTGATGCAAGGGAACTCGAAAGCCGACTTCGAAAAATAGCAAACGACCACGTTTTCCCCATTGTTGAAGTGGTTAGCGCTCACGATCACTGCCATGCGTCCGTTTGCGCTTGACGGAACATTGTAGCGCCTGATGTAGCAGATTTGGCCTTTTCGGTATTCATTCATTGGCCTCCCTCCTTTCAAAATTGCTCTTTCTCCCGGTCGCCCTACGCCAATCCAAAACGGCCTTTTTGGAGCATCCGCAAAAATAAGCGATCTTCGCGTCCGATTCTCCTTTTTCATAAAGCTCAGCCGCTTGGATGTGCTTTTCCGGCGGGAGTGGTGTGCTGTCGTTTGCGCGGCGCTGCCGCCCGTAAAGGAGCGGCCTCATTTGGAGAGCATCCTTGCCAGGGTCGGGGCGCTGATGCCGTCCTTCTCCACGCCAAATACCTTTTTGATATACCGAGGGTCTTTCCCCAAGTAAGAAGAAACCTCTTTTTGGGTCAAAAGGCGTTTTCCTCCAGTAAAGGCGAGGATATCCTCCAGGTTGTCCCGGTAGGCGGTGGGTTCTCTTGGCATGAGAAAATCTCCTTTCTGTTGAACATTATGGAATTTTATGGTATTATCGCACTAGAGGTGTATACTATGAAACCAAAGTTATTTCTTTTCCTTCTCGCATCCCTTATGCTTCTGCCAGGGTGTGGAAGTGAGCCCAATGAAATGGATACTTCCGGACCCATCCCATTCACACAGCCTTACGCTGAGTATCATGAAGAACAACCGGTAGACGGCCTGGACGGTCCAGAAGAAACCGACGCGATTCTCAACGAGGACGACATCAGTGACGGATGTGTAGAAGGGTATAATGAGGGGTACTATCACGCGCTCACTGGCGAGGAGCCTCCATATTATGAGAAAAGCGAAGAGGATATAGAGCTCTCCGAGCTGGTGGAATACGGCTACTTCACTGAGGATGACTACTGGGAGTTTTACACGGTCAGCTACTTTGACGGATACGGTGACGCCCTGGCTGGGGTGGAGCCGCGATATGGTGCGGACCACGGGGAGGAACTTGACGAAATCCCTGACCTGCCGCCGCAGTTGCAGGAGCCATCCGAGCCGGAACCGGCTGCAGAAACGGCGCCGCAGGAACAGACACAGAGCGTTACTGTCTACGTGACGAGAACTGGCGAGAAGTATCACAAGGACGGATGTCGCTATCTCTGGAACAGTAAGATACCAAAATCACTGTCTGACGCAAAATTGCATTACACGGCTTGCAACGTGTGCCGCCCGCCGCAGTGATGGAGCTATTCCCCGCCCCGCCATGGGGCGGGGTTTTATGCGCTGTCCTGCTCCGTATCAAGCCGTTCCTTTGCCTGCGTGGGCTGCGAAGCCTTAAACGCCAGACCTTCCCCGAAGCAAAGCAACTGAATTTTTTCTTGCTTGCTAAGGTTCGGAATGGTTTTTCGGAACGTCTCGATAATCTTTTTATCTACTCCAGACATGGGGTCCCTCCTTTCTTAATTGGTGTTTCATGGGTGTTGCCTGTGCGATTATAATACACTTCTATGCGATTCAAGTCAATAGTTTTATCGCACTTTTTATCATTTTTTGTTGACAACGCGATTTTCTCGTGGTACAGTAAAGCATGAAAGGAGATAGAACAATGAACGAACGGTTAAAAGAATTGCGCAAAGCGCTTGGCCTTACTCAACAGGAATTTGCTGAACGAATAGGGTCTGTACAGAACACAATAACTGGATATGAAACTGGGAGGAGAATTCCTTCCAATCAAGTTGTTACACTAATCTGCCGCGAATTCAATGTAAATCAAGACTGGCTCCGCACTGGAGAGGGCGAGATGTTTATTGAAAAAAACCGGGACGATGAGATAGCCGACTTTGTGGCCGATATCATGGGAGAAGAAGATGATTCCTTCAAGCGCCGCTTTGTGGTTATGCTGTCCAGGTTGAGCGCAGAAGATTGGGCTGTCTTGGCAAAAATGGCCGAGGAAATGACGAAAGGCTGAGCCTTTCGGCCCAGCCTCTTAACAGGAGATTATTTCTCCGACATTCTTTTCGCCAATCGCAGAATAAATTTCAGGTCACGTTCGCTTAGGAGATTCAGATGCTGCACGATAGATTCGATGATTTCTTTTCGATCATTGTTCATGGCCCTTCCTCCTTTTTCTCTATTATACTAGAACATACGTTCTGTTCCAAGGATGAACACAACGATTTGGTTCCAATTCTGGGACTATACCAGAAAAGACTTTTGATTTATGCTATTCAATTGGAATTTTGTAAAAAATGTAAAAAACGCCCCCGGTGTTGGAGCACCAGGGACGTTAAGCCCCCCTCCCGTTGGCGCGGGAGGGGAATATGGGGTGGCCTTTTCACTTGGCGGTGTCTCGGCCACCCCCATTATACAATATAGTGGGAGGTTTTTCAAATGGTAAAACGAAAAGATGGCCTGTGGCAAGAACAGATCAAGCTGCCTGGGATGAAAAAACCAAAGTATTTCTATGGGAAAACGCAGAAGGAAGTCAAGAAAAAGATGGCCGTGTGGCAGCAGGAACAGGCGGATGGAGAACACTTTGAGCGTGTCGCGGATGCGTGGGCCGTGTGGCATGAGGGGCAGGTATCATACAATGCCTCTGAGGCGTACAACGCAGCCCTGCGGCGTGCCAAGGAGCATTTTAAGAGCAGACCCATGGAAAGTATAGGGGCAGATGAAATAGACGCTTACATACGCCTCCAGGCCGGGAGAGGGTATGCCAGAAGGACGGTGCAACTGCACCTGGATATGTTGAATATGATTTTCAACTATGCTATCGTGAACCGGCTTGCGGCGGTCAACCCATGTGTTGCGGTAAAGCTACCAGGCGGGCTGCCAAAAACCAAGCGGGAGATACCGACAGACGAGCAGCTCCAAAAGGTAAAGGATGGCGTTTCTCAGGAGTTCGGCTTGTTCCCCTTCATGTTACTCTACACCGGACTTCGGCGTGGGGAATTGCTTGCCCTCAGATGGGAAGATATCGACAGAAAATCCAAGGTAATCCACATCAACAAATCCGTTTACTTTGTGGGAAACGCTCCACAAATAAAGCTCCCGAAAACAGAAGCTGGTAGAAGAGATGTGGTTCTTTTGGACATTCTTGACCAGCATTTGCCGAGAGGGAAGCGCGGGTATGTGTTCGGAGGGGAAAACCCGCTCACAAAGTCGATGGTAAGGAAGCGCTGGCTTTCCTGGTGCAAGGCGGCGGGTCTTGCGTCGAAGGATGATAGGGGAGAGTGGAAGCAGGATATCACACCACACCAACTGCGCCACGCCTTTGCGACGATCCTGTTTGACGCCGGGATTGATGAAAAAGACGCACAGGATATTCTTGGCCACGCTTCCATTCAAGTGACCAGGGACATCTATACACACGTCCGGCAGAGCAGAAGGGAATCGACGGCAAACAAGTTGAATCTCTATGTATTTGGAGAAGAGAAAAATGAAAACGCTGTAGAAATTCTGTAAAAAATCAAAAACATATTGATACACAACAAATTCCTTGTGCCTTTTAAGCAGGGTGTCCGGAGTTCGAATCTCCGCTGGGTCACCAAACAAAAAGCCTTGTATATCAACGAAAACCGTTGATATACAAGGCTTTTTCCTTATCCAATCACTGAAACGCAAATTACACAGAACATCACAGAATTACATAGTGCAGCGAGTAAAAGCCTGTAAAATTTCTGTAGTAAATCGAAGCGTTACGCCGGTTCAGATCAACCCCTTCCTCCCCAGCACCGCGATCATTTCATCCCGCCGCATAGGCCGCTCTGGGGCCGTCCCGTCCACGATCCCGTCCTGCGTAGCTCTCTGCCAGTGCCCTTCCGTCCGGCTCCAAACAGGTTCCGGCAGGCCTTTCAAATAGGCTTCCGCTTTCTGCTGCAAGGTGTACGCCTGCTCCGGCGTGAGCTTGTCCACAAATTCCTCAATGGTCATGTTCAGTTCATCCTTTCCACCGGCCAGCCTCCGGCTGACTTCTTTGGCAATCTCCGGGTACTTCCCAAAGAGGTAGCTCCCAGGGCATGACTTCCCCTTGTCTGTTGTGTATCGGTGGGGGACCATGTTACACACGTCCCAGCGCCCCGTGTAGGCTGGGCAATTCTTTTTACCCTCCACCCACAAAAGTTTCTTGATGCCGTTTCTCCGGCAAATATCCTCGCACAAGTCCAGCAGGGCTCTGTAGGCCGCAGGCGTGCATTCGTAGGGTTCCTTGTATGCCTGGATGCTGCTGACCTCAATGGTTACCACCCAATGGTCTACGACGTGAGAGCAGCACCAGGCACGGGCTTTCTCTCGAACATACTGTCCGATTCTACCGTCTGGGCCAATACCATA
>OOIH01000730.1_pt1 | contig 11250 bp, 16 predicted proteins | sample 1691801 | NCBI WGS metagenome assembly OOIH01 (sample SAMEA1061690, study PRJEB22710) | metagenome
ACGGTGTTCGCCGATGCGGGTGCGCCTACGTCGGTAGCGTCGGGCGAAACCCCGCCGTTTATAAGATACGACAAATAGCGTAACTCCGTAATTTCGTCGTAGCGCTCGGAAGCAAGCGCCACCAAGTCGGCGGTTCTGCCGCTTACACGCGCCTTATCAATCGGCTCGCTTACAATTTCCCCTACTTTCAACACGTCGTTGCACTTGATTTCGATAAACTCTCCGTCAGTGCGCGTAGGCACTACGCGGAACGCATCTTTGTCGGTCGCTTTGGTAAGCGTAACCTTGATTTTTTCGAGCCTACGAATGAACGCCACCGCAAATCGATTGTCTACCATGAGACTCTCAACGTCGGTCGCATAAGTCACGCCGGGAAGCATAACTTTATTGCGAAATAAATTCGGTTCGAGCATAGCGATAATGCCGCCATCTACCGTTGCGCCGCTCGTGGGCGCGTTCGTGCCGGGATTCCAGTTTTGGAATGCGTCACCCAAAGTAATTGCCATAGTTTTTAAACTCCTTTATATAAAAATTTTATTCCAACCCCGCCTTTTTCCGTGCTTCTCTAACTTTTCTCTCAAAATCGTTTAACACGGGCGGATTGTTGGGAGTTGGCGCCGTTTTATCCGCAAGCGGTTGTGCCTTTCCAAGCACCACGCGACCGCTCGACGCGCCCCATTCGGGATATTGCGCGACAAAATCGCTCACTTTGTCGAAGTGCGCACCTTCGGCAATAAACAGCTTTTTTGCCGCTTCGATTCGCTCGGGTTGAATACCCGCTCTAAGTAGCGCGTTCTCGGCTTTAAGCTCTATAACGTTTGCCGTGTCTTGCGCCTCTTTATTGTCCGTACTCGGCGACGGCTCTGTTGTTTCCTCTTTATGAGTCAACCGTGTGACTACGCTTGCCGCAAGTTCTTTTATGTCAGGCGTATCGCCATTCATAACAGTCGCCTTAACAGCAGCTTTAACTTCGGCATCCTCAAAAGCGTTGTAACGGTCGGGCAACCCACGTTTAGCCGTTTTTGATATGCTACGCAACGCCTCGTTATATTGCTCAAATTGTTGTGCAGTCATTTCTCTCGTCGGCTCTTGCGCTTCGTTCGTCTTACCTTGCTGTGCCGTGTTCGTCGGTTCTACGGAGGGGTTTTCCGTAGTTTTGGGCGTTACTTGCGACTCGACAATCGCGCTCGTTTCGCCTTGCATAATTTCCCCCTTTGCGATTTGTTGCTGAACTTGTCCGTTCATTAAATTTGTTCCTCCTTTAACGTCTGAGTGACTGGTTTGTATATCCAACCTTTGTTGAACGCGCTTTTCAAATTCCGACTTATAATAGTCGTCCTGTAAAAGTTCGTCAAAGGTCAAAATACCGTCTATTATTTCGGTTTCGTAATCGTCTTGCTCTTCTTCGTCAAATACGATTTCCATAACTACCTCCGTATATTTTTGAAAAGATATTGACTTTTCGCCAATTATGGCGTATAATATCATTGGTAAGCCGTTAGTGCTGTTGGTAATTGAAGTTTCGCGCCCATTGCCGTTTCAGTTACTAACGACGTAAGCATAGTCAAAGGACATAATGCTACCGAACCCCACTGATTTACTCGGTGGGGTTTATATTTTGAATGCTTCGCCAGAGTGTGTATAAACTCTATGAATTTTATAACGATTGTTTTTCGTTTGAGCTATCGTTACCGCAACCACACCCGTCCTATGACCGATTTTTACATTAAAGGTCAAAATACCGTCGGTAATTTCTGTATTCATTATTGCCTCCGCAAAAACTTTTTTTCGGAATAGGTGTTGACTTTCGTCTTGGTTTGGTGTATACTAATATTAACGTAGGGCTTTGATATAAGAAAATTCGCCGGCGCAAGCTATATCCGAGGATGAGGGGATTCCCCGCAAGGGGTTGGCGTCCCTCCAAAGTCCAAATATAACCGTCACTATCTTGTGGCGGTTATTTATTTTGTTTAGACTTTCGCCTTTTGAACCCCGTCAATACATAGGTCACCTTTTCCCCTTTATAACTCCGCCCTATTACTAAATGTGTTTTAGTGGGGCGATAGTCTATTTCTATATCGCCTTTCGTGTTGCCGCCGTCCGTCGCGTCGCCATTTTCTATGGCTTCGGTAATGTTGTTGAGAATCTCCGCGATATGGGCTTTGATTTGCTGAACCGTTTTCCCTTGCTTGGCAAGTTCTTTCGTCCTATCGATAATCAAATGTTTTAGCCCCACCCTATCGTTGCCCCAAATATAATCGACGCCGATTTCATTGTTGTGGTATGTCATGGTTGCGGCGGATTTAACGTGTCCTTTTCTTTCCATTAGCAACATTTTAAGTGCCGCTTTGCCTTTCGCGCCTTTTAATTCTTCGCCATACAGTTTTTTCAACTGCTCCGGCGGCGGCAAACTCCCGTTGTCAGGGTCGGGCTTATCGCTATTTTTCGGCAATCTAATTTCGTCGCCTTCTATGTCGCCGCTATATAACTCATCGTCTGGAACGCGCATTGACACGCTTGGTGTGCGAACGCTTACGGCTTGGGATTTGGTTTTTGTTTTACCACTTGCCGCTTTAATGTCCGACTTGCTGAATTTGCCGCTTGCTTGCATTGCTTCTCGAAGCGTTTGTCCTTCGGCAATAAAAACTCTACGACCGCATATCGTGCGCCATACCCCTTTTTGCTCATTCATCGGCTTGTTCCTCGCTGTCGGAGTCTTCCGCGTCTTGTAAGCCCTTTTCCGCGCCGACAGCGTCGCCCTTCGACTGTTCGGCTTCTGTAATCACAACGCTTTCTTCGGGTGGTTTCGTAGGGTCTACGACCTGAATATTCCCACCCGCCTTTTCGGCATAAATAAGGTTCGTTTCCTTGTAAATCGCATCGTCCGACCAATCGGGGTGCTGTTCGCGCACAGCCGCAAATATGCTCATAAGGTTAGACGCTACTTTGCGTGAAAGCACTTCGCTAACTTCTTCGGGCGTGTCAACGATATACTTTCGAAATGCCGCCTTTATGCCGTGATATTCTTCCGCAACGATTGCGCTCTCGCCTGTCACAGTGTCCGTCGCCGTAGTGCTACCGTTTATGTAATCCTCATATTGCAAAAGAACGGAGAACAATTTTTCGAGGTAACGTTCGTAGTCGGCGGCAACTGTGTTGCGTGTCCGAATACTATTGCGTTCCTTAGCGTTTTGCGTTGCTTCGGCTTCCACATGTCCGGATAGTTGCAAGCCGAGTGTCGCTGCATTTATTCCAACTTTGTTAAGCGCGATATTTATTTGAAACTTTGCGGCTTCCACAAACTCTGTTGTGTTCAGTTTGGCTTGTATTTGTTGTAACAGCTTTTCGGGTTCTTTTACGTTTTGCGGCAAAAGAAACGAGTGTCGCCTTGTACTGAATGCGGCAGTGTCTTTGTCGCCCGTAATGTCTGACGGTATCATTTGGCTGTCAATCAATAGAAATGGGAACGATTTTCGCACCGTGTCAACACAGTTGGATAAAATTTCATCGAGCGCACCTGACACACTTTCCAAACCGAACACAACGCCGTAAGGTCGGGCATTATCGTACACGCTTGCACCTTGCGTATTATTCAATGTGTTCGGCAAATACACGAGTGGCATATCCGCAAGCGGAAGCACTGCGTTTTCTTTCACTCCGTATTCTTTGAAAATTTGATTTTTCAGTCGCTCGTCGTTTATGTAATTTGTCCCGTCGAATATGCGATGGCGTTGCATTATGCCGTCGTCGCAGTATCGTGAAACGCCTCCTTGCTTTATAGGCTTTTTACGGCGCGTATACACGGTATGCAATTCGTAAGGCTGAGGCTCGTTATTAACTATAACTTGCCGTTTTATCGTATATTCCACAATGCGATTGCTCTTGCGTTTCACAATCAGCTGTTCGGCGGGCACAAATTCGATAAGCGGCAAATTTGATATTTCAGGGTCGAAATGAATATGCCATGCACCGTCGCCGAGTCCGAGCGTTTCGATTATGCTTGACTTTAACAATACGGTATCAAACTCGTTTTCATTAAGTATAGGTTTCAATCTTTCGACTATCTTAGGAGGAACGCTATCGTCAAAATCATAACCTCCGCCACATACAAGTTTCGCTATACTTTCGCAAATCATCGGTATTATGCCGAAGAACTCTTCTGCGTTTTCAGTGAACTCATCTCCGTAATAAAACGACCTTTTAAGCTCAAACATTTTGTATGCGTCGGGCAAGTATTGTGCGGCTTCATACCGATACCAATATTTAATTACCGTAGGGTCGTTTGACAAAAGCGCTCGGTATTTAGCCGTATTAAACGCCCAAAATGCGCCTTGATTGTATAGCTTTGTTTTGTTCGCCTTTATCAAGTCCATTTGATATGGGGTTTTGATTTCATCCATTGCGTTTCCCTCGCGTTTTAAAAATTGCCGAGCACAGTTAGCTTCTTTTCTCTCTCATAGTCAATCGGTTTTCTAATTATGCGGTCTTTTGTCCAGTCTTCTTTAATAACAGTCCACCCTTTTGCTTTATAGCCTGCGCTCTCATAGTCTTCCTCGAATATAACCGTTCGAATTTTGCCTGTCGAGTCCTGAATACAAATACGACTTTCGCACGATACTTGTTCAGCCATTGCTATTATCTCCTATTATAAGTCCGTCGTCTACCGTCTCGCTTTCATAATCGGCAACGGCAGTAGAAGCAACGGCATCGTTAACCTTTTTATTGGGTGCGGTGTTTTTACCTTTTTTGCCGCTACTCGTATTGTTCTTATTCGCGTCGGAGAGCGCTTTCGCAATGCGTGCGTCTATATCTGCTTTTAATTTTTTGACAGTTGCGGTTTCTTTCCATCCGCTTGCCAAGTACGCATCTATTCTATAATCGTCGTCGTCAACAACGGTTATAAGTTCGCCTTTTGTAAATGTTTTCATTGCGCGTCCTCCGTTTCCTTTTCGGGTATTTTATTTTGTGTTAACGTTTTTAACGCTGTTTCCTTTTGTTTTGCTAATGCTTCAGTTATGCTACGAATACTTAAAGAAATCGCCGTCACAGTTTGCCCGAGCAGTTTTTCAACGTACGCTATTTCGAACTCGGATTGCGACATAGACGGTGCGCTATCGTGCTTGTGCATTTCACACACGTTTATAATCCCTTTGCGTATTTCGTCAAAATAGCGATTCAACCGTGCGCCTGCTTTGCCCGAAAGTCTAAACGGTTTACGGGCGGTGTTTTTCTTTGTCATTGTTTGGTATGCCTCCTAACTGAATTTAATTTTGTTATTGTCGCGCTCGCGCCTGTCGGCGAATATTTGCCTTATTCGCCAAAGTATTAAGTACGAAAAGCAGTCGGCGTAATCTTGCCATATATCCTTTTGGTCGAGCTCCGACCCGTCTTTGTCTTGCAAGATTTGCCTGTGCGCTTTCAGCATTTGTTCGTCGCACCACACAACGCGGCTTTGCGGATATTGCTTGCTCGGCATCATAAGCTGACACTTAACCGCCGCGCGCGCCACAAGGTCGGAGCATAAATATTTGTCGGACTTTACGCACCCAATTACTCCGACTTTGCCGCGCCACCTGCTGTGGTTTTGCCAAGTGCTGACAAGTTTGTAGTCTGCTTTGTCAATAAGTATCGCCTTGAATTTGCCGTAGAATTTAAGCCAATACGGGTATAGCCACGCCTCCGCTTCGTCGATAATGTCGCGGTGTTCTATGCTCGCTATTTTCTTTGAGGCGAGTGCCACGACACGGTGATATTGTTTTGTATACCCGCCGAGCGCGACTATCGTGTGCGATTTGCTCGTATCGTCGCCGTTGACGCTTGCGCCCACGTCCACCGTTGCCACCACTTCCTCGAACGCGTTTATATTTAAATCGTCGAGGCTGTAAAGCGTCACGTCGCCGAGTAGCGGCGCATACATTGCACCCTCCGAAAAGCCGCGACAACCGAGTATCTTGGAATAGTAATAGAAACTGCCGACAGGGTAACTCCGCACAAGCCTTTCGGTCTGTTCGGCGGTTTTATGCGTGCAATCGTCTTGCAAATTAAAATGATAGTAATGCTCGTCCGCTCTATCCTCCGCCATTTCGTCGAGTTCGATTTTAGGCACCGTATCGCGGAACATGACCGTTGCGTGATTTACAAGTTCGCCATAAAACTCTTGCGTCGGATTGCCGCCGTTCGTGGTAGTAATAAGCCAACCGGGATAGGAAAGACGCTGAACGCGCCCGTATGCTTCGCGCCACACGTCGGGGTGCAGAACGGAAAGCTCGTCAAGCAATATGCCGCCCAAGTCAAGCGAAAGAATATTTGCGTAACTCGTTTTGTTGTCTGCACCCGCTATGTACACAATTTTCTTTCCTGTTTTGGCGTTGATACAAAAGTGCGAACCTGCGGCATTTTTGTTTCCGTCGCTATATTCCGTGCATAGTCCTCTGTGTATATTATAGAGGCTGTCCGCCTTATCCACAAAATTTCGTTTGGCAAGCACAGACGACACGCCTATAATTGCAAATTGATTAACGTTTGCGGGCGCGTTCATTATGCGGTCGAAAAATACCAAACCCGCAACAAGGGTTTTGCTCGTTCCCATACTGCCGCATAGGTGCAATACTCGCGCTTTATCGGAAAATATGGCGCGCATTTTATCCGTCCATATTACCTCGTCGAAAGTCATTTGTCTTTCCCTTTGATTGCCGCTGCCGCTTTTTCGTATGCGATACGTATTTCGTCGCTGTTTTCGATATTGACCTTTTCAGTGGGTTTTTCGCCTATTGTATCGCGAATAACTTCATAAGCTTTGACATTACCTTTCAATGCTTGCTTTATAAGCGCAATGCTGGTTGCCTCGCTTCCGTCCATTTTCGTTCCATCGACGTCGTAATCAAGACTTAAAAGCTCTTGCAACGTATCTCTCAACGCTCTTTTTTCACGACGGGCTTCACCGCTGTTTTTGCCGCCTTTGCTTGTTATTTGCCGCAGTTCTTCCGCTGTTCGTTCATTAAACGGTTTACCTTTGGGAATTATTTTCTTCTTGTCGGGCATTATTATAACCTCTTTTTGCTATAAAAAAAGCAAGGCGTATGTTCCTTGCTTAAATGTATCGTTGTTTTTTAATTAACTATCACATAGTTTCATTATCTATATCAAAATCCAAACCAAAATCCCCTATGTTTGCATCATTTTCCAAAATGATTTTTTTATTTATCCGCAGGTAAATCCTATGTCCGCCGCAACATCGTCTGCAGGGTCTTTATCCTCAAACGATTTTTGGATATATTCCATATCGTTCTTTATGAGCTTTTTTGCCTGTTCCGCCGAATAATGCCAGCTCGAAAGTTCTAAGCACTTTTGAATATCCGCGACATACTCTTCGATATTCGCATAGTCCTTAAACTTGCAACAGCCTTTTACAAAATCTCTTTCATCGTTTGTCATGTCGTATACTCCTATTTCATGGATTTGTCGCGGCTGTTCTTTGCCGCGTCATAGTCTTTGCTTGCCGATACTCTCGCAAAAAAATCTTCTGCACTTTCGCTTGTCATTTTGCCTGTATATTTGTAAAATATAATCGGTTCGCGCGCGTCTCGCTCTTCCGTCCACCCGTCGGGCGCATATTCGTCGTTCCACTCGCACCAACTCACAGGCTCAAAACCGCATTTGGCATAAAAGCTGTGGTTGCCCGAATACGAGTCGAGCTTTTTACCGCCGTTTTCTACCGCCATAGCAAGCAAATCGCGTCCTCGCGTTTCGCGGTCGTTACCGTTCTTGCAAACGCTTACAATGTCGCCGTCTTGTGTCACCGCAACGGTGCTACCGCCTTTTGTGGTATGTAACTTTGCGCCGGGATAGTCTTGGTCGAGTTCTTCTTGCGTGTGCGCCGTTACGCGCCACGCTTTTTCGGCGGGGACAGTTTCCTTTGCTTTTTTCACAGCCGCAGAAAATTCTTTTGAACTTTTCCCGCCGTACTTTGTCGGTGTATCGCTTTTCGGTGCTGATTTAGCAGATTCGGACTTTGCGCTGTCTATATCTGACTTTTTGAATTTTCCGCTCTCGCGCATTGCGTCAGTAAGGCTTTGCCCTTTGCGAATAAAAATACGTCTGCCGCAAACGGTACGCCATACTCCGCCGCTTTCTTTATCGTCTGCCATAGTGCCTCCCATATAAAAGGCACTACCTTATTTTATCACGACGCATCGGCTATGTCAAGGTAGTGCCCTAAATTTCAACACTACCATTATAACATACTAAAACGGCAAAAAAGTCGTGGACTTTATACAATTTTTAATAAATTAAACTGTAACGCTATCATAGTTGCGTATGTAAGCACATCTGTTAGCCAATCAAAGAATGCCGAACGCTCTATAAATAGCTTTTCGCAAATTCTTTTCTCTTTAATTTTTTCAAAATATTTTAACCGTATTAAAGTATCTTTTCCCGTATTACGAAAATGATTTAAAGTCTCTTCAATAACCCTGCACCACAACACGGTTTCATTTCCTTCAACTGCCATTATTGCCTTGCTTTCCGTAGGATTGCCCACATCGGTTCCACCGCCCACAGCTCCGTACTTAGCCGTTAATCCGCGTTCGGAAAGCTCAACAATATCTGCCGCAGCAAGCTCTTTATTACGTTTATAATCGTAAAGCGCCCGCTCAACTCGGCGACGAAGTTTTCTGTCAAGCATTATCTGTCTCCTTGTTTTTCTTTCTTCTCACTTTTTCGCACTCTCCGCTACACTTCTCTTTTTCGCAGCTAAGGCACACTTCGCGGTATTTGTCATGCGGCACCCGCTCACGCCTACCCTCACTCTCCACCACCATTATGCTGTATTGCCTGAACCTGTTAGGTTTTGTTCTCATTCTCACCTCGCAGTTCTTTCAGACGCGCTTCGGCTTTGTCTTTGTTGGTAAACCAAGTTTTATTAAAATCTGACAACTTCACGTCCCATATAGACTTTTCATTTGTCAAAAGCCTTATATATAAAACACCTTGCAAAATTATAAACTCAGCTATTTCTCGTCTAACTATAAGCTCTCCGTCTATAATAAATATCTTATCGCCAACTTTGCACGGCAGCTCCACAATCTCACCCTTGCATTCCGCTTGTTCTTTATTCTTGTATGCGAGCCACCTTTCGCCGTAGTCACATGTGTCAATGGTAATGCACGCTCTATCACTTCGGATAATTTTATCGCCCATCCACTCGTCAATCTGCCCGTAAGAAGCATCGCTATCTTGAACAGATATGAGCCACACCCAATCGCCTACTTCTAAGGCTTTTAATTCTTCTATCGTTAATGGTTTCATTTTACTTCTCTCCTTTCATAAAGCAAATCCAATGCGTATTACTACGCTTGCCTGATTTATTTCCCATTACGGGTTTTTGGTCTGTAAGTTTCAAAATCTCACTTACTGTAATATTGGTTTCATTCCACTTAAAAATCAGAATGCCATTAGGTTCTAATACGCGGAAGCACTCTGCAAAACCTTTCTTTAACTCGGATTTCCAATCGCCCTGTAGCGCACCATACTTTATCTGTTGCCAACCGGTAATTTCGCTGTCAGTATTATGTAATAAATGCGGAGGGTCAAAGACTACCAACTTAAACGAATTGTCTGCAAATGGCAAGTTTGTAAAGTCAGCCAAAATATCGGGATTCACTTCATATTCTCGGCCGTCGCATAATCTCGTTTTAATTTTTCGCTTGTCACAGAATAAAACCCTACTATCAGATTTATTGAAGTAAAACATTTTACCACCGCAAGCAACATCTAATATCGGTTTTGCTTTCATTGTCTTAACTCCTTTATGAGTGAATTTATTTTTTTAGCCCCACTGTTCAGCCATAGCTTTGGCTACCCCGATAGGCGTCTTACTTCTCAATTTTGCTGTTTCGGGGTCATTCCACGAATATTGCTTTCCGTCAAATTGTGCTTTCCATATCCCTTGCGTTCTTTTCTCTTTCGGTAAAACTCGTGTTGCCTTTAATGGTTCAAGTCCTTTCAGCCAAAGGCAAGTTTTCTTACATTCCGTTTCGCCCTCGAAATCATAAGGGTTATATATCTGATTAGGTTTACGATAGCAAGTTGACATTATGCCGACAGGATTTTCAATAGCAATTTTGTCGCAGTCCGCCATAACAAACTGATAGAAAAACGAAATTGCTTCTCTTTGAAGTTTTATTGGCTTTCTGCCCTCTGTAAACCACCTTTGACCTGCTGTACACAAGTGAGTACACGGCGGGTGAGCAATTATCAAGTCCCAACGAGGTACAATAATATGTAAACAATTATCGCAAGTCCGAAATCTTATACTTGAATAATAAGTATTACGGGCTGAACCTGTATAATCGGGGTTTAATAAATCAAGTACATTGCCTTTAATATGCCATTCAGGGTGTCCGCCGCTATATTCTTGAATGTCGCAACTATATGCTTCGTGTCCTCTTTCCCTGAAAGCCATACAAACCCTTTGACTTTTCTCACAAGCTACTAATACTCGCATAGGCTTTGTTGGTTTTATGTATTCATTTTCAAACAATGACATTTGTCCCTTCATTCTGCTCTCCTTAAAAGTCGTCTAAATCGTCAAACTCTTCTTTCGATTCTGTTTTAATGTTCTCTGCTTTCGGTTGCTCTTGCTTCTCGCTGTAAAGTCAGTTTACTCCCTAATCCTTTTTGCACAAATATTTCATAATTCCTTGTTAAGTCTCTCAAATGCGGCGTTTAGCTTGTCTGCCGAATTATCCGTTGCAATTCGGTGTGGCGCGTCTTTATTACTTTTAATGTCTTCTCTCTGCCACTTTAAAATAGTGGATTTCATTGAAAATGTAGCTTGTGGCCTTTTTTCTTTGAACGCCTTAACTCGTTCTATGTAGTAGTCGGTTGTGTCTTTGCCGAGTTTTTGGCAAAGGTCGGAGTAGTCTTTATCGGAAAGCAAGCTACTACTATTTATTTTATTTTCTTTTACTTTACTTTGTTGCATTTCGGTAACTTTAACAGGGGTTTCCGTTACCAAAACTATTGTTTTCGTTGCGTTAATTGCGGTTTTCTCTTCCGAAACTAATTCAAAGGCATTATCTTCGCCCAATAGCGAAAACTCTTTGACTAACGCTCGCCCGCCGTATCTTTCTTTGGACTTAGCGTATTGCTCTTGGATTCTCACGCCCGTAATACAGTTCACTTTGAGATGTTGCTTACTCAATAAGTCGATTTCCGCCATGTAACGTATTGCTTTGACAACGTGTGTCG
>OOIH01000328.1_pt1 | contig 11223 bp, 9 predicted proteins | sample 1691801 | NCBI WGS metagenome assembly OOIH01 (sample SAMEA1061690, study PRJEB22710) | metagenome
TTCGAGGAGTTCTTTTTGACGCTTGCTCAAGTTGTGCGGGGTCTCAACAATGACGGTCACAATATGCGGGCCGCGGTCGCCGTCGCTGCGCATCAGGGGGACGCCGTGGCCGGAAAGTTTAAACGGAGTACCGGACTGGGTGCCAGCGGGGATCTTCATGCGAACGTTGCCATCAACGGTTTCGACGTCAATCGTGGTCCCAAGGGCGGCGTCAGCCATGGAAATGACTTTTTCAGAAAGGATGATGCTGCCTTCGCGAGTGAGATGCTTGTGAGGCTTAACCCGGACAAACACATAGAGATCACCACGAGTGCCACCCTTAGGAGCAGGGCCGCCTTTACCGCTGAGACGAATTGACATGCCATCATCGATGCCAGCGGGGATTTTGACCTTGAGATCTTTGCCGTCGGCGCTGATGACTTTAGTAGTGCCGAAGACGGCTTCTTCAAAATTGAGTGTGACGGTAGTGCGATAATCGGAACCGCGAGTGGGGCGGCGCTGGCCTCCCCCGAAGCCAAAAATCGAGCCCAAAATGTCGTCGAGGCCTCCGCCTCCTCCGAAGTCGAAATTGAAATTCTGACCGTTAAAGTTGAAACTGCCGTTTTGGAAGGGGTTGCCACCAGCGGAGCTAGCGCCGCCCACACCCGCATGGCCAAATTGGTCGTAGCGGGCACGTTTCTGCTTGTCAGACAACACTTCATGAGCCTCGGAAACCTCTTTGAATTTCTCTTCGGCTGCTTTGTCTCCCGGGTTTTTGTCGGGATGATATTTGACCGCCAATTTGCGGTAGGCTTTTTTGATCTCGTCGTCGGAGGCATTCTTGGAAACGCCTAATATTTCATAATAATCTCTTTTTGCCATAGTTTTCCTCTAGCGGGTAGTGGCCCTTGACGTGGCTGATAGTTTTTGATAGAATAGGATTGTAAAGTTTTTGTTACCGCTTCTTGTTAGAGGCGGTAATTTCTATTTCTAGAAAAGGCTTGCTCAATAAACGCAGTCTCAAAACCATAGTTTACCCCCCTTTCCCCAAATCCTTAAAAGTGCTTGTCGTGCGACTACTGCCCTGTTTGATATTTTAGCACTTCTTGGTCAAGATTGCTAGAGTATAATGAACTTTAAGAGTAAAATCTGGGTAAGTTTTGAGGAATGAGTCGACTGCGCGGGCAGATCCGGGGAGTTCGGGATTATTGTAATCATGAACTACGATAATTCCCTGCGGCGAAAGCCGGGGCAGCACCAACTGAAGGCTGGTAGTGATGGAGCTGTAGAGGTCGCCGTCACAGAAAGCAAAGGCGATGCGATCGGGAAGATCAGCGGCTTGGAGCTGATCAAACCAAGCTTTTTTGACAATTATGCTCGAGGTATCAGTAAGCGGATGACTGGAAATTTTTAAGCCATGCCGACGGAGTTTGTCCATCACTTCACGTTTGGTCACGAAAAGTTCGCCGGAGCGGAAGTTACTACCGGCACCAGAAACATCTTCTCTGGTCTTCTCAGGAAGTCCGGCGAAAGAATCGTAAATCCAGAGAGTTTTACACAAGTTTTCCACAGAAGCTTGGAGATTTTTGCACGAGTTTTCCACAGGATGTACGGAAGTTTTGCCTGAGTTTTCCACAGCTTTTCCACAGGGATAGAGCGGGCGGGCAGCTTTTTGAAGGAGTTGGCCAAGCAGAATTGAGGTGTCTCCGCGGTAGCAACCTAGCTCGACAAAGTCTCCTGGCACTGACAAGGCCTGATTCGCCAGGTCAAGAAGTGCGGCGGTTTCTTGAGGTGTAACTTGATCGTTCATAAATTGTGAGCTCCATGAAAGTTGCGAGGTAATGGGTAGATGGTGGTCAAAGTGTGACCACTAAACCAGTAAATAAAACCGTGGTAGATGCGCGCGACGGAGTTATGGCTTTTTTCCTTGGCCTCAATATAATATCGCAACTGTTTGTCGGAAATATCCTCAAGGGTGTCACCATAGAAATAGGCACGATTTGCAAAAAGTTCAAAGCGTTTTGATTTTCGAGTAACGCGTTGGCTGAAGCGTTGTTTACTATGTTCGGAGCAAATTACTTTAGACATAGACTTGTTCCATGTAGTTAGTAAGGAACTCGGCAAGTTTGAAAGCCAACCCTGACTGAGAGCAGTGCTCTGGAGTAGACTGAGAAGGGCGGGGATCGAGATCAGTGTCGTTAATTAGCTCAACTAGCTTTTGGAGGGCATCGGCAGTAAGACCAGCTCGTTCGTCCGACATGAGACTTTTGACTTTGCGGACATAGGCATCGACCATTGACACAACCATAAGCCATTTACGAATTGAGACATAAGCAATCTGGCAATGATAGTTGTCATCAATTTCGGAGTAATATTCTGCGTCATGATCGCTTGGAGCAACACAATGAATTTCTGTACCAATATCGTCGTGCAGCTCATAGTAAATCTGCGAATGAAGATAGCCGTCTTCCCACTCTCCTTGCCGTTGACGATTGTAACGATTACAGAGTTGGGTAATATTATCGTAATCTTCGAGACAGAACTGATAATCGGGATTGCTTTTGCCGTCTTTGAAGCCGGGCCTATAGATGCGGTAGAGCAGCTGGTCATCAGAGCTGCGCATGCTCAGGCGCGCTTGGTGACGCAAGTAGGTACGCATTTCGTTAACTAGATTCTGAAAATTGGCGTGCTGCGTAGCATACCCCTCGACATAGCTATCAAGCAAAGTCGTCATAAGCGAATTGGCACTAACCTTGTTCGGGCTGCCAGAATCGCTCTCGGATGATCCGGAGTAGGTTTTGGCTTGTTGTTCGAAAAATTCCTTAGTGGAATCCTTGACACGAAGGCAGACCTGAGTGGTGGAAGCCTTCGTCTTGTTCGCTAGCTCAGCGATGGTGGGGAGAACTTGATTATTGTTCATAGATTTTCCTTTGTAATTATGTAATTTTCTCTATTGTAATGCACGCATGGATATTTGTCAACAGTTTTTCATGTATATTGTCATTGAAATTGCATTATATGTGCATGGAAGCGGAAAAACAACAGCAGCCCTGGAAAATCCACCTTGTAAGGGTGGATTTTTGCTGTAAATTATCAGTTCACTAAGCGGCTTGGCCGAGAAGAAGTTTGGCACGCTGGATCATGGCGTCGGTTTCGTTGGTTTGGATGACGTAGATCGGCAGCGAGCCGTCGGCCGCGACATTGGCATGCTGATGCTCGCTGAGGCCATCGTCGTTTTTACTGTCGTCCATCTGGAGGCCGAGGTAGGCGAGACCGGCGACAATATCACGGCGGATTTCAGCATTACGTTCGCCAATGGTGGCGGTGAAGACTAGGGCGTCAATACCATGCATGGAAGCTGTCATCTCACCGATGGCGCGCTGGACACGGTAAATATACATGTTATAAGCGAGTTTGGCGCGCGGAATGCCGTCGGCACGAAGGTCGAGAATTTCGCGCATATCGCCGGTTTCGCCGCTGACACCGAGAAGGCCACATTGGCGGTTGAGGTACTCCTCGACAGCTTCTTCGTTGAAGCCCATTTCACGTTGAATGGCAATCATCGCGGCAGGATCTAAATCACCACAACGAGTGGCCATCATAAGGCCTTCGAGCGGGGTGTAGCCCATGGTGGTGTCATAGGAATAACCGTCCTTGATCGCGGTGACAGATGCGCCCGATCCAAGATGACAGGCGACGACACGAGGCGCGAGGATGTCATGGTCGCGCATATAGTTACGGACAGCGCCCATAGAGAGGCCATGGTAACCATAGCGTTTGATCTCAGCACGGTCAGCAAGTTCGGTATCGATAGCATAGTATTTATGAACGTCGTCACGGGTGTGATGAAAATGCGAATCAGAGATCGTAATCACGGGAGTGCCAGGAAAAGCTTTGACGCATTCTTCAATTTCAGCGGCGATTACTGGAACATGAAGCGGAGCGCGGCGTTTCTCGTCGTCTAGGCGGCGCAAGCATTCGTCATCAATAATATGATCTTCGGCAAAAAATTCACCCGTAGCAACGATGCGGGCGAGAATAGCCGCGAGTTTGGCGCTGGCGCCGAGATAACCTTCCTTGTCAAGGATATCCCGAGTGTAGCGGATGGTGTCACCGATGCGTTTGAAACCTTCGGTGAATTTCTTGCGCGTGCCGTCAGCACGGCGAAAAGTACAAATCAGTGCCTTATCCTCGGTCTCGAAATGTAGCGAGCAGAGGAGCTCGTCATCACGGTAGAGAGCGTACTTGCGAGAAGATGAGCCAGGGTTAGTAACTAGAAATAATTTATCCATAATGGGACTCCCTTTCTTTTAGTATAACATGAAACGAGATGTGACAAGAAAATAGACCAAAATGAGAAAAGTCCCCAACTGATGTCGGGGACTTAAAAGATAAACCTAGAAATCATTAGACTCATGAACATGAGCCCGAATGGTGCGGACCGGGCACTCCAGATCGCGCAGACGCTGAGCGGCAGCGTTCAGATGCTTGCCCTTGGTGCCGATAACGTATCCGACGTCATCCTTATGAACATCGAGGTGGAGTACGCCGTTTTTCAGGCGTTTGACACGCTCAACGTTTATCAGATAGTCAGACGTACGACCTTCGATCACCAGAACACGACCGTCGCTTGTACGTAAGGTGCCGATCTCCTCGCCGGTGATAGTGCGAGCTTTGTACTCGCCATCACAAGGCGAAGATCCACGACCAACGCGTACGGACAGCTTGCCGCTCTGCTGGACGAACTGGACAACCTGCTCACTGCTCTCGGTTTGCTGTCTCTCAGCCTGAGCTTTGAGAGTGGCGATACGCTCGTCCTCCGCCTGAATCCAAGCTAAGCCTGGGGCGAAGTTCAGCTCCTGGTACACGTGGCGCATGTGGTGATTAACACGCTCGCCCCTGAAAGAGAAGGCGGTCTTTTCACACAGCATTTCCGCCAGCTTTGTGTCTGGGATGCCAGACGATATTCCGACCTTCAGGGCAAACGCCGTCATGATACTGCGCTCACCGGAGGACTGACATTCAGCCCGACGAGAGATTGCCAGACACATGTCGTAATCCCCCTGCTCCAGTCCGGAATACTTGACGTCAAAGAGTTGGCTAAAGTAACCGACCCTAACGTGCCCGGGCTGACTACTCAGAACGCGCAACGCCGAACGCAACACATCTTCCGGAGTACAGGTGTGCAGTTGCCCTATAATCTGCTGCAGGTCGCAATAACCCAGCAGATAGGCATTATCTACCACCTTCCGTTCCAGGTCGGGTTGCGCCATGCAACGCCCGATGAACTGCCACTGTTCGCGAGTGTAGGCATGCTCTCCGCACTGAATCATGAGATCCAGGTCAGAGTCCTGCATCGCTTCAAGCGGCACTGAGCGCCAATTGATCCCCTGCGGGTAGTGAGCCCGAAAGAAATCAAGGTTATCAGGCGTTGCTCTGCAGTGGCGAAGCACCTGCCCAATCAGATCGCTGGGAAGATCGGTGATTAGATCTGCGACCTCCTCGAGACCAATCGGGTAGTAGCTGGACTTTTCCCGGCCAACATACTCGATCAGGGCCTGTTGCGCCCCTGGCGCTGTCACCTCGCCGGCAGCAATCATAGCTCGAAGGCTGACTGCCGGAAGTACGACGCGCTGCTCGAGCTGGAACAGCTCATCCGAGATCGAGCTCAAGTCTACCTTGAGCGTTTCCCCGTACGGCGTCAGATCACCGAAAGCCCGCGCCAGACGAAGCTGCTGACAGTCCGTGCCGCGCTCGTTGAAATGGTCGAGCGCCTGTTCCGCAGTGATGACTGCATCCTCCTCTGTGGCCAGATAGATGTGGCCGCCCAGAGTGAAACTGACAGTATCACCATCGCCGGTTCTATTCGCATGAGGATAAACCAGCGAATACACCGCAGGCTGCAACAGAGTCGCGCCCTTCAGCTTGAGACCTCCGACGATCTCGCCAAGGTGCTTCACGAGCTGATCCGCATCAGCCCACTCCACCGGAGATCTCCAGTCCGTCTGATAGCGGACTATGAGGTCGTAGGAATATCCTACTTCCTCCTGCCGCTGGCCGGTCAGGATGAACTCAGTGGTGGTCTCGACGTGGTAAGCGCTGCCGCGACGCATGCCGTCGTTGGATTCACTCTCTATCTCGGTGTACCCACCGCGCAGAGTGAAGTTGTCGAGTTCCTTACTAATGATAATTCTCATATTTCCCTCCTATAATATGAGCTAGATTTTTTAAGTTACGATGCCCGATGCCTGGATGACGATCGGGCACTTATTGTCTTTTGGTGGAGCTTACTAGATTTCCCTGGCTCGCTCCATAATGTCATGTTAACTTGAGAGAACTGGGGCCGTGGCTGGCCCCAGTCGATCCTCTACGAAGCCGCTTTTACAGCGGCAGCTGCCAGGCGCAGTGCACCCTCACGGCTCTTCGCTCCGCAGATAAATCTGCCGGCGTGACAGAAGACTGCGTCTTCAACGCCAGTGACCTCTGCGAGGGCTGCGCCGTTCAGACCGCGCCACGCCTCGGGGAGAGGCTTGCGCTGGGCCTGAGGTGCGCCGACAGGCGGGATGGCCTGGACGTTCCACTGCCCCTGAAGGTTCCGGAATACTCCATAGAGGAGCTCCTCGCCCTTCGGGTTGGTGGTCGCCAGGACAGTCTGGACCCAACCCCCGATGAACTGGGGGAGGACCATGATGCCGTCTTCAGCAGCCTGAATAGCCGCCTCCACCGTGTCACGGCCCTTGACCTCGGCGACACAAGACTTGATCGTCCTGGTCAGTACGAGGTGTGCCAGCTGGCAGGCTTCCACGAATGACTCGTCCGCCGCTTCGTCCCAGTTGGGATTCAGCAGGGAGATCGCCGTCGAGACTGACATCTGGTCCCGGGTGCGGATGCCATAGTCGGCAGAGTCAATGCCCTTAATAAGCATGTCGTCCACCTTGGCTGCGGCCTCCTGCGCCTGCTCTCTGGTACAGTCGGTGAGTGCGAGGCAAGCCTCGACTCCGTACTTATTCCAGATTAATCCCGCCGAGGAATACTGCGTGCCGTCCGGCCGCATCTCAGAGTATTCTCTCTGATGATGGTCGAAACGGCCCGCCTCCGGGTCAAAGACGCCCCCGACATCTACGATGTAGGCGTCGTTAGAAGTCGCCTCCTCAATATCCTTCAGATTCCGTGTGCGATAAACGCTCACGCGATCCTCCAGCACGCCGAGGATGGCGACCGCTGTGGTCTCGTCTCCGTGGTGCGGAGCGGGGTGGGTGACGACGTTAGCCTGTGCCACCGTGTTAACGAGTTCCGTATTTCTAGTGTACCGTCCCATAGATATCCTCCTTCGCGCCCTGTCTGCCGGACGCTGGCATCAAATGATAAAGTTAGGTGCCGCAGAATCGCCCAAACTCCTGCCTAGCGTAACTAGGGATGAGTTGTCTCGCGTCTGCGCGCTATGAAATTCGGTCCACACTTACTGCGTTTACGCTCGAAGTGGGGATAGACACAGACAGACTGTAGATGTCTACATGTATCCCACTTCGAGTTTGGCGTGCAACTTCGTATGAGGATTTAACGTACTTAAGCTTCTAAGGTGGTTGCGGTTCGATTTGATCGAACCGGGTTATATGAATATAACCGTAAGCCTTATCAAGCTTATGATTACATTGTAGCACACGTTGCTGAAAATGTCAATAGGTCTTTGATATTTTGGGAGAAGGTGCAAAAATATGTTGAAAATAACAGGGGTGAATGAGTGAATTGTAATTATGATTATTTTGTCAAAATCATATTGACAAAAGCGCGAATGTATCAAGCTTTTGATTTTGCAGCGAGGAGCTCGTCGACTTTAGCCTCGCATAAAGGCTCTACTTCATCAATAAAATGTCTGATACGATTTTGGTTGAGGCCAGAAACAATACAAGTGATGTTCTCTCCTTCAGAATAATCATAAGTTTCACCCATATCATGATGGCTATAAATCCAGTCCATTCTGAGGTCAGCAATGAAGAGATCATCGTAGTGCTTCAGGGTTTGATTGATAACATCACGGATAGGTTCTGGAACACCATCCTTTCCAGTAAGTCCAAGGTCGCTTGCGAAAATACCGAAAGATTCGCTATAAATCTTCTCGGCGTTTTCTGAGTCAAAACTAAGGGCGGCGACCATTTTTGAATAGTCTTCCATGGCGTCTTGGTGGAGATGGGGATAAATCTGGTGCATTTCGTGCATAATCCGATTAACTCCATTATAGATGTCATAAGTATTGGCAGCCCACACATCGGTGTCCTTGTCGGGGAGATGATCGACAATGTCATAATTGACTGAGACGTAATCATCTTCCACATCAGAATAATCCAGATCTAGGTCAACGGTTTCGTACTGAGCACCAAATCCAAGTTTTTGATTGATCTCCCGTTTATCAAACTCTCGAGGCGCAGTATACAGGGCCAGGGTGGCATAGGAACTGCGCAGCGCGTCATAAGATTCATTAGCTTCTAGAAGAGACTCTCGACAATCTTGCACTACGTCCAGCAATTCAAGAGGCACAACATTAAGTAGCTCGGTAGATGTTTGATCGATTTTGGCGACACGATTTTCTTCGACATCAATGCCACAAATCACACGTTCTTCTGGAGAAAGTGTAGCAATAAGAGCACGCAAAGGAATCTTGAAAGAAGTATCATTCCGGCCGCTGTCATAGAGAGCGTCATATTTATGAGTCAACGCTGTTGTCAGCATTGGGTCGCAATTGCGACGATTTCTGGCGGCAGTCTCAAGTTGATGTAAACCCTTTTCATGGCCATAAGCGATTTTTTCCGTACGTTCGATATAGCGTTCTGTAAGCTCCGCCTGGAATGCAAGGCGCTGCTCAGGGGTCTTAAGGGACCTGAGAACTTGGTGTGACTGACGTTTTAGGTCACTGTAGATTTCACTCGCTGCTTTTGCTTCAGGGGAGTGCCAGTTGCTATCGATGGAGGAATGGATGACTTGATAGTCTGCATAGGTGTCTTGGTATTCTTGCCAGAGCTTACGAGTCTCGGCACTATAACCGAGTTCAGGTGCTGGCTTGATTTCTGATGAGTCATAGTTCAATAGTCGTTCGCTCATGTATTTTTCCTTACGTTTATTTTATTATACAATGCATGTTTATCAAAACAAGTATTATGAAAAATCCCCGACATAGTGCGTCGGGGACGACAGTTACTTTGCGCTGAAGTCTGCCACTCCAGATAATTACCAGAAACTGGATACCATGATGCGGTTGCACCCGCTTTCCGTTGTCATGGACCGGAGATCGTCGGCAGCGTCGCTAGCTGCCTGCTCCGAGAAACAGACTCTATTGGGCGTGTAATCCGCGTAGACACAAGGATCGTCCAGCTCAACGGTACCTACCACGTAAACCTTGCTCCTCACCCCATTAATGATGTCATCCAGAGCCTCAGCTCTTTCGTTTTCGTCCATCATATTCAGAGCCTTTACGATCTTCTCGATATCAAGCTTTCTCATTTCCTCACCTTCCCCGCTCAAGCTGAATGGGGGTCCTTTCATTTTAAAGATTAGGCTTTAGGCCCCGCGGCCGGCCACAGGATCACTCAAACTCCTGCCTAGCGTAACTAGGGCTGAGTTATATTGTGCCTGTGCGCTATGAAGTTTCTATGCTAATGTTCGGCTTTCTCAAGCTTATAGCTACATTGTAGCACGCATTGCTGAAAATGTCAATAGGTCTTTGATATTTTGGGAGAAGGTTCAAAAATATGTTGAAAATAACAGGGGTAAATGAGTGAATTGTAATTATGATTATTTTGTCAAAATCATATTGACAAAAGCGGAATAGTTTGATATAATGAGATCATTATGGATATTGAATTAGTGCAAAAAGCTGGTCTGACGAAGCCTCAAGCGACGGTTTATGTGACGCTAGTGCAGAGTGGACCATTGACGCCGGCGGAGATAGCGGAGCGGACGGGAGAGACGAGAACGAACACTTATGCTTTGCTCAATAAGTTGGAGCAGCTGCACCTAGTACGGAATATCGGGCAAAAGACTGCTCGATACCAGGCGGAGAACCCGGCGAATCTAGAGGTTCTGGCAGAGAAGCGCCGAAAAATTATCAGCAAGAATGAGCAGGAGCTGAAAGGTGGAATGTCGGCACTGCTTGATCTGTTTTATGCGCACAACGAGGCACCGGGGAGTCGTACGTTGACGGGGCGAGATGGAATTAAGGAAATTCACCACGATGTAATCAATACGGGTGAAACGGTGTATTTGATCCGGACGCCGTTTGATTCGAAGTACGATGATTTGATTAAAGTTTTTCGTGAGAGACGGGCAGCGAAAGGAATCAAAACTATTGCGCTGACTCCGGCGACACCACATGCTAAACAGTATATGACGGACGGGACGGACGAAAAATACCGGTTTGAACGGACAATGATGCCGGAAGATGCGTATCAGAGTCCGGTAGAGATTATGATTTATGGCAAAAAGGTGGCACTGGTATCTTATGGTGAGGCGGAAATTGCCACGGTGATTACTTCCCCGCTAATTGCGGCAGCGTTTCGGGAGATTTTCTTGATGCTGCAAGATTATTGGAAGAGGGTTGAAGTTTAAAATGCAAAAATACTCCCGCGGGAGTATTTTTGCTAGATATGTTGGCGGACAAAGCATTATTCTTTGTCGACGACTTCGCCTTCGACGGCGTCGCCATCCTCATCGGACGAGGCTGTGCTTGCGTCGTCGGCGGGCTTGCCAGCATCAGTGGTCTGATAGAGCTTAGCGCCGATCGGCATAAGGACACCGCTTAAGGTCTTTTGGGCGGCCTCGAGCTGATCTTTGTCGGCACTGGTGTCATTCAAGACCTTCTTGGCTTCTTCGACAGCGTCTTTGATAGCCTTGACATCGTCTTCGGAGATCTTGTCCTTGTACTCATCCGGCATTTTTTCGGCTTGGTAGATAGCGTTTTCGAGCTGATTCTTAGCGTCGATGGCTTCACGCTTTTTCTTATCTTCGTCGGCGTGAGCTTCGGCTTCGCGCTGAGCTTTTTCGATATCTTCCTTGCTCATGTTGCCAGAGTTCTGGATGGTAATAGATTGCTCTTTGCCAGTTCCCTTGTCCTTGGCGGTGACGTTCAGGATACCGTTAGCGTCGATATTGAAAGTAACTTCAATCTGAGGGACGCCGCGGGGAGCAGGTGCGATACCATCGAGGATGAAACGGCCGAGGGATTTGTTGTCGGCAGCCATCTCGCGCTCGCCT
>OOIH01000961.1_pt1 | contig 11134 bp, 6 predicted proteins | sample 1691801 | NCBI WGS metagenome assembly OOIH01 (sample SAMEA1061690, study PRJEB22710) | metagenome
AAAGCAGGAGAGGGCTGGACAAATGAAGATTTGTTTAGGCTTGATACTGAAGGGCTTGACGTTGATGGTCAACACATTAAAGGGTTGCTTGCAGATATTGGTGAAACTGCAATTTGGACTTCTGAGGCCATGCACTTTACTGGTGATACTGGTGCTATTTCTGATATGTATGCCGAACTTGAAGCCGCTGCGGAAAAGTACGGAGTTTCGGTTGAAGCATTACTTACATATCTTGATGCACAACGTTTTACCACTAAGGCCAATGATATTCGTACTGCGTTGTCAGATTTGTTTGTTGCAGAAGATTTTGCTGATACCAGAAAGTCTATCATTGAAATGTCAAAAGCAGTTGATGGTATCACAGCGGACAACGTTGAGGAATTGGCACAAGAGAGTGCTGGCTTGAAAACCATTCTTGATCAGGATGGTATGAGTGCAAAATTCCTTGCAAATATTCTGCAAAATGTCGCAGAAGGCAAAGACGGATTTGCACTTATTACAGACAATGCTTTGTTGCTCAATCAGGCTCTTGAAGGAATGGAGCGTAGTTTTGATAAGGTTACTGAGGCAAAATCTCGTTATGACGCTGCAATGTCGGTTCCTGAAAAGGATGAGGATTTTAAATCTTATGCAGAAGCGTTTAAGGCTTTGAATGAACAGTTTGAGGCTGGAACTGTCAACAGTAACGCATTTTGGGCTGCGGCTGAGTTCTTGTTTGGCTCTGATCAGTTGAATGAATGGGGTTGGAGTGATGGCCTTGATGAAATTTATCAAGCCATGCAAAAAAATGTTGATATATTTGAAGATGCTGATTCTGCTGGTGCTGGGTTCTTAGAGAGACTGAATGAGATTGCAGAGAACGGGCAAGTGCTTGACGATGACGGCAATATTATTGCTGAAATTGAAAAGTTTGCCGATGGTTCTTATGAGTTTAATATTGACTCTACGTCTGTTGATATTCTTGCTGAAAAGTTAGGCATATCTGAAGATGCTGCTTTGGCCTGTCTGAAAGCACTGTCTATGTGGGGAGAGGTTGACTTTTATAATGTCGATGAAGTGTTGGACGCAATCGACCAAATTGGGTTATCCTCTGATTCACTTGAAGGAACTGCGATAAATATTTCTGCATTGACTGATCAACTTATTTCTTTGGGTTATACGGATAAAGAGATTCATGATTTGCTTACAACTTTACAGAGTGTCGAAGGCATTTCATTCTTGAGTGCATCTGCTGATGTTGATACATTGACAAATAGCTTAAAGAATTTGGGTCTTGCTTCGGGTGATGGGCTTGAGGTAAAAGTTAATACTGAGAGTCTATCTGTTCTCATGGAACAATTAGGTTTTACAAAGGATGATGCAGAAACTCTTATTGGAAAACTTGGCGAAGTAGATAGTATTACATTAACCAATGCACAAGGTCAAGCACAATCTCTGGATGAAGCATTAGATTTCCTTGATACGCTTGATTTCGCTCCAGCTTCGACAGGACTTGATGATTTAAAAACTGGAATTGAGGAAGTTGATGGTACAGGAACGGACAATGCTCAAGCATCATTAGATGCTCTTGGAACATCGGCTGATACAGCAAAGGGAAAAGTTTCAAGTTTACAAACATCAATTAATAATTTAACTGGCAAAACAGTGACAGTTAATGTAGATGTAAAGCGTAAAAGTGGAATTTTAAGTTGGCTTGGTTTTGCCAAAGGTACAAAGAACGCTCCAGATGGAGATGCTTTGGTTGGCGAGGAAGGCGAGGAACTTGTTAAGTCTGGTGATCGTGCTTATTTGGTTGGTACAAATGGCCCTGAAATTGCTCATTTAAATAAGGGTGACACAGTTTATACGGCTGAAGAAACCAAAAAGATTAAGCGTGGCGGTGGACTTATCACTGGCCTTATCCCCGCATACTCTGGTGGCTATAATGGCGGTGCATATGGTAGAGTAAATCCAAACAAAACATATAAGCCTGTGATAGACACTGGCAAAACTACAAAGACAACAACAAGTCAAGTTAAGGATGCTACAAAAGCCGCTGAAAATTTAGAAGAACAACTTAAAGATACTCTTGACGAATTAAAAAAGACAATGGATGGTGTCTTGAACTATTTCAATCATGAAATGTTCTTGATGGAAAAGAAAAACAAGATTGTTGTCCGTGTTGTCCCTGAATTAGACGATAAAAACTTCAATACTGGTATAAACAAAATTATGGATTTTGATGCTTATTCAAAGCAGCAGATGGATTATGCAAGTCAAGTGGTTGCTATTTATAAGCAAATGCAAGAAACCGTCCATAATCAGGCAGAAGAATATCGTAAGTTAGGGCTTGATGATACATCGTCTGAGATCATTGAATTACAGCAGAAATGGTGGGAGTATAGCGATAGTATTACTGATGCTGTTGTTAATGCCTATGACACTATTGTTGGCGAACTTGAGAACGCTGTAACATTAACCGATAACTGGTTGAGTAATGCTATTGATACCCATGATTACAGGGGCATTGTGCAGTATACTCAAGATACAGTTGAATATTATCAGCGTATGCAGGATGCCATTCATGAACAAGCAGAGTTCTATCGTTCAAAGGGATATTCTGATGCCTCTGATGAGGTTAGTAAACTTAGCGATTTATGGTGGGATTATGCTGAAAAGATTAAGGAAACTTCTGCAAACGCTTGGCAACAAGTCGTAGATAATGCAAACGAAGCAGTTGATCAGATTACGGGGCTGTATGATACACTCCATGCTGCGGCTGATGAGTTTGCTGAAAGCGGGTTCATTACCATTGATACCTTGCAAGAAATCCTTTCTTGGGGTGTACAGTATCTCCAGTATCTCAAAGATGAAAATGGTATGCTTGTTATCAATGAGGGAAGTATACGAAAAGTCATTGCTGCCCGTACAGAGCAAATGGCGATTGAACAAGCACTTGCTTATGTTGCTCAAATTCGTACTGCGGCAGAGGCCGGAAACATTGAGTCTTTGAATAACCTTGCTTTTGCTACTGAAACCGTTACTGGTGCTACATGGGATTTAGTGTATGCTCAGATTCAGGCCATGCAAATGGCTGGACAAATCTCTGCGGCACAGGCTAATGCTTACATTGAGAATATCAATCGCATGAGGGCATTGGCTGATAGTGCAAAATCTGGAATTGGTCAAGTGAGTGGTGCAATTAAAGAGGCCAATGAAGCTGCAAAGAAAACACTTGAGGATCAAGAAGATGCACTGAATGACTTGCTTAAATATGTCGAGGAAATGATTAAGCAGGAGGTCAAAAATCAAGTAGAAGCATTAGAGGATCAAGTTGACGCAATGAAAGAAATTGTTTCGTTGCAGAAAAAGTCGCTTGATCTGGAGAAAGAAAAAGATGGGTATACTAAAGCGGTTACTGATAAGGAAGAGGCTATTGCCGATTTGCGTAAGCAAATTGCCGCTTTGGATTTGGATGATAGTCGTGAGGCGGCGGCTAAGAAAGCCAAGTTGCAGGAGGAATTGTCTGAAAAGATAAATGATCTTGCTGATTATCAGTCAGATCATGCTTATGATGCCGCCAGCGATATGCTTGATGATATGGCTGATGCTTATGAGAAGGAAAAGCAAAAAGAAATTGACATTCTTGAAAATAGCATTTCTTCTGAGGAAAAAGTATATCGTCTTGCTATTGACCGCATTAATAATCATTGGGACACGCTTTATCAGGATTTGATTAACTGGAACTATGAATATGGTTCAGTTACCAATGACGAAATCACAAAGGCGTGGGAGGGCGCAAGTGCAGCAGTAAATCAATATGGTAGTTACCTTAATGCCATACTTGAGATACAAAAGCAGATTGCGGCCTATGAAGCCAGTATGGGTTCATCTTCTAATGGTGGTGCAAATTATATTGTTGGTGGTAGTGGAGAGTATGATACCTCTGGCGGTAAGTACAATCCCGGTACAATTATCAGTCGAATGAAGGAAAACTCGTCTAAGTGGCATGGGCTTAAAGCCGCTAATGATCAAGCTGGGTTAGATGCTCTTGAGCGTGACCAGCAGAACTTGGCACAGCAGTTACGTCAAGCACTTCCCGGTATGAAGATTGAGCGTAAGCCGAATGGCACATGGTATATCAATGGCGAAGAATTATATAAGTCTAAATATGCCGTGTATCATAAAGGTGGTGTTGTGGGTGACGATCCAACTTTAAAAGGTAATGAAGTCATTGCTAAGTTGGAGAAGGGTGAAACGATCTTAACAGAAGATAACACAAATCGACTGTATCAGGTCTTGAACCGTGACGATACAATGCTATCTAAGTTTGGCAAATTGCTTGTTGCATTAGGAGAAACAGACCTTATGACTCCACGGATGCAAGAACAAATCAAGCATGATAGTCAACAGGCTCAGAACATCATTCAAACTGGCGGTGATACTATTGAAGTGACCGCTCCAATTCAGGTGTATACTGTTCAGAAACTTGATGAGGCTGAAATTCGTCAACTGACAAGGGATATTTCTCAACATACGATTACTGCATTAAATGACTCTTTTATTAAACGTGGTAAGACAAGAACCAGTAATCCGCTGAAACCATAAAGGGGAGGCTCAATGCCTCCCTTTCATATATCATGAAAGGAGGTCTGACATTTGGTTATTGATTTTTCAAAAATTGATTTCACAAAACGTCCTAAGTTTATCTTGAGGAATTTGGATGATTCTGCGATAGGCTATTTAAGTAATGTTCTAAAACCAAAAGGAACGTTCTGTTACAATGAAATTTCGGAGATTTCTTTTGAATATCCATCACAGATTAACGGCGAAAAATTGGACGAATATGACCTCTTGACAGGAATGAGAGTAATTGACGTTCAGGGCTACGGTCAGTTTATTCTTAGAAATCCAGAAGAAACAGATGATGGAGTTGTTAAGATAAAATCATGTAAAGCATATTCTCTTGAACATGAACTGACTAATAAGAATATTACGTTGGAGGAAGGAACTTATTGCTTTTGGAACCCATTTGCAGTTGAAAGTTCAATACTTGGCATTATTATGTCAGAAGTTCCGTCATGGACTATTGGAACAGTATCTAATGATTTAATTGGGAAATATCGTACATTCAGCGTAAGTACAAAGAATATTTACGATTGGATTAAATCTGATTTGCAAGAAGCATATGGATGTATTTTTGATTTTGATACATATAATCGAAAAATAAATGTGCGTAGTATTAACGAGATTGTTAATACAAAGCCTGTATATCTATCTACAAAAAATCTTATTAAAGAGATCGAGATAGAGGAAAACACAGATGAACTTGTAACTGCACTTGATGTTTATGGTGCGGATGGTGTTACAATTCGTAGTGCTAATCCAATGGGATTAAATCGCATTTTTAATCTTGATGCTTATATGAATATTAAATACTTTTCTGATGAAATAATTGAAAAGTGGAGTCGATGGAAGAATACATTCGAGAGTTATCAGCAGCCTTATTATCAGTTGATAATTGCTCAGAATATGCAAATAAGCAGATATACAACAGAAGAAAGTGTTTTAGCAGAATTGAATGGGGAATTATTGGCTTTGGAAACGAGGCAATCCACTATTCATCAAGCAATAGCGGTAGATCAAGCATTGCAATCAGAACTTAATTCGATAAATAGTCAAATATCTTCAAAGAAAATTCAGATTACAACGCAAGAGAATTTGCTTAAAAGCATCCAGTCACAGATTGATAGTTATACATCACAACTGAAAAGCATTAACAAGAGAACTGCGTTTGATTCATTTTTTACATCTGATGAATTGAAAATTTTAGATAGGTATTTCAGATGCGGTTCATTAACTGATAGCACTTTTGTTGCAACTTCAACAGACGCATATGCTGTTGATACTAAGACTATTAGCGGAATATCTGCTATATTCAATTTGGAAAACCTTACTTCTATGACACAAGCACCATATGGTAATGATATGACATTTTATATTATTCGTGGTGGGTCGATTGGCGCAAGTACATCAAATGCAGTATTAAACGCACAGATCGTTAATGGAACATTACAAGTTAATTCTGACAGATCATTTGTGTTCTCATTGTATTTGAATAAGGGGACGTTTAATGGAGTAGAGTTCCCAAGTGGTAGTCTTGCTATGACAGGTACATTAAGTACAAGTGTTTCAAGTTCTGCATCTTCTTTGCAATTCAAGACTTCATCTGCAACTTTATATTTAACACAAGATGTTACAGAGTATCAGAAAATGTCTATTGAATGGGAGTTGTTTGAATATGGATTTGAGACTTTGGAAAAGTTATCATCTCCTGACTATTTTTTCTCTACATCCGTTGTCAATTTCCTTGCATTAGAAGATTACATTGATTTTGCCAAAGAGTTGTCATTGGGCGAAAGAGTATATCTTCAAATGGAAAAAGGAGTTGTTACACCTATTGTAACAAGTATTGAAGTTGATTTTGATGATTTAACAGATTTTACGATTGATTTTGGAAATGCTTATAAATTGAATGACGCTTCGTTCAAGTTTGAGGATTTGTTGGATCAAAGTATCTCATCTGCAAGTTCGCTTGATTTTAATAAATACAACTACAGCAACTTTGTTACCAGTGGCGCAAAAACTCAAGTCAAGGACTTTATGACTTCTGCGATTGACACTATGAAAAATATGATTATGTCTGGTACAAATAACGAGTTGACGATTGATCAGACAGGATTGAGATGTAGGAAATACATTCAGGCCAGCGGTGACTATAGCCCGAAACAGTTATGGCTTGCTCATAATGCCATAATGTTTACAAATGACAACTGGAACTCTGCAACAATCGGTATTGGTGAGTTTGTTGACAAAAATCTTGGCAGTATATTTGGTATCGTTGCTCCTGCTATTGTAGGCACTATTCTTGCTGGTACGTCTTTGGTGATCGAAAGTGAGAAGCAGGATGGTGGTGTAGCTGTATTTAAAGTTGATGCTGAAGGTGCATCATTACACAATGCCTCTTTTAATCTTTATGGCAGCACTGGAGGTCGCATTGACCTTGGGGCTATTTATGGCATTGTAGGTGGAGCGAACAAAGACACATTGTTTTATTACGATAGTAAAGGACAGCCTTCAGGTGTTCGTACAGTGAACAATAGGAGCATTAAGAAAGTAACCGACATTTCATCTGGTGATTCTCCTAATGCGAATTTCTGGCTTGATATGGATGGTAATGCTTATTTAAAGGGTAAGTTAATTGCTACATCAGGCGAGATCGGTGGATTTACTATTGCGTCCAGTTATTTGTATTCTGGCAGCGGTAGCACACGTGTTGCTATTAATGGTGGTACAAGTTATTATTCAGCATACGCATTTTGGGCTGGTGCTGAAAATCCTGCCAATGCTCCATTTTGGGTTAAAAAGAATGGTGATATGAGAGCCAATAATGCTACTATTAGTGGCAAATTAGTGTCTCCATCTTTGTCGGGAACGCTTTCTGCTTCAACTGTTGTTGGCGATAGTCAGGCGTGGCTTGAAGGTGTTGGTATTAGAGTAGGTAGAAATTCGTATGCAACAAAGGGTTACAATTTCTATGTTGATCCAAATGGTAATGTGTGGATGCAAGGAAATCTTACTTTAGCAAATGGTGTAATCACATGGAACAATTTGAATAGTGGTGTACAAAGTAAATTTACTGAATTGGATAATGATATAACAAATATGAGTTGGAATATTGATCAACGTCTATATAATTTTAATCAACGTTTGGATGGTGTTGACCAAGACATTAACTGGCTCAGTCAAAATATGTGGACACAACAGGAAATTAAGAATATTGCAAGTACACAAATTACACAAGACCTTATTGCTTCACCACGTATATATGGCGCATACATTCAGGGCGGTACGGTTAATGGTGCAAACATATTGTTTGGTTCTTATGGCTCTATGTATGATGGATATGGTAGTGATGGTGTAAACATAACTGATCTTGTTATGATTAACTCATATAGAGGAATGAGAATTTCTGCAAGTGAAGGTTTAGGAATTGATGCTGGTGGTGGACTTTGGATTACTGCACGTGTTCATATTAAAGTCAATGGCAGTTGGGTTTGTATTAATGACGCTATTAATAAATAAAGGAGTGTTTGTATGAAGGAAATTACAAATAAAGATGATGTATGTCAGGCTATTGCTGCTGTTATGCGAACATTAGATACTGGTATTACTGTAACTGGAGTTCAGAACGCAGGAAATCTTTCAGGTAGCTTTATGATTCTGCAAGAGGTGTTGAATTATTTGGCAGAATGTAATATTGAACCAGCGAAGAAACCAGAAGTTCCAGATTCGGAAAAATAAAATTTTAGATTGCGAGGTGAGTAGATGGGTTTTATTGCAAAGAAGTTTTCTTACAATCGTGTTCCTTGTGAGGAATATGGACTTCGGATTTATGATATTGATGGCAATGACAATGAGGCTACTCCCTTTGCCAGCGCAGGAGAAATACAGACCGATGTAATTCCGTCCGTGGGACGGAATTTTTTATATGGTCGGACTTACGAAGAACCTCTTGAATTTAGGCTTGTGTTTGGCCTTGATCCGCTCATGTTGAAAATGGATGAACACCTTGATCGGTATGAGATGGATGCAATAGCTAACTGGCTAACGGGGCCGACACAGTATAAATGGCTTGAAATAGAACAACCCGATTTGGAAATTGTTAGGTATCATTGTGTGTTTAGTGAACTTGAGCCGATACAACTCTCTTGGCTTCCTTGGGCGTTTACGGCAAAGGTTACTTGTGATTCTCCATATGCATATATGTTCCCACGAAAATTTCATTATCCTTGTAATGGAACGACAAATATCAATTTAATTAGTCGCTCCACAATTAATCAACTGTATTATCCAAAGTTGGAAATTCAGCTAAATGGCAGCAATACAATTTCAATTATCAATAAGTCGTGTGATGATATTGAAATGAAATTTACAAATTTGCCACAAAGTTATTTTTTGAAAATTTCTATTGATAATGCTCTTGGAAAAATCAAATCTTCAGATAGTAGCTATTCAAATTTGTATAAGTATTTCAACTTTAACTGGTTGCCATTGAAAAAAGGGATGAACAAATTACAGGTAAAGGGAAATTGCATTTTAGATTTTGTTTGTGAATTTCCTGTGAATTATGGAGGGTGATATATGAGACATGATATTTATACATTACCAGAGGTAATGTTTGTGTCAGGCCAGTCACAAACCCTCCGCTGGAGGCTTTGGACAATAAAGAATGTTCCTTTCAATGCAGATGGTTGTATAGGTGACTTTTCTGTTGTGGACTATTCTGATAAGACTGGCGATCCATTAATAAATAAACCTCTAAAGTTCAGCATCGGTGATGATGAGACAGGCGCAAAGAATATTGCTTCTGTTGATCTACTTCCATCTGATACATTAGGGCTGGAGGGAAAGTACATTTATCAAATTACTATCAAAGATATAGATGGCGAAGCTGAAATCCCTAATCATGGGATTCTTTTAATTTCTCGCAATATCAATGAGAGTTTTTTGAGATAAAATTTATCTTTTAGGAAAGTGAGGGTGAACAGTATATGACTTCTACATATTTTCTGAACTGTATTATGGGTAATGTGTTTATGACTAAGTTAAGTCCTACATTGCCTAAGAAGGTGTATCTTGGCTTGAGTTCTACTGCGCCGCAAGTTGATGGCACTGGTGTTAGTGAACCGCTTGCATCTGCTGGTTATCAGCGTGTCGAGTTGACAAATTTGGGCGAACCTGTGAATGGTGTCGTTTCAAATGACGGCGAAATTCAATTTGATGAGAGTTCTGCGAGTTGGGGAACTATTACACACTTTGTTTTGTTTGATAGTCCCACTGATGGCAACTTGCTTATGTTCAATCAATTATCTCAATCTCGTAGCGTCGAAACTGCAACTATTGTTATGGTTAAGACAGGGAGTTTAAAACTGACACTGGCTAATCCAACGGTTACTCCTTAAATAACATGAAGAAAGTAGGTGAGAGAATTGGAACTGTATGACGTTTATTTGAAACAGCGGCTCACCGAAATTGATGTTATTATCACGCAGTTGGTTCAAAGAGATGCGTTTTCGATGTACGATTGGCTTAATATATTTGCTACTATGGATGATATTGAGATTAGAAAAGCGTTAAAGATTGAATCAGAAATGTTTATTGATGTTTCCATGCACGATATTCTTAAAATTGTTCATGAGCAAATTGTAAGTGAAATGTATTTAGGTACAGATGTTGATTTGTTAAAACAGATTATGGCAAGTGGTGAATCAGAAATAGTTTTGTCTGCTGATGAAATGGACATTCTTGAAAAAAGTTTCATTAGTGGTGATTCTGCTCTGGAGATTTATGCTTCTCCACTTGATTATTATGTCGCACTTTCACTCGGCAATGCAAAGTTCGACATGACGATGTTTGCAGAAGAATTAGATACATTGAAATATAGCATTGATAAGTTTGAAAATGAATTATATATATCTGCCGATGCTGAAATGGCAAGCAAGAAAATGATTGATGTAGATGAAATTGCAATGTTCTTGGATGTTGCACCAACTGACATTTTCTATTTGCTCCATATCAGTGGTGAAGCAATGACATATTTGTATGCAGATATGGTTGATGATCTTGTGCTGAAAAATGTTTTACATGATCCTGAGTTTGAAACATGGCTTGATATTGATACGGAACAAGATTTTTTGCTGAAGAAGTTTACTGGAATGGAAGATGTGCTTAATGTCTTTGCTAATATTGTAGAAACTATAATTCAATTTATTCAACCTATAACTGCCGATATGTATTTAGATTGTGAGGCAAGCGCAGGATTAAAGAGGTATCGGTTGTTATATGAAATGGACGATTTAACTCTGAGTGATTTTGACAATATGACTTTGGAAGAGGTCGATTATGTGATAATTGTAGAATAACATAAAGAACTCTATTTATAAAAGGTGGTGAAATAATGGTAAGAAAACAAGGTGGATTATTACACGCCAACTTTGCTGCAAATGAAAATGTCGTTGAACGTTGTTTGGCAGAAGTTAAAAAGGTTGAGCCGAGTTCACTTGCAGACAAGTTATATCACATCACCATTAAA
>OOIH01000329.1_pt1 | contig 10977 bp, 21 predicted proteins | sample 1691801 | NCBI WGS metagenome assembly OOIH01 (sample SAMEA1061690, study PRJEB22710) | metagenome
GGGGGAGCGGAGGAAGGACGAAGCAAACGCAGTTTTCGGCAGAAGGCGCAGCCTGACGCCGGAAACGGAGTTGGCGGAGCTGATTCCGAACAAAAAACCAAATCGAAGCCCAGCGAAGCGGGTTCGATTTGGAGAGGCGGAACAGCGAAGCAGAGTGGAGTTTTCGCCAGAGGGCATAGCCCGGCGGCGGGAACGAAACGGGCGGAGCTGATTCCGACGAGAGGCAGGGCGCTGTTGTATAAAAGGCGGTCAGCAAAACTTCTCTGCGATTCCAGTCGGAGGGAGGTGGTGCGAATGTGGAAAAGGCGGATGCTTTGTGTATTCCGATTTCTGGTGTGTCTGGCATTTTTGCTGTACATACTGGCCATAAACGCGCGTTGACCGCTCGGCTAGGCCCCGAACGGTCAACGGCTTTTGTTTGACTGATTCAGGCTGACCGCCATACAGCAGTGCCCTTTTATAGCCCTATTATAGCAGACGCTCCGGCTTTGTCAATGACAAAAGCGCGGGGCGTTTTTGCGTCTCAAAAAGAGAGGATGATTTTATGTACATTCCGGAAAACACTGCCTCGGACAGTGTGGTCTAAGGAGGGCGGCATATGGAGAGCATCATCGTGGCGGCCCTGGCGCTGGTGGGGACGCTGGCCGGTACATACTTTGCAAACCGGAAGTCCAGCGCGCTGATCGCCTACCGGTTGGAGGAACTGGAGCGCAAGGTTCAGGCCCACAATAACCTGGTGGAACGGATGTACCAGGTGGAGGAACGGACGGAATTGCAGGAAGAGAAAATCAAGGTCGCGAATCATCGGATTCAAGACCTGGAAAACAGAATGGAGTGATTTTCATGAAAACGAAACTGAAAGCCAGGAACTGGTGGCGTGCCGCGGGCGTCCGCGCCGTGAAGACCATGGCCCAGACCGCGGTGGCGCTGATCCCGGCTGCGGCGACGATTGCTGCGGTGGACTGGAAGACCATCGCGGGGACTGCCGCCCTGGCGGGCGTGGTGTCGATCCTGACGTCCCTCGCGGGCCTCCCGGAGGTGACGGAGGAATGATCTGTACAATTCCCAAATCAAAAATCCGCAGGATTGCTGTCTACGTCAACACCGGCAAAAAGACGATGGCCCAGATCAAGCGGGAGCTGGGCTGTCAGTACATCCTCAACGGCGGCTTATTCGACATGGCGAAATTCGCGGCCATCAACCACCTGACCGTAGACACGCAAGTGCTCTCGGCCAACGGAAACCCCTTTGGCTACGGCATCCAGGACGGGGCGCTGGTGTTCAGCTACGGCAACAACGTCAAGGCGCCGACCTTCCTGGGTGCCTGCCCGGTGCTGGTCCGGGACGGAAGGGCCACCGGTGATGCGGCCCCGGCGGGGCTGGACGGGTACCGGGCGCGCTCCTGCGTGGGCGTGACAAAGACGGGCGATGTGGTGCTGCTGTGCGACCAGACGGCCCGCAGCCTCAATGGCATGGCCGGAGAGCTGCTTCAGGCCGGGTGTGACACGGCCATCAATCTTGATGGCGGCGGCTCCAGCCAGTGCGACTTTGACGGTAAGGTGCTGACCGGCAGCCGTGTGGTCCATAATTTCCTGTGCATCTGGACCGGGGATGCGCCGGCGGAAAAGCCCGCCAGCACCAAGAAGGTCCTGCTCATCGCCGGCCATGGGGCGGGCGACCCCGGCGCCACCGCCGCCATCGGCGGAAAGGCATACCGGGAGGCAGACGAGGCGCGGAAGGTCGTGAGCGCACTCCAGAAACGCCTGGGCGGCGTCTGCGTGGCTTACCCGTCGGACCGGGATGCATACCAGGATTACAAAAAAGGAACGCTGCGGGGCGTGGCGCAGTTCCCGGACTATGATTTTGTGCTGGAGGTGCACTTCAACGCATTCAAGGCCGGCGCGGCGGACGGGAAAACCAAGGGCGTGGAGGTGTACGTGCCGAAGGGCGGCGACAAGGCTGTTGCGGACCGGCTGTGCCGGGCCGTGTCCGCCTGCGGGCTGACGAATCGGGGCGTGAAGGAATCCAGCCTGGCGGTGATCCGCACGGCGCAGGATGTTGGTGTTCCGTCGTGCCTGCTGGAGGTGTGCTTCCTGGACGACCCGGACGATATGGCAGTCTATGCTGCGAGGTTTGACGCCATTGTCGAGGCGATTGCCGGCGTGTTTGGTGCGGTGGAAAAACCGGAGCCAGTCCCGGACGAGGCCGCGCTGGCCCGCGATTGGGTCATGCAGCAGGGCATCTCCGATGGCTCCAGCCCCGACCGGGCGGCTGCGCGCTCCGAGGTCTGGCGGATGCTCTACAGGTTGCAGAACATGCGCTGACAACAACCGAAATACGAAACGGCCCGCCATTCCGGCGGGCCGTTCATTGGTTGATCTCCGGATTGTCTGTGCGGCCCAGGAGATAGTCTACGGAGCAGTCCAGGTAGTCGGCAATGCGGGCGAGTGAAAAAGAAGATAACCCCTTCTTATCAGAAGCCTGACTGATAGCATTTATACTTAACCCGCATACCGCAAGCATATCGCGGATTAAGATATTTCGCTCTTTGGCTCGTTGTTTGATACGATCTGACAATAATCTGGAAGTATACATTTCTAATCCTCTAAAATAATCAAGAAATTTTGTGAAAAATTATTGACAATCACAAAATTTTGTGATACAATATAACCAAGTTAAGGGACGCCTTAACAATACCACAAAAAGGAGGTTAAAGCAATGAGCAGGAAAAAGAAAAGCGGCAATCAGGACAAGGCCCTCAAAACCATCATCCTGATTACCGCAATCCTGAACTTCATCAAAGCGCTGATTGAACTAATCAGCCGCCTGATGGAGTAGGGGGGAGGGACTACGGCCCCTTCCCTTAGAGGATACCTTTTTCCTGGCTCATTGTCAAGGGGCAGGGGTGGAATTATTCGTCGGATTCGTCAGAGTGCCAGTTTTTCAGGATTAGTGCAATGATAGACAAGCACAGCAGAACCTGTATTGCGTCAAACACCAGACTGGCAATTCTCAAGGATTTTTTCATGATTCCACCCCCTCCCCGCCACGGTTCACCTCCGGCACGTCCGTCCGGCCTAAGAGGTAGTCTACGGAGCAGTCTAGGTAGTCGGCAATGCGGGCGAGATTGATAGCCGTTATATTCTGGCCCTTTGCTAAATGGGATATTAAATTGATTCCAAGTTCTAAATCTTCAAGCATTTTTTTTAGTGCTACTTTTTGTGCTTTAGCTTGGAATTTTATTCGGTCAGACATTTGTTGGTTATTATACACAATTTCCGCACCTCCTACTTTGTGCAAAATATAAAATCACTGAAAACGGTGATAAATATATTGACATTCACTGTATAAAGTGATATACTATAACCAAGTTAAGGGAACACCTTAACAATATCATAAAAAGGAGGTCAAAGCAATGAGCGGGAAAAAGAAAAGCGGTCACAAGAAGCAACTCCCCACAGAGTACATACTTCTTGCAACCGCAATCCTAAATCTCATTGAAGTCTTGTGGGAAACCATCAAGCGCTTCATCGAGTGAGGGAGGGGCTACGGCCCCTTCCCTTAGAGGATACCTTTTTCCTGGCTCATTGTCAAGATAAAAAATTATGACAAAGGAGGCTTTGCCATGGAGGGATTTCAATTGGCGCTGAATGTTGTGGAACTCGTTTTCTATTCGGCGGTTATCGTCTGTCTCGTCAGGCGGTGGCGCGAATGAATGTGGGCGCGAACATTCGCCGGATTCGGGAGGAAAAAGGCATTGTGCAGGCACGACTGGCAGAGCAGGCGCAGGTCTCACAGTCGATGCTTTGCCAGATTGAACGGGGAACCAAGCTTCCCTCTCTGCCGCTGGGCGCAGAGTTGGCCCGCCTGCTGGGTTGTGAACTGCAAGAATTGCTGCAATAGTTTGCCGGCAAAACAGGCCCCCTCCAAAGCGAGGGGCCTGTTCGCAGGCTCAGATTGTACAGGATTGCGGCAGATTCTCCGCCAGAAGTTCCGATACAGGGACGTTCAGGGTCTGTGCCAGCTTTGAGAGCACCAGAAGCGAAGGATTTGCCGTGCCGTGTTCAATATCCCGCAAATAGGTAACGCTGATATCTGAATACAGGGCAAGGTACTCCTGGGACATTTTTCTCTGCTTTCGCAGTGATACAATCTTTCTACCAACTTCGTCCGGAATCGACATAAATCTCCCTCCTTTTTACTTCTTGTGGTAAAGGATAGGAAAAGTTTTCCGATTCGTCCAGACAGTATAGCTTCGGTTTTCATCGTGTGCACAAAAAACCTGGGTACAGGGCCAGGATTTCTGGCAATCGAGGCGCTCGCCCCCCTGATTGGGGGGCAGACAGCGCAATGTGCTTATAAGAAAATGGCGGAAAGCGGGACATCTAACGTAGCGGCCAATCGGTCAAGAATCAGCGCTGAGGGATTTGCTGTGCCATGCTCGATCTGACGCAGGTAATAGACGCTGATGTCGGAGTATAGCGCCAGATATTCCTGTGTTATGTCTTTTTGCTTCCGCAGGGAGACAACATTCTGACCAATCCTTGTTAATACGTACATGGGGTTCCTTCTTTCTCGCATGCCAGCGATATGTTCGTAACCTAAACCGTTCAAGCCAGCTTTAAGAGAAAAGGGGAGTCTTAAAATCATTGAAAACGCTTGAAAAATCGATGTTAGTCGCTTTCACATATGGAAAGAAGTCGCTTGACGTGCGAAGGGTCAGCGGTTCGAGTCCGTTATCGTCCACCAGTGAAAAGCCCTGGAATCTCAATGGTTCCGGGGCTTTTGGTGTTCTTGGCCCTCCTTGTGCTACACGTCATGCGTTAGTAACGCTCAGGCTTCTACTGCGCGGAGCAATTCCTCGACGTCGGTATGGACGTAGATGCTTGCAGTCGTGCTGTAATCGGCATGGCCCAGGATTTTTTGCAGAATCTCGGGCGGCATGCCGGCTTTCCTGGCGCGGCTGGCATAGGTATGACGCGTGGCGTGGGGTGTTTTCCGCACGATGCCCAGCTGATCCAGCAGCGGATAATAGTCTCGCTTCCGAAAGTTATTCGGAACATGCTGCCCGGTATAGCCTGACAACAGCTGCGCGCCCTCGGCCTGTTCAGCGAAATACTGAAAATATCTTCGGCCCTCGGGACAGATGGGGATTACCCGGTTGCGGCCGGCTTCGGTTTTCTCGCCGCCTACAACGTAGCGTCCGTGGTAATCGTCCAGGGTGAGCGCGAACAGCTCGCCGATGCGCATACCGGTATAGATCAGCATGAGGATAATTTTTGCCGTTTCGCTGCCATTCTGCTCCAGGCGCTGGATGTCGGTGTCGGAGAAAATTTCCTTTTCCTGCTTCACCTGCTCAGGCAGGCGCACGAACGAGGCAAAATTCGTGGTCAGCAGCTCCTCGCGGATAGCCCATTTGGACATTTGCGTGATGAGCTGCTTGTACTTGGACACGGTGGAATGCTTCTTTCCCATATGCGGCTCCAGGGCCTCCTGAAAATCTGCGGTGCGGAGATCCCGGAACTTCTTTTTATGTAGTCCGGAAAAAATCTTGTAGGAAATATCGTACTGCGACCGTCCGGAAGCGGTCAGGGTTTGATAATGCTCTGTTTTCCAGGCATCGAACACCTCCTCAAAGGTCATGTTGTAGCGCTCGGATATCTCTCGCCCGGCCAGGCGGTTTAGGACTTCCAATGCGGCGGTTTTTGTCTCGTAATACCCCAGGACTGTCCGGTTCCGTGCCGCGACCCACGGCCGTCGCCGGCGGCCCTGAAGCTTGTAGACGGTGCCGGTGCCGTTGGCCCGTTTGAGGGCCTTGCGCGGCTCCCTGGTCTGCTTCTTGCCGCAGAAGGGGCAAAATATGCCCCCTGCCGGGATTTCTGCCCGGCATTTGATGCAATTCACTTGATTTTCCTCCCATTGTGGAATATAATGAGAGGGCAGATTCCCGTCAAAGTTTCTGCCCGCATGACCGTCCTCGGTGTTGGTAGCACCGGGGGCGGTTTTTATTGTGCTTTCTCCAGCGCCGTGATGCGCTGGGACATGGAGCGGACCAGGTCCTTCAACAGGGCCATATCGCCCTCCAGAGCCTCTACGCGGTCTTTGGGGGCCAGCGTATCCAGAAGCGTTTGCTGACCTTCCGCCAGCAGACGGAGCTGCGGCAGGACTACGTTTTCCTGTGTGATGGCCACGCGGGTCACGGTCTGGCGCAGGTCAGACAGGTCCTCCTGCATCTTTGCCTGCACATCTTCCATCTTGCCCAGTCTGACATTGATTTGCCCGAGCATTTCCAAAATCTTTTCTTCGTTGTTCATGATGATTCTCCTTTACGCAATATTCTGGAAATCTGACGCTGAGCAATATTCCACTTCTGCATTTCCGTCTGGGACGGTATAAAGCGTATAGGTCCAGGCATATTCCGAGAGGTCTGTTTCCTCATCGAATTTTTGGTAAACTGTATCGTCTCCAAACATTCGATATCTACCATACCAGTCTATTCCGGTGGCAAAGTAGATATCGCAAATACGCTCCGGTGCGGAGACTGTAGCTGTCTCACCAGCTCGGACAAAAAACGACAGAAGAGATTCGCTCGTTTCCACATCTACCAAAATCAAGTATGCACTCCGGTCCTCCGGCGCGGAGACCGTCAGGGAGGATTCGTAGGTAATCATTTTATTATTCAGGAGCCGTTCCTCGCGAATAATTACCTCGCCGCTAGATGGGCGCATAATGGGCCTCCCATAGGTTGACGGTTTCGTCGCTTCATCTAACGTTTTCCCCCAATCTATCTTGGATGCGCCGGATAGATTTTCTGAAACTTCAAAAGCCTCTTGCGACGGAGATATATCTTCTGTCCTTTTCTCATCGGTAGGTTCTTCTTCCTCCGGATGCAATAGTTTGTATTCTTCGTTGGAATGCGGCAGCTTGGACAAATCCGGATTGGTAACTTTTTTCGCCGCGTCTTGCGATAGAGTTACAGGCTCGTCTATCTCCGCCTGCTGTGTCGGCGGATTTGCTTCCTCATTTTTAGGAAACAGAAGTGGGGACAGAATTTGTCTGGCGAATGTTGAAAAAAGTACAACCCCGCTTACAACAAGGATAACTCTAATGTCTGTGGCAAAAGTGCTTCCTCGGAATTTTTCTTTCCATCTGGCCCACCGGCTAGGGCTGCTTTCTTGCGGTGAATCTCCATTCTGCGTTGGTTCTTCGCTCGGCGGATCATCCTTTGACGGTTCATAAGACCGTTGTCTCTTGGCCGACTGCCTGTTAGCGCGGAGATAACTGTCATATTCCGCACGTTTTACCGGGTCGTACAGAACTTCATAAGCTTCATTGAGAGCCTGTGTCTTTTCTTCCGCGACCTCTGGCGTTACGTTAAATGTATCCGGGTGAAAGAATTTTATCTGCTCCCGATACCGCTGGCGGATCTCCTCGGGAGAGGCTGTCTCTGGAACACCCAGGGTATCATAATAGGACTGCATATTCTCACATCCACATCAGAATAAATACTGCTCCACCGCCAGATTTCCATACGTGTACCAGCATACAGCCTTGCGCATGAAATCCTCGGTGACATCAAAATACTCCGCGAGGCTCCAAAGTTCTATATAGCCACTTTGCAGTGCTGCATCGTACTGCTCCCTTGGGACCAGGTGTTCAATCGCCCAGCAGTCGGCGCGGTTTTCGTGCTTCTGGCGGAGATCACAGGAGGCCCAGCGGTTGTAAAAGCTGCCTGTGAGGCAATGACCCAGCTCATGGGCCAGATGAACGGCGTGGCTGGAATCACAATCCAGAATATCCAGGTCCAGACCGATAAAACAACGCAAATCATCTGCCTGAATACATAAGGAACCGGTTTCTGGAATGCACGCCGGCAAAACCGGGATACTCTCGCGCTGTGCCAATTGGTACAGTTCAACAGTATTCATGTCACCTATCCCTTCCTTTTCTTCTCAGCCTCCTCCCGCAGTTTGACCATTTGGGCGAAGCGCTTGACCTCTTCGTACATGGCGTCCGTGATTTCTCCGTCACCGCCAAACAATGCAAACTTAATATCTTCGTCGTCAATCTGGCGCGCACTGTCTCTGGTGCGTGCTTTTTCGGTCTTGAATGGATCCTCGTCAAAAGAATCGCTTTTATCTATTACGGTCCATCCGTCCCAATCCTGCCCCATCATTTCATAAACGGTGGTGCCTAACGCCAGCGCAATTCTCCCAAGCTGTTCAAGCCGGGGCTGCCGCTGATTTTTTTCATACCGCATGATGGTGACGCCAGTAATGCCGAGCTTTTTACCCAGCTGCTCCTGTGTCAATCCGGCGGATTCCCGGGCCACCTTGATTCGCTCACCCCAAGTTTCCAAGTGAATCACCTCGCTTATATCATACCACAGCGAGAAACAAAAAACAACCATTTTGGAAAATCTTTTTAATATGCATCTTGACAAACAACCGGATTGGTTGTATACTGCGAGATGAAAACAACCAAATTGGTTGCGCCGAAAGGAGGTACCCATGAAAGTAGACAACAGGAAACTGGATTTGCTGCTTGCGCGTCAACAGAAATCTTTGCGGGAACTGAGGTGTGATGGGGTTTCGCCTCAGACATTGACCCGTATTCGCAGAGGCGAAGATGTCAAACCCAAAACGCTTGGCGCGGTTGCGGCGGTTCTGAATGTGAGTCCTGAGGACATTTTAGCCGAATAGGCGCGGGCCTGTAATACCCGGAACCGGACCGGCTGGTGGAACAGGAACAGGATAGCACACAAGCTGTCCAATAAATAGGACAGAGAATTAAACTTTTCAAGAAAGGAGCGATTTTTGTGCAGATTGAAACCTTGACAGCGGCGGAGGCGACGGAAGTCCTCCGGGGGCTTGGCGTGAAGATCACGCCGGTGGTGCTGCGGGACGGACTGCTGGACCGGCGGTATCCCTTTGGCGAGTGCTTCCAGACGGGGAGCGGTTCGGTCAAATGCACCATCTACAAACGGCTGCTGGACGCCTGGATCTCGGAGCGGGCGACCGGCCTGCCGGATGTGTGCTGAGGAGGACATGAAAATGACGACAAAGGAACTTTTGGAGGCGTATTTGGAGCAGGAGCGGGTGACGCTGCTGGAGGAATTACTGGAGGTGATCCGGTGAGCAGGGACGATCAGCTGGAGCGCAAGCTGTTCCGCATGGTCAACGCGCACAGCGACGCGGTGAAGGCCGCGGAGCTGGATATGACGGTGCAGGACTACCGGCGCATGATGCGGCGGGCGGAATGGGAGCGCCGGCGGCGCTTGGAGGTCTGCCAGGGGGCGGCGGCGGTGCTGTTCTTCGGCAGCGGGCTGTGCGCGGCGTTCGGCGCGTGGTGCTTCTGGTGCGGCGCGGGCGTCCTCCCGGTGCTGGGCGCGATGGGCGCGGCGGCGGTGGCCGCGGCAGTGGGGTTCTGGTGCGACGGGTGGAGCCGAGAATGAACGGATTGGATGAGCTGTACTGCGACATCTGCGAGGCGGAGGACTACTTCCGCGAGGCGGTCCTGGAGGCCAGCGCCATCATTGAGGAATCCGAGCCGGAGCTGGCTGGAGCGCTGACCGAGCAGAAGTCCCATTTCCAGACTGCGCTGGCGGCTATGTGGATTGTGAAGACCTGTTGCATGAAAAAAATGCGCCGCCCCGGGTGCGGCAACACCTGAGACGGCAAAGACAATCAAATACACCCCTATTATGGGGCAAAAAAGGAGATTTGTCTGGATGGCAGTAAAAATCACGCAATTTGAGGCCGAGAACGTCAAACGGATCAAGGCGACCGCTCTGACACCGGCAGAGAACGGCCTGACGGTCATCGGCGGGCGGAACAACCAGGGCAAGACCTCGGTGCTGGACGCCATCGTTTGGGCACTGGGCGGGGAGCGCTACCGGCCCTCACAGGCACAGCGGGACGGGTCCGTGCTGCCACCGAAGCTACGGGTGGCGCTGTCCAACGGCATCGTTGTGGAGCGTTCAGGCAAAAACAGCGAGCTCAAGGTCACAGATGCCGACGGGCGGCGGGCCGGGCAGACGCTGCTCAATGCCTTCGTGGAGCAGCTGGCCCTGGACCTGCCCAGGTTCCTGGAGGCCAGCGACCGGGAAAAGGCCGGCATACTCCTGCGGGTCATCGGCCTGGAGCGTCAGGTAGCGGCGTTGGAGCATCAGGAAAAGGCCCTCTACGACCAGCGGACCGCCATCGGCCGCATCTACGAGCAGAAGGAAAACTACGCCAAGGAGCTGCCCAGCTACCCCGACGCGCCGGCAGAGCCGGTGTCGGCCTATGAGCTGATCCAGCGGCAGCAGGCCATTCTGGCGCGGAACGGTGAGAACCAGCGCAAGCGGCTGCGGGCGGCGCAGCTGGAGGCAGAGCGGGATCGGATGGGCAAGGAGCTGGGGCTTTTGGAGGCGCGCTACAAGACGCTCTGCGCCGATTGCGAGACGGCCACAAAGGATACACTGGACCTGCTGGACGAGTCCACCGCGGAGCTGGAGGCCAGCCTCCGGGACATCGAGGCAGTCAACGCCAAGATCCGCACCAACCAGGACAAGGCCCGGGCTATGGCCGAGGCGGAGGAATACAGCAATCAGTATGCCGGCCTGACAGCGCAGATCGAGGACGTACGCAGGCAGAAAACGGATTTGCTCAAAGGCGCGAGGCTGCCCTTGCCTGGTCTTTCGGTGGAGAACGGCGCGCTGACGTATCAGGGCAAGCCCTGGGACTGCATGAGCGGAAGCGATCAGCTGAAGGTGGCCGCAGCCATCGTCCGGGCAGTGAAGCCGGACTGCGGGTTTGTGTTGCTGGATAAATTGGAGCAGATGGATCTGGAGACGTTGCGGGAGTTCGGGGCCTGGATGGAAACTGAGGGCCTCCAGGGCATCGCCACGCGGGTATCTACCGGGCCGGAGTGCAGCATCGTGATTGAGGACGGCAGCGTTTTGACGCCGCCGGAGAAGAAACCGTGGGAGGAGGG
>OOIH01000450.1_pt1 | contig 10955 bp, 13 predicted proteins | sample 1691801 | NCBI WGS metagenome assembly OOIH01 (sample SAMEA1061690, study PRJEB22710) | metagenome
ATGGCCGGAGTGAGTACGGCGAAGACCGGGGCGGACGCATGGAGTTCGGCTGGGACGGCCCGGATTCCCGATTCCGGGACCGCCGGGGCCGGGAGCACTACGACAACGGGCGGTTTGCCCCCATGAACGACGGCGGCATGTGGGTGGACAGCCGCGAGTGGGACGGACGGCGGGACTACCGGACCCCTGAGGGGCGTTTCCCCATGACCACGCCCTACGTGCCGCCTGTCTACCAAATGGACGGCGGTGAGAGAGGAGGCCAGCGGCCTATGAATACCATCGGCTTCAAGCTGGAGGGCCACGCGGACCGGAGTCCCCAGGAGTTTGGCCGGGAGTACCGCAGTGACGCCGGGTATCCCGGCATGGATGAAATGGCCTACAGGGACGGCGGGCGGCGGATGAGCGGCTTCAGCTCCGGCAGCGGCGGCCGGCCCTTCACCCGGGAGCTGGCCCAGGAGTGGGTCCAGCACATGCGCAACGCCGACGGTACCACCGGGCCCCACTGGACCATGGAGAAGACCGAGGAGGCCCGGGCCCAGCGGGGAATCAACTGTGACCCGCTGGCCTTCTGGGTAGCCATGAACATGGTTTACTCGGACTATTCCAAAGTAGCGGAGAAGGTCAATGCCAACAGCATGGACTTCTATGTCTACATGGCCAAGGCCTTCCTAGAGGACAAGGACGCCAGGAACCAGGGCGGGGAGAAGCTTGCCAGGTACTATGAGTATGTGGTGATGTGAGAAGAGGGAGGGCTTGGCCCTCCCCTTTTCAAAGTATTAAAGGCGTTGTGTCTTCCTCGCAAGATATAGCGTCTTTAAGGTTTTCTGACAAAAAATCAGCTTGGTTTCATGACAAAATCCAGCTCGAAGTCGGCGGGTTTTGTCTTTTTTTCTTTCCGGTAGTAAATGACCTCAATCACAGAATGGAGCATGGCGTTCCTTTGAGCGGCGTTACCGGCCCTATAGGCATCCAGTACGGCCTGTATGCGCTCTGACTGGGTGCCGGGGTCATATCCCTCCGCTTCTCTTAAACGCCGCTGTGCGGCTTCCTGCTGGCCTGCTAGGGCGGTCAGCTTGTCCATTACCGCTTTCATCCGCTCCCGGTAAGTGGGGAGGTCGTACTCTCCCAGCTCCAGCAATTCATGGAGCCGATCCTTTTGCCGGCGGGCGGCTTGCAGCTCCCGGCCAATGGCGGCCACGGCGTCCTCCAGCGGCGCCAAGTCAGGAGCTTGGTCCGGTCGCTCCACCTGAAGCTCTTCCAGCAGGTCCTCCAGGTGGGAAAGGATACGGTTTTCTACCAGCTCCAGCTTGGCCATGGCACAGCATCCCCGGCGCTGGCAGAGTAGATAAGGCTCACCTTTGGAGAGTATCCGCTGCATGTTCCCGCCGCAGTTCGCGCATTTTACCAGACCCGCCAGAGGGCTTTTAACGGTTCCGTCGTGATAAGCCGGGTGGTAGCGGCCTGCAATAATCTTCTGCACTTTGTCAAACAGCTCCTTGTCTACAATGGCGGGGTGGAGGCCGTCGGTGATGGTCCACTTTTCTTTGGGGTTGTAGATTACAATGTGCTTTTGATTTCCTTTTGCGTTTTTCTTGATGTGGCTTTTTTGGTTCCATACGATTTTCCCAATATAGGCCTGGTTTTGGAGGATCTTTAAAATGCTGTTTCGGGAAAAGGCGCTGGAACGGTGGGGGCGGCCCCCCATGGCGTTGATTTGGTAGGCAATAGAGGTACAGCCGAGGCCGCCGGCGTAGAGCTGGAACATGGCCCGGACAAGCTTGGCCTCCGGCTCGAATATCTCCAGGGTGGGGCGGCGGTCTATGTAAACCCTACGGTACCCGTAGGGAGCGTTGGCCACGTAGCAGCCCTCTTGGATGCTCCGCTGGAGCCCCCGGCGGAGGCGCTTGTTGATAATTTTGTACTCCCGCCGGGACATGAAAGTTTTAAATTCGGCAAGCTCGTCGTCGATTTCGTCTGACAAGTTATAAACCTTTTCAGGTGTTACAATCAGCGTACCGCTGTCCCGGAATGCGTCCAGAATAATGCCCTGGTCCTTCATCCGGCCGCGGGAAAGGCGGTCCAGGTCCATGCAAAGCACGGCGTCGCAGTTCCCGGCCTCCACAGCCTCCAGGAGGCGGAGCATCTGGGGGCGGGCATAGAGACTTTCGCCGCTGACGACCTCGGAAAAATAGTCTAAAATTACCAGCCCGTGGCGCTGGGCGCACTCGTCCAGCGCCTGGTGGTGCTTACGGAGAACCTCCTGGGTTTCCATTCCCTCCTCCATACGGGATTTGCGGAGGTAAACGAAAGCGGTTTTGCCAAGCATGTCCTGGGGCATGGCGGGTCACCTCCCTTTGTGTCCAAGTTGGACACATTTTTTTAATGCTTAAGGACGCATTTGTCACAAGCAGTCAATCCACGCGCAAGTGCTTTTTCCAAAGAGGATTCAAAATAAGTGCCGCCGTTGCAGGTAGGGTTATAGTGATAACGCTGACCGGATTTTGTTACATATACCGTTTGCGCAGATTCCGATTCTATTTCCGACAATTCTTCAGGAGTCGTTTCTGGGAGTCCAGTTTCGGCGGGCGGGGTGACTTCGGGCTGGGGATGCGCCAGAACCACGGTGGAATTGGCGCCGTCCCAGGCGACGGTCAGGCCCAGGGCCTCGGCCAGAGCGCGGGCGGGGACGTAGTTGGTGCCGCCGAACTTGAAGGGCTCCACGACGTTGCCCTGGGCGTCCCGGAGGTCGAGAACCACGCCGTCCAGGGAAATCTTGATGTCCTGGTATTCAATTTCTTTCTGGAACACGCCCCGGGTGGCGGAGGCGGAGCCGAACAGGCAGGTAATCAGAAGCATGGTCAGCATCCCGGCGAGAAAGCTTTTGTGATTTTTCATTGTCTTTTTCTCCTTTTTATCTTTTTAATAACCGTTTTTTTCCACTCCATAAACCGCTTGTTCGTGTGTAAATCCTTCATACTCCAATTGTTCAATCAGACTATCCTTAGAAAAACTGCTGTTGTCTAAATAGCTTTCTGCTTTGATTGCGGCTTGTTCATTCCAGTCCGCCCCGCAGTTTTCTGCCCCATATGTAGCCTGTTCAGTGGTAAACTTTTCATATTCTAATTGACCAATCAAACCGGTATAAGAAAACCCGGACATGCTTAAATAACTTTTTGCCTTTAAAAGAGCCTGCTCGTTCCAGTCCGCTCCGCAATTTTCGACGGCATAAACAGCTTCATCATGTGAAAATTGCTCATACTCTAGCTGACCAATAAGGCCATCATAAGAAAAGGCCGAGAAGGACAAATAGCTTTGTGCCTTCTTCAAGGCGTTCTTTTCTCCGGTTGTTGCGGTATCTTTGAACTCCGGTTCGGCTTCCGGTTCTGGATTTGGCTTTCCATCCGGAGCCATTCCACTTTTCTCCATTTCAGGAGCCTTAACATCTTCAACTTTGGGCTGGACTTGTGAGTCTTTTGCTCCGTCGTCTTTTTCATCGCTAGGCATAGCGGCAACTATCACAACCAGTGCAATTAGTGCCCATACCCATTTCCTTTTAAAAAATGGTTTCTTTTCTTTTTTTGCCATAACTAATTCCTCCTATACTTCTTTTGTGCCCACTCGAAGCGCACTGACTTTTTTATATTTGCCGGACTCTGCCAGATCGTCAGCATAGTCCAGAAGTTTATCACGTCCTTCCTGATTTAGTTTTCGGTACAGAATCAGCAGCCTTTCCTCGCTGTCATCCGCAGCGGGGGAGGGCGCTTTTTCTTCTCCGAGTAGTTCGCTGGTGGTTGTGCCGAGATATTGCGCTAGCAATTGAATCCTGTCAATTGACGGTATTCGCCCCCTTTTCACATTGTCCATAAGTGTCTCTCCAGCCCCGCTCTCACGGCAAGCTTTGGAGATAGATACGCCCATAACTTGACAAAGGTTTTGGACATTTTCCACAAAAAAACTAGTATTCATAAGTGTCAACACCTCTTTTATATAATTTGGCAATCTGCCGAATATCTGTTAATTGCCAGAAAATGTGTTGACTTCTGGCAATAGCCAGATTATGATTAACCCATAGGTTGAATTAAAATCCATCGGAGGGGGGCCGCGTGGACATGGATTTAAACATAAAGACCGTCGGATTAGTCTGGTGCTATTTCTGGGGCGGGTACTTTTTAAGGGAATTCGTCGTCCCTAATACTTATCTCAGGCTCTTCGTAATTGCTTCCGACATCGTCTATATGGGTTTCCTCGTCTGGGATTGTATTTGTTCGAGGGAAAAGCCAGGCGAGAAGAGCGATTAGGGAGGGAATGAGAACAGCCAGCCATTTAAAAGCACAAGTCTTCCACCGCTTTACCTTCTCTTCTTGCTTCCGTTTCTTTGCCAACTGGTTTGCCAGCTCAATCTGTTCCGGCAGGATTTCGCAGACCTCGATTCCATCCAGGTTGTGTTTATCAAAGTTCATTGTATCCCTCCCTCAAAAGAGGATTCTAATTCAACTTATCTTATCATGCGGTTGCAGGAAAATCAACCAAAAATACGAAAGGAGGAAACCATATGAAAATCCAGGTGCTTCGCGAAAACGCCGGACTGACCAGACTGGAGGTTGCCAGCCGCCTAGGGCTGGACAAGTCCACCGTCAGCCATTGGGAGCGCGGCACGGCCATTCCCAGAGCGGACAAGCTCCCGCTGCTGGCGGATATGTTCGGCTGCTCCATCGACGAGCTCTATGGCCGGGGCCCGCCGGGCCGGAGCAGGGAGGCAGCGGAGGGGCGGGAGAGCGCGTAAAAACGCCCCGCCAGGAGGCGGGGCGCGGAAGAGGGGGGAACGGGCTGGGAAAAACAAATAAACGAGATCATAGACAATTTGGCAAGTAAACTTGGCGTTGCGGCATCCGAAGTGTATGGCATATTAATCTATCAGTCCAGCGTGGAAGTCGTAAAATCTATTTTCGGCTGTGTCCTTTGTATCGTTGGCTTGTTCCTTTTGATTTTTGTGGTTAAGAAATTATTCATCAATAGAGACGGTTTTGGGGAAACAATTGCCGAAAAGATAGAGGATGGCTCCGCCATAGGCCCGAGTGTTATGCTTTGTTTTCTTGCAATCGGTCTTGTGGTTTTGGCTATTATCATGATCTGCACTTTATTTTGCTCCATACAAACAATCATCCAGTGTCTTATGAACCCGGAGTATTGGGCGCTTAAACAAATTTTCAACATGATTTAACCGACAGGGTCGGTGGTTCCGTCTCCAAGGTAATTGAAAACTGCTTAACCTTATGCCGTGCCGCATAGGATTTCCCAGGAGGGATGTGTATGGAAATCACAATTACGCAAAGGACCGAAATCATAGGCGGAAAAGGATATCCCTTGACCACCACCAGAATTATCGGGCTCCAGCAGGTCCAGCGCCACGGCAAGCCCGTGTGGGTTTCGGCGATTACATACGACGACAGCCGGGAGGGCTGTACCAGCGCCTTCCGGCTGTACAAGGGCCCCATTCCGCCGGAGGGAGAGGTGCCGAACCGGCTGCCGCCCTCGGCGGAGGCCCGGGTGAAGGAGATTGCCGCGCAGGGGCTGCGGCGGAAAGGAGAAATTGCATGCCGAAAAAAAAAGACCGCCCCGAAGCGGCAACTTCGGAGCGGCATTGTCCAGGGCTTCAGCCGAGGAACAAAGTCTATGAACATTATATCAAATTCCCGGCAGAATGCAAGCCCCAATTTGGACGGGGAAGGGGGTGCTTTCCCCATGTCCTGGGCATTTATGCTTACAGTCATCGGATCGGGCTTTCTGGTGAGCCAGCTTTTCCGATTCATTGATTGGATAGAAAGGGGCTGAACAGCCATGGAGAATATTACCCGAGGCGGGATGTATCTTGTTATTCCGGCTTCCGTCGCGGAGGACGTGCGTCTGCGGGAGCGTTCCAAGCTGATTTACGGCAGGATCGTCCAATTGGCCAGCAGTACCGGCTTTTGCTACGCCAGCAACCAGGCGCTTTTGGAAATTTTATCCCACGAGGACCCCAAGACCGGGGAGGTTTCCGTTATTACCGAGCGGACACTTCAAAGCGCCCTGGCGGAGCTGCGGGACCGGGGGCACATCCACATGGACGAGGGCCCGGTCCCTTGTTCCGGCGGGGAAGGAACGGTGGTGCGGCGGCGCATTTTTGTAGGCCGAAAGCTGGCGGACATGCCGCCTCCGCAGGGGGGTGAAGAAAATTTCACCCCCGAAAATTTCTGCACCCCAGGGGTGAAAAAAATTTCACCCCCTTTAAATAGTAAGAATAATACAAGTAAGAATATACCCCCTATAGTCCCCCGTGAGGTTTTTGACCTTTGCGTAGGATACGCCGGGGAGGACGGGGAGCTTTTGGACGCGATCCTAGGTCTTTTGGAAAACCGGGCGGCGGCGAACAAGTCCCCGGTGAAAACCACCCGGTCCATGAACGGCATCCTGAACAAGCTGGACAAGCTCTCCGGAGGGGACCGGGGAATGAAGCTGGCCCTGCTGGACAAGGCCACCGTGTCCAACTGGCTGACGGTGTTCCCCCTGAAGCCGGACGAGCTGCCCGTCAGAGCGGGCGCCTACAGCGAGGAGGGGGAAGATGGAATTTGAAAAAGCACTGCGCCTGGCGGGAGAATACCTGACCTTTGAGGCACGGTTTATTTCCCCGGACGCGCCCCAGGGCCTCTGGTTCTGCGACAACGTGGCGGAGGTTTCCGACATCCAGGTCAACGCCGTTTGCCTGGGAGCTGGGACAGATTTCGACGCGGCAGGGAAATGCCGCCCGTTCTTCGAGCTGTTCCCGTATGTGGTCATTGTCACGCCCAACGCCTTTGCCCGGGAACGGCTGGTGAAGGAGCTTGCCCCCCGCTTGTCCACCAGCACGGTTTACGTGGTGGAAGACTCCGGTTTCCGGGGCTGCAAGACAGTTCGGGAGTACATAGACGCCTATGGGCATGACCGCCTTCTGGACATTTTCGCCGGCGCGGTGGAACTGCCCGCCTACGGCATTCTGGACCTTTCGGAGGTGGAAGCCCGGGACCTGACCAAGGTCCCCCGGACTCTCTCCGGTTTTGAGCGGCTGGACAAAAGCATCGGCGGATTTTTCGCCGGGGAGCTTAGCGTCTGGACCGGGAAACGAGGAATCGGCAAGAGCACGATTTTAAGCCAGCTTTTGCTGAACGCCATTGACCAGGGACACAGGGTCTGTGCTTACTCCGGAGAGCTGGACCGGGCCCAGTTTCGGGAATGGACCTACCTTCAGGCAGCGGGGCCGGAGCATATCGGCTATCGGGACGACTCTCTGACGGGCAAGCGGCTTCCCACGGTGGACCCCCAAGTGGACAAGCTCATTTCCGAGTGGCTTCATGAGCGGTTTTGGCTGTTCGATTTGGAGCGGAATACCCGGCACGACCCGGAGGCGATTTTGAGCCAGTTTTCTTATGCGAAAATGCGCTATGGCGTGGATGTATTTTTGGTAGACAACATCATGGCAGTCGACTTTGACGGCGTGCGGGAAAAGGACTTTTACCGGGAGCAGTCCAAGTTTACTCAGGCCCTTGCATCCTTCGCCAAGCGCCAGCATGTTCACGTCCACCTGGTGGTGCATCCCCGGAAGAGCTCCGGCGGGAAGGCTGGGGAGGTGACGGCAGACGACGTGCACGGCAGCGGGGACATCACCAACCGGGCGGACAACGTGTTTTTCTTGACAACGCATGTCGTGGCGGATGCACAGAAGCCCATGCTGGTGACGCTGAAAAACCGGGACTTTGGGTCCAAAATTAACCAATGGCTGGATTTTGACAAGAAGTCCCGGCGGTTCTTCGCCGACGGCGGGGACCCGACGAAGGCCCTGGGATGGGAAATGGCGGCCCGGCAGGTGGAAATCACGGAGCTGCCCGGCGGGGACAAGGATCTTCCGTTTTGACAGACACATGCCGCCCTTTAGCGGCTGAAAGGATACGTGTATGAAAACCATCGCGATATTGAATTTAAAGGGCGGGACAGCAAAGACCGTTACCGCCGCCACCATGGCCCGGTGCCTTTCGGCGGAATACTCCGAATCGGTGGTATTGATCGACGCGGACCAGCAGGGGAACCTCTCCCAGTACTTCGGCATCACGGATACCAGCCAATGCGGCAATACCTGGAGGCTGCTGACGGAGGGCGCGGGCTATTGGCCCGACTTCGTGACGCCAATCTCTCCCACGCTGGATCTAATCCCCTCCGGGATGGAGCTGGCCCTGGCGGACCTGCCGAACAGCGGCGCCAAGGTAGCGGCAATTGAGGACCTGCGGACGGTGCTGGCCGAGGACGGCGTGCAGTATTTAATCATCGACCTGCCGCCCTCTCTGGGCCTTGCTTCTCAGGCGGCGCTGCTGGCGGCGGATGAGGTGATTATCCCTATCCGGCTGGACGTGTTCAGCCCCGCCGGCATGGCGGAGCTGACGCGGCAGGTGGATTCCATGCGCAGCGTCAATCCCCGGCTCCGGGTGGCGGGCGTCCTGGGCACCCAGTTCCAGCGGACCGCCGAGGAGCGGGATATTCACCGGCTGCTGAAGCTGGAATCGGGCCTGCCGGTATTTCACACCAGAATCCGCATGAGCCCGCCGGTGCCCCGGAGCATCGCCGCCAGGGAGAGCATTTTGACGTTCAGCCCCCACTGCGGGGCCTCGAAGGATTACCGGGCCTTCGTGCGGGAGTATCTGGAGGGACATCATGGGTGATTATAATTTGGCGGAGGTCCTGCGGGGACAGCTCCAAGGACAGGCTGACCCGGCGGAAACTACAAGGGATATTGAGGCTGTGACCTGTGAGATTCTGCACCTGAAACAGGAGCTGGCCCGGAACATCGTGGACATCGGACTCCGGCTGATCGAGGCGAAGGAGATGCTTTCACATGGGGAGTGGCTTCCTTGGTTGAAGGAGAACGTGTGTTTCTCCGAAACGACGGCTCAGAGTTACATGAAGGTTGCGAAGGAGTTTCCAAATCCCCAACTGGTTGGGGATTTGGGCGTCAGAAAAGCCTTGACACTTCTGGCTTTGCCGTCTGCTGAACGTGAGGATTTCTTGGCGGAAAACAACGTCATCGACATGACTTCCCGGGAGCTGGAGAAGGCCATCCGGGAGCGGGACGAGGCCCGTAAGGCGGCGGAGGCCGCCAAGGCGGATGCCTTGTCCGCCGAGGAGAGCCGGGCCAAGATGGAAGCGGACATGAGGGCTTTAGAGAATATACACCGTTCCACCCAGGAGGGAGAGGCCCAGGCGCGGGATGCCCTGGCAAAGGCTCAGGCGGAGCTGAAGGAGCTGCGGGAGCGGCCGGTGGATGTGGCGGTGGAGGTGGACCGGGAGGCTGTGGACGCGGCCCGGGCGGAAGCCATTGCCGAAATGCAGACCAAAGTTGACCAGGCCGAGGCCGCCCGGAAGGAGACGGAGAAAAAACGCAAGGAGGCGGAAAAGGCGCTGGGCGAGGCGAAGAAGCAGGCCTGGGCCAACGCCGCCATTCTCTCCCGGGCGGAGAAGGCGGAGGCGGAGCTGGCGGAGGTCAGACGGCAGCTGGAGGCTGCCGCAAAGGCCGAGAGCGCGTCCCTTGTGAATCAGAACGGAGATATGGCCATGTTCAACGTTCTCTTTTCCCAGACCCAAGAGCAGGTTAACAAAATGCACGGCCTCCGGCTGAAGCTGGGAAAGGATGACGGGGACTTGGATGAGAAGCTGAAAACCGCCATCAACGCCCTGGCGGACGCGGTAAGGAGGTGTGCGGAATGATCGAGAGAGCCATTGCCATGCTGGAGGATCAGCAGTCCAAGGTCCGGGCCCGTTCCCCCCAGTGGATGGTGGCGGAGCAGCTGAAGGACATCTGCCCCCCCGAGCCCCATTGCGCCGAGCTCATCGCCCAGGACCTGGAGAACCCCGCCATGTCCATCACGGAGGCGGAGAAGAAAATCAAGGTCTTTGCCGACGGGCACAAGACCGGAGGCTTCGCCTGTGTCACGCCGGTGGAAGCGGATCGGATTCTCCGGGAGTTCTACGGTCTGCCCTCCCAGGAAGCGGAGCCGGAGAGCCCGGTCGCCGGAGCCCAGGTCCTGGACTTGGCGGACTTTTTGAGGTGACGCCATGAAACGAGTGGCAAAGCTGGTTTCCCGGACGCCGCCGGAGGGCCTGACGGACTGGTCCCCGGTCCGGGACGATCTGGAGTATTGGGGCCTGGTCTACGAGGCCGTGTGGGTTCCGGACCGAGGGCTGGAGCAGATGCTGGACGAGTGGGCCCCGCCCAGGAAACGCAAGGTGGTGGAGGTCCGCTGCTCTTGCTGCGGGGAGTCCCGGATCATGCCCTGGGTCAAAACAGACAAGCAGCATGGAAGCTATGGTTTTCTCCAGGAGGGCGAGCGGAGCGGAGAGACGGCGCTGATCGGGTCCGGAGATGAATCCGTCTGCCCTGTCTGCGGCGCACCTGTGCGGGTGAGGAAGGCGGCGGAAGTCGGGAGCGGTTATTTCGTGGCGGACGAGACCCGGGCCATGAGCGCGTCCGTGGAGGGGGTGGACCGATATCTGGTTCTGACCGGCTGGACCGTCCGGCGGGTGATATCCCGGAGCGCTGCTGCGCGGCTGGAGGTTATCCCGGCGGAGGCTTACGTCTTCGCCCGAGAGTACTGCCGGAAGCTGATGGGCTGGCGGAACTCCTACAGCGGGAACGCCGGATACTTCATCTCCTACCTTCGGGACTGGAGTGAGCCGGAGAAGTGGCAGGAGTCTTGGGGCGATGCTGGAGGTATTTTCGGCCTGTCCCCCCAGCTGGTGGCGGAGAGCTGCCTTTCCAACTGCAAGCTGGACGTGTACATGGAGATGTTTCACAGCGAAAGGCCCAAGTACCCGGTCATGTATCTGCGTCTCTATCAGCACTGTCCCAACGTGGAGAATCTGCTGCTTGGGGGGCTGCCCATGGTGCTGGACGACCT
>OOIH01000226.1_pt1 | contig 10949 bp, 18 predicted proteins | sample 1691801 | NCBI WGS metagenome assembly OOIH01 (sample SAMEA1061690, study PRJEB22710) | metagenome
GCCACGCGGTTTTTCAGCGGATTTCCATTCTTGTCATAGGCTACGCAAAGTCCGCTGTCGGCCAGCTGCTTCACGGCCTCGGCGATGGCCTGATTGTAGGAGATCGCCCCAGACTGTACCTGCATCGCCGCACTGTCCAGCGCCCACTGGTAGGCCCTAGCGGGCGGCAGCATGACCCTGTGCCGCCCTTGCCGGACCAGGAACCCCATGGACTGGGTCAGATTCCTGTACTGGCCACGAGTCTGCTCGTAGATGGCCCAAACATCCTCCTGCTCCACCATCCGTTCGGGAGCGGTCACCTGGGCCAGGTCCACCATATCGGTGTAGTATTTCTGATTGCGGGCCACAACATCGTCCAAAAGTTTGTCCAGCTTCTCCGCCCCGGTACTGGTGGTGCTGGCGATGGCTTTCTTGATGTCCTCCAGGTCGATCCCCAGGGCCCGGAGGGCGCGGATATCAGAAATTGTCACTTCATTTAGTTGCCCCGATATTTCGAGCCTACTGCAAATTTCGTCCAGCAGCTTCAGCTCCAGGCCACGGAACAGCTCCGCCAGTTCTTCCGGGAGAGCGTCCAAGATCTGCGGTGTGAAGGGGTATCGAGGCATTACTCAATTTCCTCCTGCCGCTCATCCGTCAAGTCCTCCATACCAGGAAGCGCCGCTTTTGCAGTTTCCCCATCCTCATTCATCCATTTTGCCCGGAACTCCCAAGCGTTCATAATCCCTGCGTCTAACAGCTGAATATCCCGAGAGAAATCGGACTGCTTGTCCTCGATAATCGAATCATCGAAGTCAATGGAGATTTCCACGTCCTCCTTCAGGCCCATATGCAGCACTGAATTGCCAAGCCGCAGGATTATGCGGGCCAGTTCCTCCAGGCAACTGCCCAGAATGTTTTCATGCTTCTTGATGGTTCGGAACATGGTAGAATTTTCACTGATGACCTGGGTGGCCGTGGCAATGCTGCCGTTGTCGAAGCGGTAGTGGTTCTCACCGAAGCCGCACCGACTTGAGAGGGCATTGAGCATATCCTGCAAGCCCGCGTTATGCTCCTGGGTTCGAAGGGCCATATCAATGGGTGTGATTAGGTTCCCGTCTTTGACGTCCTCCGGCAGCACATAGAAGGTCACGTCATTGGGATCGAATACAGAGTCTCCCTCAATTGTTTTGGTGGCCCCCGGCTGAATCATGACGCGTTTTTTTCCGAGGACAAACTCATTCACGTAGCTGTCATAGGCAATATCCACGCCCTTGATCTGGTCAATGGCGTTTGCGTAAGCCGGAATGCCCATCGGGAGCGTATAATCATAGTTGTTGGCAATATTCAGGCGGTCAATGACAAATTGCCGCTCTGGAGAGCCCGTATACACAACCGGCGCAACTTTTTCAAACCGAGGAATGGTGCGGATGCTGACTTTGGAAAGTCCTCCGTTATTATCACGAAACAGGGAGTTTTCAATTATGTAATTCCCATCGCCCCCAACTCTGTGAATCTGCAAATAGAGATACTTTTCCCCTTTGGCCACTACGCTGCTGGTAAACGCGCACTCATAGACCTGTCCGTTCTCCCAGGACAGCGGAAAGATATTCTGTGCTGTTACATAATCAATTTTTATTGCGGCCTTTCCAACGCCAAGCAATCGACCGATTTTCCCAATAAATCCGCCAAACTGCACATTTGTCACGCGGGGGACGTAGGCAACCGTGCCCAAACCGGATTTCATCTCCTGCATCTCATTGGCTTTGACAAAAAAGTTATTGGCTTTGCAGACGGAATCGAAGAACTCCTGCTCCCGCTGACCCTCCAGTGTGATCTTCACCTTCTCGTTCATCAGGAGGTTCGCCCAGTCCTCTGCCACCTTCTTCCCCATGCCCATGGTGTAACGGCGGCATTGGACAGTCTTTTGGCCGTTGAACACCCGATAATCGTGGAATCCCCGGACGTTGCCATCGTACCAGGACTTCCAGACGTCAATCTGACCGTAGAATTCAGCGGGGATAGTGTCATAGCCCTTTTCTTTCAGTTTCTCCAGGATGTTCAATTCGGCGGCTCACCTCCTGTTTCAAAATCCATTCTCCATGAAATCCAACTTTTTAAAAATCAAAAAAGCCACAAACTTTTTGACGTGTGCATTTTTGCTTTTGAAGTAAATTTTTGAAAGTATAGGAGAAATTTCGCAAAACACCGGCTCCCAATACGGATTATTGTATTCTTTCATTCCCTCATCTCCTTGTGAATTCGCTTATGCAATCCCCGCAAACAGCAGCCGGAACGTCTCCCGGCCTTTCGGCGTAATCAGCGTCTGCGTACCCTTCCAGCCGGATTTGTCATTGAAGCACTCTTTCAGCTCGAACAGGCCATCGTCCACATACCGCTGATGAGGCAACAGTTTCCCGGATTGATCGCGGTATATGTACTTTTTCTCCAGCAGGAACGAAACGAAGCCGCCTTGTTTTGTATGGAGCTGTTTCGCCGTGTCCCGGAAGTTGGTCAGCAGGTTGCGGTCAACCAAATCGTCGAAGTAGTCCGCTTTGGGCTTCATGATCTGGTTCTGGACGGTCAGCGTGGACAGGCGCAGCTTTTGATTCTCGATGGTTTTCTGCGCCACCAAAAGCGCTTTTGCCATCAATTCATCCGGGGTCATGGAATCCGCCCCGTGGATGTAACCGCCCGTCTTACGGATTGCCGGAATGACATCGTGGGTAATCCACCGTTTAAAGACTTTCGCCTCCGGCTTGCGGCTCCCCAGTACCAGGGAGTAAAGGCCGGGTTCGTTGACGGCATTGACCATCATGCGCTTTTCGGGATTCTGGGGGTGGGGGATTTCAATTCGGGCACCCTCGTCATCGTCCAGCCGGGAGATTGCCTTGTTCACGTCCTCCAGCTCCAGCGCCCGACACACATCCGCCGCCACAAACCACGGCTCGCCGTCCTGCTCGATAACGCGGACAGCCCCAAATTGCTCGTTCTCAAAAATTATCATTTCGTTCATGTGATATTCCCCTTTTCTCCAAACGGTGGCGTTATTGCGGCGGGTCTATCATCTGGTCGCGCTTATCCAAAAGCAACTGCTTGTTATGCGGAATCGGGAACCAATATTTAGGTTTTATTGTCCCATGGCTCCATTCCCATCCGTCAGTTGCATATTCATCAAGAAATGTATTGCCGCACTTATCGACCTTCATCCTATTTCTTAGCTCTATTTTCCCGTACGTACTCATTACTATAACCGTTGTAAATGTTAGAGTTGAATCTGTATGGAAATTGCAAAGGGTACAATCTTCTGGCAAGAGATCATCTACGCAAAACCATTCCATCTCCCATCCTCCTATCTGCTACCCCCCACAGCGGGGTGTATGGCTTTTCGTCTACAGCCCTGATAAGCTGCTTGTACCAAGGTTCCAAAGTGTACTCGAACGCATCCAGGCTATCAATATCGCTTGTCCCATCGTCCAGCCGCTTGTCCTCATAGCTCTTGGGGTCATAGACGGCAGTCTGGAGCGCATCGATCAGGTGCTCACACTTCCGAGATATATATAGCCGCTTCTGCACCATCAGCAGCAGCACCAGTCGGATGCGGTCGTTGATCTCCATTTTGATAGCGTTCTTAACCGTAGTGCGCAGCCGATCTCTCTCCACCGTGTGCCGAAACCCTCGAATCAGGATTTGCTCCGCGCTGTCGGCGCGGGTCACGGAATCTCCATAGACTGCGGACACCCGTTGAACAAACGTTGAAAACTCTCGATTCAATGCGTCCGGGTCAATCTCCCGCTTGATGTATTCCTCATCCAGTGCAAGCACCGTGCCACGGTTGGTAATGCCCGTGGCTTGGAACTTGTTGGCGGAACCAGTGCCGCCGAAGTCCACGCCGATTATGACGGTAGTCATGCGCTGGCGGTTCTCCTCACACCATTTCAGCGGAGTGTCAATCAGAAATTCGTCGGTGTTATTGGCGAAGCACTGATAAACAAGTCCATCAGCCGCTACCCACAAGCCTCGCACATATCGGTCATAGAACACGCCAGTATATGTTGACTGATACCACGCCAGCTTTTTTCCGCTTAAGCTGGGATTGTCAGTCATCTCGAAGTGGAGATAAAGCGCGTTGTGTTCTTCCCGCTTATCAATCCAGTTTTCCTTGAACCAGTGTTTCGGGTGGTCCGGATTGCAGGAGAACCACGCCCGCGACCCCTCCACGCTGCACCTGGCCAGCGCCTGATTGACAAAGCTCTCAGGCATCAGCACCACTTCGTCCAGCAGAACCCCCGCCAGCGTCCGACCCTGAATCAGGGCAAAGCTGCTCTCGTCCCGCCCTCCGAACACCTCAAAAAAATTGACTTTCCGGCCACGGCGAACCTCTAAGATTTGCTTAGAACTTCTCCATCGGAGCGTGTATCGCTTCTTTGCGTAGTACATGGATATGTACGGCGTTATCATGTTCTCTGTGGCGCTCTTGACCGTCTTGCCGCAGATTCCGAACCGCTGGACGGAAAACTCCCGCATGGCCCAGTCGATGAAGGCCACCACCATGATGGAGGTCTTGCCGGAGCGCACCGCGCCGTCGCAGATCAAGGCGTCGTATTTGGAGTATGGGAAGGCGAGGATTTTCTTTTGCTTTTCGGAAATCATTTTTGCCTTAACGCCTCAACAAGTAGAGACTGAATAATTTCACTACGCTCTCCATCATCACCTGTCCATAGGTAATTTTTGTTGTGGTATGAAAGTGTCTCAATAGCAAGGGCAACTCGGATATAATCCATTGGGTCTTTGCAGTATATTTCGCAAGGTTTCGATAAATCATTCATCGCTCTCCAACTCCTCTCCCAATTCTCTCAGGCTGCGGCTCAGGCCGTCCTCGGCAGTTTCGTCCTTCGGCCCGTCATCTTTCGGCTCCCAAGTGCCAAAATGTTTGCCGAGCAGCTCCAAAGCTTTAACCTTATCCGCCATTTTATATTTTTTGACATATCCCACATAGTCGCCGTCCGGGTCAGCTATGTCCTGAACATCCAGCCCAACAAGGGCGGCGGCGGTATCTGCATCCAGCTCCGAGATATCCAGCGGCTTCCCGTTCTTGTCGAACATCTTCCGAATATCGAAAAAGGCCAGTTTCGCAGTTTCCCGCAAAACCATGTCTTGGGTAATCTCTGTTCGCTTCTCACGCTCTTGAATTGCCTGTTGGATTGCTTCCGAAACACAAGTTTTCCCAAGTAATTCCGGGCCGATCCTATCGGCTGTTTTTGCGCTATACCCAGCCCTTCGGGCGGCGGCAGTGGCATTTAGGTCTATCAGGTATTCCGCCACAAATCGCTTCTGTTTCGGTGTTAATGCCACAACCACCACCTCTCAGTCAAAATCTATCTCGCGTTTGATTGCAACAGCAATCCGTCAGTTTCGCGTAATATCCAGGCCACTGCACAACATAGCGTTGCAGTGCGTTTATCATTTGCCTGTTTTGCTCGGCTTGCCACGCTTGAACTTGCAACTGCATATTTTGCGCCATCAAAGCGTCGATTTTCGCCTGTGTGCTCTGGCCTATATTGTATTGCGGCGGCGGCGTTATCGACTGGCATGGCTGATAAAGCACGCTGGTTGAGACTGGCTCTGATTTCTTTCGGCTAATCCACTCTGTCGCGCCATCCTCGTTCAGCCGCAGTCCATCCAGGCCCCACCAGAGAATTATTGTTTGGTCAACTGGTTCCTGAGCCTCCAGAATGTCAAGGGCGGCTTGCTCCATCCGGTCGTAATATTCAGAAACAATAAACGGTTCAGGTTCTGTTTGTTGTTTAATCTGTTTCCGCCGTATCTTGTCATGAATGATATACGGGAGAAAAACTATTGTGGCTGACGCAAGAAACACGACCACACAAACGATCATTTCAAAAACTCCTCCCAGAGCCGCAGAAACAGATATCGCAACCTCTCAGGATCGATTTTGCGCTCTATCATCCAGGCCCGGAAATCCTGCCACAGTGCTTCGCTCTCAGCTGTGTGCTGCTCCAGGTCACGCTCAAACAATTCGGGCTGGTAGCCGTACTTGCTGGAGACTTCACCCACACGGTGGCGACGGATACGATCAGTCATCGAACTCCGCCGTTCCAATTCTCGGTTTGTTATCTCCACCGCATAGCGGTAAATCTCACAATCATCAAGGCCGAATTATCATAAAACCCGCTCGGCTGTCTGCTACTCAACGCCTAGACGCGCCTCTTACCAGTCTGTTCGTATCCAATATTGCAGCACTGTCCTCGTGTTGGTCTGCGTCGCCTCTCCACATCCACACCTCGCTCTTGCATTGCAGGGACGGCCTTGATAACCGTGGTGGCCCATCCAGGAATCGAACCTGGTCCATCCAGTCACTTTGTTATTCCGGTTGCTCGACCTTCGAGCTAATGGTCCGTATTGGCACTATCGCAGTCCCCGCGCCGCATACTTATGCGGTCTTATCCATCGCGGCCATAATCCCGCGCCTTGTCAGGAGCTCGTGAATGAGCATCCGCCCTTTCTGCCCCCATTCGGTGTTGAGCACGGTATCAGGCTGTCCGTCCGACCGGGTGATGGAGATGGTTTTGGACTTGGTGTAACCCTTCCCCATGTGTTTTTTGTATAGAATCCATTGACCATTAACCTTGTGCTGAATGCCCTCCTCGTGGAGTATCTGGTTCAGCCGTCTGGCCGTCATATCGTAGTCGGCGGCGATCTGCGTTGTGGTCATCGTCCTTGTGCTGGAAAGGATGGTGTCCACATACTGCTTGATGGGTTGGAAGTCGGCGATGGCCTGACGTTGGATGGCGTTTTCCGCCTCCAGCTTCATTTGCTTTTCCGCCGCGTCCGCCAGCGCACGGAGAGCGGACGGATAATCCTTGGGAAGCCCCTGCTCCACCTTCTCCCGCATTTTCTCAAAGGCGGTGACATAGGCGGCGGTGAACAGTACGCCCTTCTCCCCGGTCATCTTGTTCGCCACCATGTCACAGCCCTTTTTCGTCAGGAGGTAGCAGGGCATTTCCTTGTTTTGCTCGCTCTGGTAGCTGGACTTGATGAAGAAATCGGAGTGCGCAATTTTGCGCTCTCCTGATTTTTCCATGATTTCGATATACCCGCGAATATCACGGAGCAAATCGTTGTGGCGTTTTTCGACCAGCACAGCCACTTCCCGGCTGTCCACCACGTCCACTTGGTTGAAATTGAAAACTTTCAGCTCGTTCATGTAAGAGGCTCCTTTCAGATTTTGATTGGAGAGGCGGCGGGAACATACCCCGCTCATGCGTTTCCTCTTGTGGGGCAGCCATCCGGCTCATGCACCCGATGGCTGCATATGTGTGCGGGCAGGGATTTGCACCCTGCATGGCAAGCCCCCCTTTGCAAAGATACTTCCTCGCTTGCCTTCCCAATCTCCCATAGCGTCTACTCTCGCCACGCAACAGTCCGTTGTGTCAACAGGCACACCCGGCAAATCAGTTGCGCAGTTTTCACCACCCGAAGGTGTCTATTCCGCCACCGCACATTTTGACTGCTAAAACCCAATTTCTGCTCACAGCCACAGTCTACCCCAAACTTATCTACGCAGACCGCTCCCATCTGGTGGAACACCCCGGATTTGAACCGTGCTTCCTAGTCCCAAACCAGGCGTGCTGCCATTACACCAGGTGCTCCATATGCTGGATACTCTCCCTCTCGACCTCTCCAGCGTTGCGCACTCCCTACTAGGTGGCCACCCTTAACAACGTCGTGCGCGTCCCATATGCGCCCCGCCGCCATTCACAGCGGGGCGATTACAATTTGAGAGTGATTTTGATTTATCTGACCCCATGGCCGCGGTTACTTGAATCCCGATGTATACCACGGCAAACGGGTGTCACGGCCGGCCCGGCTTCCCCCGATACTTTTAGCCTCGGGGCGGGTCAGGTTTTTGCCGCCTGTCAACGGGGTCAGGATGACATAGTGCGGCGAGGAACAGCAGATAAGCAACACCATATTCAACATTGGCTACTGCACCTCCAATCTGGGATTTACCCCATTCTGTCCCGCATGGCTGACGGGTGCCTGTGACCGTCCAAATCACAGGACGCTGGGGCCGTTATCCGGTGACGGCGTGGCCCGGCTTAACGGGCGGGACGGACTATCCCGGCGCCGCCCGTGCTCCTATCGTAGCATAAAAACAGGGTCAAAAAGTCGCAACTTTCAATCGAGGAAATCTCGGTTTCGGGCCACTTCCTCAAAAAACCTCCGTTGCCACCTTGCCGCCGTCGCCCTGTCGCATGGCACCGTCAGCGCCGCTCCTTCCACCGTGTGCGTCCTCTCCAGGTGTACAAGCCGAACAACCTTCATCCGAGCCTCACCGTTCTCCATGCGCCGCGTGGCGTCTATGGCGGCTTTTACGGCCTCGTAGTTCATCATTTCCACGCGGGACAGGTCTTTACCTATCTGCCCCGGGTAAGCCCGTATGATGGCCTTCACGTGGCCCCACCAGGGGTAATGCCGTTTATTCATTCTGTTTCCGCCCGGCCTTTCTCTTGACGTACGGGACGATGTACCCTGTGTCTCTTTTTATCCTGTAAATACACTCTGATATGTAGCTCGGGGCAACGTTCAGAACATCCGCGATCTGCGGAATGGTCAGGTCCGCCCAATCACCCTCAAACGCAGACCACAAAACGGATATTTTTTTGCCGTTTCTGTCGTTTTGCAAATATTTGGTGTATGGGTTTTCAGGCTTAATCACACCGGCCTCCTTTCTGCGGGCCGCGCCATTGCCAGTGCCCTCTGTTGCTGACCGCACAACCAATTCTGTGCTGCTCATCAAACAGGCACACTCTCCTGTGCTTGCAAACTCCGCACCTCCCTTTCAAGTCCTCCACCGCCGCATCCCGCTCCGCAAGGAGGGTTTCGATGGCAGCGGCGGCTTCGTCGCAAATCAACGGATGGCTGTTAATGTCGGATTCCCCCGCCCAATAGTCGTAAACTCTTAGACGCTCAATCAGCTCTTTGTAATCCATGTCAGTCCTCCTTCGGCTTGCAACGGTAGGCAAGCCAAGCGTCTCCAAAATCATAATAATCTAATGCAAAAATAGTCCCAGGCCATCCGCAGCAAAACGCTTCACCACTAGTATAATCATCAAATTTACAGTAATATCCGGACTTCGTTCTCCGGAAGCGGCTTGGCTTTAATATTTCAACCCAAACCCAATCCATCAAGTCCATCCCCCGCAGCTTCTCCAGGGTCAGGGGGTCGTTAGGCGGCGGGGTGATGGTCGGAGCATTATTTATCATCGCCATAAAGTCATTGGCTGGTCCAGCATCTATCTCGGTTCCCCATGCACGAAATAGTTCTTCAAACAGTGAATCCGCATCAATCAGTCTCATTGTCTGCCTCCTCCCTCTTTTTCAGCGCCGCCTCGGCTTCCTTGGTGAGGGGGCGGTCGCAGAACGGGCAGTAGCTTTCTTTCTTGCCGAGGAGAAATTCCACCACCTCCTCGTCGCCGCAAAACCTGCACCCCTCCCACCGGCTCCTGTCCAGCTTGGCGGGGGCCTGCTGGGCGCGGAGTGCGGCAACAGCCAACCGGCACGCCTCCTGGTGGGAATGCGTATAGCATTCGTTCCCTATGTAGGATTCAAAATGTTTGATCGCTTCTTCTCTGGTCATAATTCAACCCCCCAAATGATATTTTGTCACCGCAATTGGAAATTCTTCAATCTCGCTGGCCCACAGACAGGACCCCGACCCGTTCAGCCGCTCCCAGATCAGCGGGAACCCGCCGATACCGTCAAAGAGGCTCGCCATCGTGGCGTCCCGCTCGTAACAGGCGCACAGCCGTTTCAGCACCCACGCCCACGGCGGTAATGCGATAGAATTTCCCAGGGCCTTATACCTGGCGCCGTCGCTGCTTTCCTTGTGGAGCTTCCCGGCGCTGTCCGTCCACGGCCCTATGTCTGTCCACCCGTCCGGGTACCCTTGTAGGCGTTCACATTCCAGGGGCGTGAGGCGGCGTACCTGTCCGCCTACCACAAGCGTTTCCGAGGCATGGCGCGTCCCATTGTGTGCGGTCAGCGTTCCCACACCCTCCCGGTATTCTCCAAAAGTGTGCTGGCGCATAACAATTGCCGTGTAGTCCGTGACCCGGCTCTGGTGGTCACCGGTTTTTCCGTCTCCGTTCCCTCTGGCATCGTATATATACCCGCACACCGTTCGGCCACCGCCTCCGTCACTCCCTGCAAGGGTTGGCGTTACGCCTCGCGTTGAGAATACCCGCTTTTCCTGATTGTCCCAGCCGGTCAAGTAATCTGTTCCACTCCGAAAAACTGCCATCGGTTTCCCAGTGTCAATCGTCGGCGCTTTTTCTTCCTCATACCCGATACTTCCCGCACTTGCGCCCGCATGAGGCTTGAACCCAGCACAGACCGCATGGTGGTCAATCGTGTTCATCGTGAACATTGGTTCTTTTGGTATGCCAAGACCGTTCATTTTCGCTTCCCGGTCTCCGGCTTTTCCTTGCAGACGCCACACTGTGCCAGCAGCGCCGCCTCCAGCTCCGGCGGCAGCTTCTTCCCCCGCCGCTCTGCTCTCCGCAGTATCCCCGCACACGCTTTTGCGGATAAATAGTATTTCGGGTGCGGCGTGTCCTCCAAAATCTGCGACAAGCGCGATACGACGGCGACGCTGGGGCACTCCCCAAAACTGTGCGTCGAGAACTCGGTAGGAGATAGACCATCCGTCTCCATACCAGCAGTCAGCCAGAGGCCACTTTCCTTTTGTAGGTAGTGGAACGTCGGGCGCGTCTGGATCCGCGATTCTGATTGTCTCTTCGAGGACCGCTTTGAAGTCTTCTCCTTTGTTTGAGCTAAAGGCTCCGACAACATTTTCCCACACCATGAATCGGGGCCGAATAAACTCACCTGTTCTGCCTCGACCTGCATCTGCCTCCCTCATTTCCTTAATGATTCTGATTTGTTCC
>OOIH01000677.1_pt1 | contig 10941 bp, 13 predicted proteins | sample 1691801 | NCBI WGS metagenome assembly OOIH01 (sample SAMEA1061690, study PRJEB22710) | metagenome
ACTGTCAAGACTAACGCTGGCGTGCAAAGTGATGTAGCCTATAGCTTGACAATGACAACTGAAAGCACTAATAACGCCCTAATGAACGAGAACGGCATTGAATTGCCGGCTGGCGTGCCTCAACAAGGCACCTCCGCTTGGGGATACGCTGTTGGCAGATCGCTGACAGACGCCACTACAGATTTGATTGGTTGGGCTGCAGTTCCTGGTAAGGGTTCAACTCCTGCTGAACTCAAAGCTAACAGCAATGTTCCTTCTGCTACCCACAGCGAAGATACTTTTGTTCACTTTGGTGCTACGGCTTCTACTGGTCAGAGGGAAGGTATTTACAAAGGTACCGTAGTATTTACTGCTACAGTTCAATAATTAAGCTTTTGCTAGATTCCCCCATTCTCTCGCAGGAGTGGGGGAATTTTCTGTTATAATATGATTATGGATAAAGAAAATTATACGATTGGAGAGGTTTGCAACATATTAGGAGCACCAAAACCCTTCGTACGTAAACTCATCAATCATGGCGCAGTCACTGGTGTCAAACGCCAGCGCAACCATTATCGCATATTGAATCCAGAGCAGCTAGAGTTAGTGCGGACACTATATTTCTTAAATCGGAGTGGTATGACAATCCGTGAGCTCAAACAATATGCCTGTCTGGAACAATCCGGAAAAATTGCCGAGTGTAAGGCTATCTTGGAAACTCGCCGACGTCAGCAGTGGGAGCAAATCAAAGATTTACAAGAAAACATTGATGTTATAGAACGCAAAATTGAACTCTGGGAGCAAGTTCCAAAAGCCTGAACCTATACCAGTGGTATAGGTTTTGCTGAAGACTAACAGAGGTAGAGATTTCTCAAACCTGTACTAGTGGTATAGGTTTAGTTATAGTCCCAGAGTCTCTTTGAGGTATTTCCCTGTCGGAGTATCGGAGCGTTTGGCTAGTTGTTCTGGTGCGCCTTCGGCCATCACTTCCCCACCATGTAGACCACCTTCGGGCCCCATATCAATAATCCAGTCGGCACATTTGATTACGTGCAGATTGTGTTCGATGATAATCATCGAGTTACCACCATCTACTAACCGTCCGAGAATCTCGAGCAAGCGACGAACGTCATCTGTATGCAGGCCGGTAGTAGGCTCGTCGAGGATATAGAGAGTTTTGCCGGTACTGCGACGTGAAAGTTCCGTAGCGAGTTTAATGCGCTGTGCTTCACCACCAGAAAATGTTGTTGCAGGCTGACCTAATTTGATATAGCCTAAGCCTACTTCCTGAATAGTTTTGAGTTTTGGTGCAATAGCGGGGATATTAGCAAAAAACTCTACGGCTTCATCAATAGTCATATCTAGAACTTCGGCAATATCTTTACCTTTATATTTAACTTCCAGAGCCTCACGATTATAACGTTTACCATGGCAAGTTGGGCAGGTGACGTAAACATCTGGCAAGAAATGCATCTCAATTTTATTTACACCATCACCCTGGCAAGTTTCACACCTACCACCTTTTACATTAAAACTAAATCGCCCAGCTTTGTAGCCGCGTAATTCCGCTTCAGGCTGTTTGGCATAAAGCTCACGAATTTGATTAAAGACACCAGTGTAGGTAGCAGCATTAGACCGTGGCGTACGACCAATTGGAGATTGGTCAATCACGATAGCCTTATCTAGATATTTGATCCCTTCAATTTTATCGTGTGCTCCTGGTACAGTTTGCGCACGGTGTAAGCGTGCCAACAATTCATTAGCAAGGATGTCATTCACAAGAGTAGATTTACCACTACCAGATACACCCGAAACCACCGTCATCACGCCTAACGGAAAATGCACATCGATATTTTTAAGATTATTCTCACGAGCACCCACAACCACTAATTCTTGATCTTTTTTAGGCGTGCGCCGTTTCTTGGGGACTGGAATGGTCAGTTTGCCAGAAAGATATTTGCCGGTAATAGAGTCGTCGTTTGCCGCAACCTCATCTGGAGTGCCAGCCGCTATTAGACGACCACCGTTTTTACCTGCACCAGGACCAATATCAATGATATAATCTGACTCACGCATAGTGTCTTCATCGTGCTCAACCACTAGGACGGTGTTTTTAAGATCGCGCAAATGTTTAAGCGTAGCGATTAATTTATCATTGTCACGCTGGTGTAAGCCAATGCTAGGCTCATCTAGCACATAAAGCACACCTTGGAGACCAGAGCCAATTTGTGTAGCCAGACGAATACGCTGAGCCTCACCACCAGAGAGAGTATTCGCAGCCCGACCAAGCTCTAGATAACCCAAGCCCACATCTTGCATAAACTGAACCCGTTCGCGAATTTCCTTGAGAATTGGTCCAGCAATCATCGCTTCGCTTTCAGAGAATTCTAGATCGCCATTTAGGACTTCAAGGGTAGCATCTACATCTAAATTGCACATGTCTACAATACTTAAGCCATGGACGGTCACAGCCAGCACAGCAGGCTTAAGACGAGCGCCGTGGCAAGTCTGACATTCATGCACCCGCATAAACCGTTCAATATCCTTCTTAACAAAGTCCGACTCAGATTCGCGATGGCGCCGTTCCAGGGTGGGGATTACGCCTTCGTAAGTAGATTGGTAAGTGGCACCGTCGCCCCATTTGCCGTGACCACCTACAGCAACTTTATATTTCTCATCACCAGTACCATAAAGAATCTTTTGAATGGCGTCTGCGGACAAATCATGGATTGGCACATGAACAGAGAAGCCATGCTTTTCACCTACAGCCGAGAGGCGCTTGAGCCACCAAGATTCTTGATTAATGCGGTTGAAGGGGCGAATGCCGCCCTCAGCAATGGTGAGATTGGGATTAAGTACCAAACTAGGGTCGATTTCCATACGTGTACCTAGACCAGTACAAGTAGGGCAAGCGCCTTGAGGAGCGTTGAAGGAGAAAAGGCGAGGCTCCAGTTCAGGGATTAATTCGTCAGGATGAAGTTCACAGGCATAGCGTTGAGAATAAGTGAGTACTTCCGTGTCGTCTTCGCTGATTTTTTTACCCTCAACGGTAGTAGAATTATCATTGATTTTGAGCAATTTAATGATTCCCTGGCCCAATTCCAAAGCTTGTTCAATTGAACTGGAAATACGACTGAGCAAATCTGGCGAAAGGATGAAACGATCTACCACGATCTCAATATCATGACGGTCGTTTTTATTTAGTTCTGGAAATTCGTCTAAAGCATAAACAATTCCGTCAATACGCACCCGCGAGAAGCCCTTAGCTTGATATTGTTCAGAAACATGTTGAAAACTACCCTTTTTCTGACTCACAATTGGTGCTAGTAGCATCAATTTACTGCCTAGAGGGAGTTTCATTACTTCATTTATGATATCCTCCACGCTGCGACGCGAAACCTCACGGTGACAAATTGGACAATGCGGAACGCCCACACGAGCAAACAAAAGACGCAGATAGTCGTAAACTTCAGTAACTGTAGCTACGGTAGAACGTGGGTTACGACTAGTTGACTTCTGGTCGATTGAAATCGCTGGGGAAAGCCCAGTAATACTATCTACGTCTGGTTTATCCATCACTCCAAGGAACATCCGAGCATAACTAGAGAGGCTCTCTACATAGCGACGCTGCCCTTCAGCATAAATCGTGTCAAAAGCCAAACTAGACTTACCACTACCAGATAAGCCAGTAATCACTACTAGTTTGTCACGCGGAATATCAACATCCAGATCTTTCAGATTGTGTTGCCGCGCACCGCGGACTTTGATATAGTTATCATTCATTGACTGTATATTATATAGCAAAATATAGGTTTTATCAATAGTCACCTGGTTGCAGACTTTCATACCACAGCATCAGTTCTTCTACTAGATAGGCGCAATCCTCTACTGTTTTGCCCGCCCAGGGTCTGTCAGCGGCAAGATCTTTTTGGATATTGGTAAGCTCAGCCATAAACTTAGGCGCTTGACGACTAAGGCGCGCAATGCGATATTTTTCCCATTGTTCCACTTCGTTTGCCGCTAGACATTCAGGGAAATTCTTCGCTTTATAGTGCAATAATAAATCCGGCAAACGTTCATCACTGAACGGTGGCTGAAAATCCGCTAAATCCTCAGCGCCATTATTACGCACCACCTCGCAAAGCTTACGATCGCAATCATCAATAAACCCATCATAAAGCGCCGATTCTGGGTCTACTGCGGGCGGAAACTCGGGGCGACTATCAATGATTTTTTGTACGCGTTCCGTAAATTCTGGGTGTTTCTGCAAGCATTGTAGATTTTCATCAATCTGTTCTTTAGCGAGCTTGATCTTATTCCAGCCATCATCTTTTTCCAGTACACCAATAGGCGCAACTGCCGGGCAATGATTATATTGCAAAGTTTTGACAATTGGGCAAAAATCAATTTTGGCCTTTTTGGGGTTAGCTTTCTGCCAATGATTGCCATATTTTTCAATATAAGTGCCATCCTGCTCCGCTTGCAATATCTCTTCTAGATTATAACGCAAATCAAACACTAGAACATTGTCATTTTTGGCGCTAGCAAACGGAAAAGCCACGGTAGTTTTATCAAACTGAGAGGGGTAGCGTCCTGAAGCGTATATGAATGGCTGCGGATTTTGCAAATTCACTAAGCGCTGTACGGCACACTTGTTACGCAAATTATAGATATAATTAAAAAGCTGAGGCTGTTTTTGTTTGACGAGTTTAGTCACCTCAATCAATGCCACCACATCTGCCAAGGCATCATGCGCGTGCTCATGCGAAATTCCATTTAACTTAGTCAGCAACTCTAAGCGGTTAGTGGCTTTGCCATCTGGAGTCAAGGGCCACTCAATTCCTTCAGGGCGAAGCGCTCGAGTGAGTCGTACCACATCTAGCATATCCCAACGGCTACGCCTATCTTTCCACTGCCATTCATAAGCATCATAAAAATTCCGCCACAAAGTTGCGCGGATAAATTCGTCATCAAAACGTACAGAATTATAGCCAAGAATAGTAGTGCCAGGTGTAGCTACTTCATGGATAAAAAACTGACAAAATTCGCGTTCAGTCAAACCATCTTGTTTTGTAGATTGAGGCGTAATCCCTGTCACCATGATGGCTCCAGGGCTAGGTAAAGTGTCATCAGAAAGTTCTACTAAAATATTTGCTGGTTCACCAATCGGATTAAACTCCGCATCCGTACGCTGTCCAGCAAATTGCATAATACGATCCATCCGCGGATTTAGACCCGAGGTTTCTAGGTCGTAGAAATAAAAGCTCTCCTGCATGGTTTTATTGTAACATAATAGGTTGGGCGTTACATCCATAAAAAATCCCGCCACGTTACCATGGCAGGACTCTTTTTACGAACTACTGTAACTGATACCACCTATGCGTACATGGCGCTGCTCGCCTTCGCCAACTAACTGAATACGCAAATGCGCATCATCTGTATCCACTTTTTCGAATAACCCCGGTCGCATAGTGACCGCCTCTTCCACCAGTTGTCTATCCTCAGGGCTCAGACCTTCTAATGCTGCCCGCAATTGCTCCATAGCAGTAGGTTTTTGGGCGGCCAAACTAGTATGCTCGTACTCCGGTAAACCAGGTATGACTTGAGCCTCACTAGCAGAAAGTTGCACCACTTTCCAAGCATTGTTTAATGCACGTTTGTAGGAAATGATACTTGCCTGCAAGGTGGCCGCACAGTTAGCTGGTGCTGTAATTTTGTGCCACACGCCACTAGCATCACAAAACTCAAATTCCACCAGCTTGCCTGATGAAGCCGAGTGTGCTGGAAACTCTACTAATTTTGTGGCTGGAGTTTCTTCAGCTTTGGTATTATGCTGTGCGAATGACACTAATTTGCTCTGCCTATCGATTTCAGTCTTCAATAAGCGCCGCCGTTTGGGGTCATCCACAAGTGCCTCAATTAGTATCTTTGCTAAATCTGAAGCCTTGATAATGAGCCTCTCCCGTCCGTTAACGGTTAACCGCCTATGGATAGGGCAACGATATACCTTTTTGGCACCAATACGTGCGCAGCGGCGCGCTAAGTAGAACAGCCCTACACCATAAAGTGTCGAAACCGTAATCGGAGCGCAAACTACGGCTACAGTACCAAAGAAAAATGATAAATCATCGGATGCTCTAACCATAAAAAGCTCCACCATTCCGAGATGCGACTCAATAAAAATCAATACGCAGACCAGAATAGCAAAGAATACAGCCAAAGTTTTGTTCAACCAAACGTTATGCCGCTCTAAACGCACATAGTGTTTGCCATAACGATGACTGCGATTGTAACCAACCAAAGCGGTTACAATCGCTCCGAGTGGAGCGATAACATACCAAAAATTAAAGTGTGTAAACATAAGCAACCCTCCCTTGCTGTTTTTGATATATTCTAGTTACAGTAATTCTCAATATATATTAATGTATACGGACTGCCATAAACCTAGTCCCTGCTACCATTGTATCATTGAATACCCCTGTTGTCAATTATATGTTTTAGGTCGGTGTAAAGCCGACATTTTTTGATCATCAAAGGCGAAAGAGGGTTTGTGATAGCTCTGAGCCAAAGATACAAAAGGCTTACAGTCGGGTGTTGTGATTCTAATTTGGGCGGACGAGAGAGCGTGCAGAGATAGTTGCAGCCTCCGCCACTCAGATTAGATAAAAAACAAAAACCGTTGTTCGTAGAATCTTGCAGCTCATTTTGCTCAGGCAAATTATTGCGAGAATGAACCCCCTTATTTAGCACTAATATGCGAGCTGCAAGGCTCTGCGAATAACGAAAAACAAAACTTTATCAACTTTAATTGAGGAAAGCTATGGGTAAAACCGTAAAAACTTCCGAGATCAAGAAGCAGTACAAGGACAAAAAGACTGGTGCTACTCGTGAACTGACGATTAACTATGCAAAAGTCGTAGATCGCCTAAATGCTTTTAGAGAAGACCATCCTCATTCAAAAATCGCCACCAAGCCACATATCTTGGAGAATGGCACAGTGATGGTAAAAGCCTATGTTTGGCGAGATAAGAATGATTTTCTTCACTTATTAGGCAACACAAGTGAGGAGAATATCCTACTTAGTGCCGACTCTGACGGAACGGCTAGATCAGACGAGAATCAAATCAATGGCGAAAAGGGTTTCGAAAAACTCGAAACAATCGCCGTAGGACGAGCTTTGGCACTACTTGGCTATGCAGCATCGGGCGAAATCGCATCGAGCGAGGAGATGGAAGAATTCGAGAACTTTAAGAAAAATAAAGCCGCTGAGGCTATTCAAACCGCTTGTAAAGCACTTGAAGCAGCGAAGACGATAGATGAACTGCGAACCATTTTTGCAAAGCTAGAAATGACCGTACGCAGCTCAAAGGAAGTTGTCGAAACCAAAGACCGCCTCAAGGAACAGCTAACGGAGAAGACACAATGATTATCAGAGAGATTGAACAAAATAGCGAGGAGTGGATCGAATATCGTAAGGGTAAATCTGGTGGATCGGAATTCAAAGACTTATGGACATCTTCCCTGCCGCTCACAAGCAAAATTGTAGATCGGCTTATTAAAACCAGCAAACCTATCGGAGCGAAAGAAACCGTACAGGAACTAGCGGCAAAGCTCGATCCGAAAGATCTTGCAGAGCTAAAACTCGAATCTGCACCTAAAAAGCACTACTACGAAATCATCGCTGATCGTGTCGCAAGACCGCTTACTCCAAACGATTATGCCGATAGGCTGAATGGCAAGGCTTTCAGTATGATGGAGCGTGGACACATCCTCGAACCTGAGGCGAAAGCCGCTGTCGAGAAAGAGCTTGGTTTCAAGTTCGAAAAAGAGAGTGTTATTTGGGAGCGAGAAGATAACCCCAACATTTACATTTCGCCTGATGGCTGGAAGAAAAAAGCCAAGAACGGCAAAGTTACTAAAGCTTTGGAGATTAAATGTTTGTCTTCCGAAAAAGTAGTCGAGGCATTCCTAACCAACCAATATCCATCAGAATACTTCCCTCAAGTCTGCAAGTATTTTATCGTAAATGACGATTTGGAGATTTTGTACTTTGCGATTTACACAGACCTTATTCCAGAGCTTGAGCTGCAAATTTGGGAAATCCATCGCAATGATGTTCGAGATTCATTGGTAGAGATGCGAGCTTACGAAGATGCGATTATGGCTCGTATCGATGAAGATACGCAAAAGATTATAGATAAAGGATTCTAATATGAAAAAACAAGACGAGAAAATCCTAGTTATAGAGGATATGTCGAAAAGCAATAAATGGGTCGCCGATTTGGCTCAAACCATCAGCGATGCTTGTTCTGAAAACCAGCGAGGTTTTGTCTTTATACCATTCTCCCATGCTAAAAATCTCACAGAGAACGACTCGCCTAAGAGCTGTTTAATGACCGATTTAGACCCAACGGAGTTTATGGCAGCAATGGCTAGTGGAATTGCAAATTACTGTCGATTCCGACAAGGCATCTACTCTAAGATGGGAGCAGGCTTGACATTCATGGACGGCTCGGAGATGGCTAAATACATCTTGGACGGCGTTAAGGATATGGAGGAAGACCAAGATGACAACGAATAGTAAGCTAACCAAAATCGGTACTGTTGTGGTCGAAAACGGCAAATACATCGACAAAGACGGAAACGAGAAAAAGCGTTGGCACGAAATCGGCATACTTTTCGCCACGCCACACCATTCTCAAATGTGCATTAAGCTGCACTCAAACGGTTTTGGCGAAGGGCAGTTCTGTAAGATATTCTATGACAAAGGTAAAGAGCCGAATTTTAATGACTCGATGTCTGATGGCGGCAAAGCCGTAGATGTAGTAATTCCGCCAGAGGAGATACCGTTCTAATGGATACTATGCCAGCTTATAAACGCCACCAACAAGAGAACCGAGCGAACGCTATTAAAATCTTTTTGGAGAACCTAGTCATTCCTGAAGACTTTGACCTTGATGACCTCGAAACCGTGGAAGACCATTTGGACGATGCTCCGATCAAAACCGAGGCATTCTGTGAATGGTTCGGTTTAGGGGAATGGTTCTTTGATGAGATGGTGCAAGATGAATTCGATATTGAAGAATTTATGATCGACCTGAGGAGTCGTGTCGAGAACAATAGTCGTGAGGCGACCGAAACCTACCGTGAGAAGCAACAAGATTATAGGGAGATGGTAGGTATGGCGACTATCTAAAATAAAAATTTTCGGTGTCCATTCAGGGGCAGAATGCGATTGATTCAACTGGTGCGATTTGAGAGTCGTGTACATTTGAAAAGCACTAGGCAGGGCATTTGTTTCGTGAATGATGTCTTGTATGTTTCGTTTCTGCTCCTTAGTGGGCATCGAAAATCAAAAAACCATCAAAAATAATTCGTAAAGGAAGAATATGGAAAAGGATACTCTGTCAAAAAAATTATTAAGTGTGATTCTAAATGAAGATCTAGATGTCGATTTAGATAAAGTTGCTGAAGAAGTTGGCAATAAGGCTATTCACACATCTGGCGTACTTGGCGTAGCTCTTGTCGTAGCAACTGCAGATAATTCATCAATGGCTGTTTTAACAAAAAAAGGGCTAATGAAGCATAGTGATTTATTCGAGAGACTCGAAAAGCATATCACAAACTTCAAAGAAGATCATCCAGAAGAATTTACGACAAGTAGCGAAGATGATAAAGACAAGGATTCCGATGACGAGGAAGTCGATCCTAAGTTAAAGCTAATACTAGCTATGGTCGCAAAGGATAAGATTGACGAGGACGGCACACCAAGTGGAGATTTAATGGTAAAAGTCTTTCTTGAAATGAAGAAATTGACAGGTAAAGGTATGTCGAATGATGTAGCGGTTGTTAAGGCTCTCAATAAAGTATTGGGGTCTCCGCTCAGCAAAAAGGAAGAGAAGGAACTATCAAAATGGGCTAAGGAGAAAAAGGATGAAGATTAGCGACAAATCAAAGACGCTAGCCGTCATCGAAAAGGCTACTGAAGGCACGATTCTCTGCTCTGGCGGCTTAACCGCCATCTTAGATCAAGAAATTGGACTAACAAAGGAAGCAAAGCACCACTTGCGTCTTGCAGCCGATGCCAGCGAACTCGCTAGTCTTTGGATGGCGAGAGCTATTACCGATATTGAAGCAATTAAAACTAAGGAGGAAAAATAATGGAAACACTAACAAATGTATTACTAATTATCTCAATGCTCGGTTCTCTTGGTCTACTGATATTCGGGTGGGTCGATATGTGCAGGTTTACAAAGAGGATGAAGGCAGACGATGAGAAGACTAAGAAACTTATCGATAAAAAATGCAAAGAGATTGAAGATGGTATTGGTAAAGAGTTGGCAAAGGCTCTCGAAGAAAATACTCGCCTTAAAAAGCTCTGCGATCGGACACTCGCCACTGTTGAGGAGCAGGACAAAAAGATCGAGCAGCTACAGGCGGAAAATGAACAGCTTAAAGCAAAGGGTAAAGAAAAACAAGGTAAGAAATAGTCGTATGAATTGGCATGATCCAGAGGAAATTCGTCAATGCCGAAAGTGCCATCTAGAGAAGCCGCTCAAAGAGTTTACTCGTACTTACCAAATGGATATGTCCAGTACAAGAACTATTGTAAAGAGTGCAATAATAAGCGGACTCAGGAATGGCGAGCAAGAAAAAAGATGGCAACTGAAAATTAAATAATTTAGGAGGTATAAATGTCGGGTACAAAAGCAGGCGGTTTGAAAGCAGCTGTAACGAATAGAAAACTTCATGGCGAAGACTTTTATCGCAGAATTGGTCGCAAAGGTGGATGCGTAAGCACTCCTACTGGTGGCTTCGCCGCCAATCCAGCCCTAGCACGAATTGCTGGAGCTAAAGGTGGAAAAATCTCTCGCCGAGGTAAGGCAAAACCAAAAGTTAGCACTTACAAGGGCTTCTCATGGTAGTCGACATTTATACGAACCCCCCCCCCCCCCCCCCATA
>OOIH01000810.1_pt1 | contig 10883 bp, 9 predicted proteins | sample 1691801 | NCBI WGS metagenome assembly OOIH01 (sample SAMEA1061690, study PRJEB22710) | metagenome
GAAATTAAGGAAGCACTACAAAGATATAAAGATGGAGAATATGGTTGGAAGAAGATGTTACATTGTCTTGATTTAATGAAAACTTTTCAAGACCTATCATTATTAGAACAATGGAATAATTTGAATCGATGGGAAAGATCGAGTCTTAGTGTGTTAGCAGATTGTCCTCCTTTTCAGGATGCAAATAAAGAATACGTTCGTTGTTATTTGGTGGAATGGTTTATCCAAATGCGTGAACAAAAATTTTTAGACTATACGAAGGAATATTTTGAGTATGTTAAAACTAATCATGCGAATCCTCAACTTTATGATACACCAGTGCAAAAAATAGCCTATTTTTCCGATGGGAAAAAGATGAATTCCCTTGGTCGAGAATTACAAGCAGGAAAATTGACTCGATATTTTACTGGGGTGAATCAAGAATTAAGACAAATGGTTTTAGCATACTGGAAAGTATTATCTAATCGCATCAAGGTTAATACCAATGATTATTTAATTGAATTTTTAGCATCTATTGAGAAATACCAGACGAGTTCTTTATTTTATCAAGAAAAAGAACAAATACAACGGTTAATTACTTTTCCTGAAACGAAAGAAAAACGTTTAATGGTACTTGAATTATTAGATCAGGCAAGTGAAACCTATATTTGTCGGGAAAATAGCAAAAATAAAACATTAGTAAAATAAAAGGAGTACATGATGAGTAATAAAATGAACAAGATGCAATTTTTATCTAGTCGAGTAGTTTATACTTAAAGTAGGATAAAAACTTTAAGAAAAAAATTTATTTACCCGCTTTAGTAGTTTAGTAGTAGCCGCTTTATGTGTAATAGGTGCACTAAATTTGGGGTTCTCCTTTTGGTAATGTTAGTAGTTACCTTGTTTTTATGGGCTAAAAATGATAAAATTATGTAGTAATTTTACTATTTAATTATGTTTAATGTTATTTAGTCTAGAAAATGAAATTTGTGATTTTCATTCGTCCCCAAGACAAAGGTTGCATATTAATCACTCATTTTTATCATTTGGGGACGAATATAGGGACTAATAATTTGGTTAATAGTAAACAAAATAATAATGAATGGAGGCCGCAAAAATGTTTGAATTAGTATCAAAATATACACCTAGTGGAGATCAACCAGAAGCAATTCATCAATTAGTAAAAGGAATAAAAGAAGGAAAAAAAGAACAAGTTTTATTAGGCGCAACAGGAACAGGAAAAACTTTTACGATAGCTAACGTCATTAAAGAAGTGAATAAACCTACTTTAGTTTTAGCTCACAATAAAACCTTAGCAGGACAATTATATTCTGAATTTAAAGAATTATTTCCCAATAATAGAGTAGAATATTTTGTTTCCTATTACGATTATTTCCAGCCAGAGGCTTATGTTCCTAGTACTGATACTTATATAGAAAAAGACTCATCCATTAACGATGAAATTGATGAATTAAGACATTCTGCTACTAGTGCCTTATTATCTCGTCGTGATGTTATAGTCGTTGCTAGTGTATCTTGTATTTATGGAATTGGTGAAGTAGAAGAATATTTAAATAAATTATTAACCATTAATGTTGGAGATAAAGTAGAGCGAAACAAAATTTTGGTAAAACTAGTAGAAATGTTATATGAGCGAAACGATTATGATTTTAAACGTGGTACTTTTAGAGTACGTGGAGATGTTTTAGAAATCATTCCAACATATCAGCGAACAACGGGATATCGTATTGAATTTTTTGGCGATGAAGTAGACCGTATTAGTGAGATTGATACTTTATCAGGAGCTATTTTAAATAATAAAAAGACCATTAGTATTTTCCCTGCTAGCCTTTTCGTTACCAGCGATGAAAAATTACAACATGCCCTAGTTACCATTAAAGAAGAGTTAAAAGTGCGTTTAGAAGAATTAAAAGAAGAAAACAATCTTTTAGCATATCAGCGACTTGAACAGCGAACAAGATATGATTTAGAAATGCTAGAAGAAACAGGTTTTTGTCATGGTGTAGAAAACTATTCAAGACATATGGCGGGCAGAAGTGAAGGGGAAACACCCACGACATTAATTGATTTCTTTCCAAAAGATTTTTTGCTTGTTGTAGATGAGTCCCATGTTACCCTACCTCAAGTTAGAGGAATGTATAATGGAGACCGTGCTAGAAAAATGAATCTTGTTGACTATGGGTTTCGCCTACCTAGCGCCTTAGATAACCGTCCTTTAAAATTTGATGAGTTTGAGAAAAAAATCAATCAAGCCATTTATGTATCAGCAACCCCTGGAGATTACGAACTAGAAAAAACTAATAATATGTTTATTGAACAAATCATTAGACCTACTGGATTATTAGACCCAACGGTAGAAGTTAGAAAAACAGAAGGTCAAATTGATGACTTGATTGAAGAAATTAGAAAACGAATTGAATTAAATGAACGTACCTTAATCACGACATTAACCATTCGTATGGCCGAAGAGTTAACAAATTATTTAAAAGAATTAGAAATAAAAGTAGCTTATTTACATACCGAAGTTAAGACACTAGAACGTTTACAAATTATTCATGATTTGCGCCAAGGAAAATATGATGTTGTCGTTGGTATTAATCTTCTGCGTGAAGGAATTGATATTCCAGAAGTATCGTTAATTGCCATACTTGATGCTGATAAAGAAGGGTTCTTAAGAAGTAATCGAAGCTTAATTCAAACGATAGGAAGATGTGCAAGAAACGCTAAAGGTCATGTAATTATGTATGCTGATAAAATTACTGATAGCATGAATCAAGCAATGACAGAGACTGCACGTCGTAGGAAAATTCAAGAAGAATACAATAGAGTTCATGGAATTACGCCACAGACCATTCAAAAAGAAATTAGAGATGTTGTAAGTAATGTAGATACAAAACAAAATAAGCAAACCAAGAAAAAACAAACAAAACAAGAAAGAGAAAAGATGATAGAAGTACTAGAACAAGAAATGAAAGAAGCAGCAAAGAACTTAGACTTTGAAAGGGCAATGGAATTACGTGATGCTTTGTTTGAGTTAAAAAGTGATAAATAATGAAATTAAAACGAATATATATTGAAATTACCAATCAATGTAACTTAAATTGTTCTTTTTGTCATAATACCAAAAGATTAAAAAAACAGATGAGTAAGGAAGATTTTGAAGAAATTTTAAAGAAAATTAAAGAATACACCAATATGATTTATCTTCATGTTAAAGGAGAACCTCTACTTCATCAAGATCTTGCTATCTTTTTATCTTTAGCAGAAAAATATAATTTTTCTGTAAGCATCACCACCAATGGAACTTTATTAAAAGAAAAGTTACCCTTATTAAAATCTAGTTCTTGTATTAAACATATTAATGTATCCCTACATTGTGAACAAAAAAATCATAATTATTTTAGTGATGTATTTTCTTCTTGCGATGAATTAAAAGAAAAAATAACGATAATTTACCGTATATGGACACTAAAAAATCAAAAATTTGATGATAAAACACAAAAGATTATCGATAATCTAGCAAATTATTATCATTTAGACGATAAAAAGTTATCCACAATAGCTGTGGAAAAAAATATTGAGTTAGCCCCTAGAGTATTTTTAGATAAAGAAAACCAGTTTACATGGCCTAGTTTAGAAAATGAAGTAGAAGAAAGTGGTTATTGCTATGGGTTAAAAAGTCATATTGCTATTTTAGTTGATGGCACTATTGTACCATGTTGCCTAGATGGCGAGGGAGAAATAGTTTTAGGAAATATTTTAGAAGAAGATTTATCTACCATTTTAGATGGTGAAAGAACAAGGAAAATGATAGAGGGCTTTCAAAATCGGTGTGCAATAGAAGCATTGTGTAAGCATTGTAACTATAAAAATCGTTTTTAAACATTTTGTTAGTATATAGCAAAAATAATTTATCAAATAATCACAAAATCTAATAGCGTTTAAAAGAAGTTTATGATATAATACGACCTAGGTGTAGGTGATTATATTATGGATAAAATTATTATTAAAGGTGCTAGAGAAAACAATTTAAAAAATGTGGACTTAGAATTGCCTAAAAATAAATTAATTGTAATGACAGGAGTATCAGGAAGCGGAAAAAGTTCTTTGGCTTTTGATACGATTTATGCAGAAGGTCAAAGAAGATATGTAGAAAGTCTATCTGCCTATGCACGCCAATTTTTAGGTGGTAGCGAAAAGCCTGATGTTGATAGCATTGAAGGATTATCCCCAGCGATTAGTATTGATCAAAAAACGACGAGCAAAAACCCTCGTTCTACCGTTGGAACAGTAACGGAGATTTATGATTATTTGCGTTTATTATTTGCTCGTGTTGGCGTACCATATTGTCCTAATCATCATGTTCCAATTACTTCACAAAGTGTAGAAGAAATGACAAATAAGTTACTAGAGTATGATGAGGGAACCAAGTTAGTAATTATGGCTCCTATTGTTCATGGAGAAAAAGGTACTCATAAAGAAATACTAGATCAGTTGAGACAGGATGGATATATTCGTGTTCGTATTAACGGTGAAATGCATGATTTAAGTGAAGATATTACCTTAGAGAAAAATAAAAAAGATGCCATCGATGTTGTTGTTGATCGAATTATTATCAAAGACGGAATTCGTAGTAGATTATATGAATCACTAGAAAACGCTACAAAGCTAGCCGAAGGTAAAGTAGTTATTGAAATTAATGGTGAAAAAGAAGTTGTGTTTTCTGAACAATTTGCTTGTCCTTATTGTGAATTTTCTCTACCAGAATTAGAGCCTAGAGTCTTTAGTTTTAACGCCCCTTATGGAGCATGTCCTGATTGTAAAGGTTTAGGAATTAAATTACAAATCGATCCTGATTTAGTGATTCCCAATAAAGAACTTAGTATTAGTGAAGGTGCTATTACAACCTTAAGTGATGATCAAGAAGGGCTATATTACAAAAAATTAGAATGTGTTTGTCGCCATTTTAAAATTGATATGGATAAACCGTTTAACAAGCTTACTAAAAAAGAAAGAGAAATTGTTTTATACGGAACCGATGAAACTATTGAATATAAATACAAGTCCAAAAATGGAAATATGTACAATTCCAAAGATGGTTATGAAGGAGTTATCAATAATTTACAACGTCGTTATATGGAAACTAATAGTGCTTGGATTAGAGATTGGTTAGAACATTACATGATTGAATATGAATGTGATACTTGTCATGGAGCTAGATTAAACGATGCTGTGTTAGCTGTATTAATTAATAAAAAAAGTATCTATGACGTTACTTGTATGAGCATCAAAGACTTACTTCCTTTCTTTCAAAAGTTAAATCTTACCAAAGAACAACAAGAAATTGCCCAGTTAATCATTAAAGAAATTGAATCAAGATTACAATTTTTATCTAATGTAGGACTAGAGTATCTTACCTTAAGTAGAACAGCAGGAACTTTGTCTGGTGGAGAATCACAACGAATAAGACTAGCGACACAAATTGGCTCAAGATTAACAGGAGTACTTTATGTACTAGATGAACCTAGTATCGGACTACATCAACGAGATAATGAAAAATTAATTGCCTCTTTACAGGAAATGCGCGATTTAGGAAATACCTTAATTGTTGTTGAACACGATACTGATACGATGTTAGCAAGTGATTACTTAGTAGACATTGGACCTGGAGCAGGAGATCATGGTGGAGAAGTTATCGCCTTTGGGACACCTTTAGAAGTGATGAAAAACGAAAATAGTGTAACAGGTAGATTCTTGAGTGGAAAAGAAGTTATCGAAGTTCCTAAAAATAGAAGAAAAGGAAATGGAAATTTTCTTGAAATTAAGGGAGCAAAAGAAAATAATCTAAAAGATATCAACGTTAAAATTCCCCTTGGAACATTTACTTGTGTAACTGGAGTATCAGGAAGTGGAAAAAGTAGTTTAGTCAATGAAATTTTATGTAAAACCGTTTTATCAAACCTTTATAAAAGTAAAGTAAAACCTGGTAAACACAAAAAAGTTTTAGGGATTGAACACTTAGACAAATTAGTAGAAATATCGCAAAATCCAATTGGAAGAACACCTAGAAGTAATCCAGCAACCTATACTGGGGTATTTGATGATATTAGAGATTTGTTTACAAATACCAAAGAAGCAAAAATGTATGGTTATGAGAAAAATCGCTTTTCCTTTAATGTAAAAGGAGGAAGATGTGAAGCATGTAGAGGTGATGGCGTAAAGAAAATCGAGATGCATTTCTTACCTGATGTGTATGTTCCTTGCGAGGTGTGCCACGGAACTCGTTATAATCATGAAACCTTACAAATAAAGTACAAAAATAAAAATATTTCTGAAGTACTTGACATGCGTGTTAGTGAAGCCATTGAGTTTTTTGAAAATGTTCCTAAAATAAAAACTAAATTACAGGTTCTAGATGATGTGGGTTTAGGATATATTAAACTAGGTCAAAGTGCACCAACGTTATCAGGAGGAGAAGCAGAACGCGTAAAACTTGCTAAAGAATTACAAAAGAAAGCAACAGGAAAGACCTTATTTGTATTAGATGAGCCAACGACAGGATTACATAGTAAAGATATAAAGCGTCTACTTGCAATTCTTCAAAAAATAGTGGATAATAAGGATACAGTATTAGTCATTGAACATAACCTAGATGTAATTAAAGTAGCAGATTACATCATTGACTTAGGACCAGAAGGTGGAGATGGCGGAGGAGAAATTGTAACCATAGGAACACCAGAGGAAGTAGCAAAATGCAAAGAATCCTATACTGGATTATTCCTAAAAAAAGTATTATGAGGTGATTAACTTTGCGAGTCATTGAACAAAAGCAAAATTGGGGTAAAGATAAATTATTAAAATTTATCGAGTGGTTGATTCATATTTTTGCATATACTTTAGTATTTTTGGGCGTATCGTTAATGTTTAAAAGCTTCTATATCGACACATCCCATTATTGTATCTATGGCTTTTTAGCAGTTATCATTATGTATATACTAAATAAAACCATAAAACCCATTTTAGTAACTTTAACGATACCAATTACTGGAATTACCCTTGGCTTATTTTATCCTTTCATCAACGTGTTTATTTTAAAGTTAACTGATTGGATATTAGGAAGCCATTTCCAGTTAAGTAATTTCTATGTTGCTATTGTGATCGCTATTTTGATATCGATAATGAATTTACTAGTAGAAGGGTTTATCTTAAAACCATTGATGAGGAGATGGAACCGTCATGAGTAAAATAGCACTAGATTTAGGATTTATTCAAATTTATTGGTATTCCATTACCATGTTTTTAGGAATACTAGCAGGAAGCATTGTTGCCTATCGTGAGATAAAAAGACAAAAAGTAAGTGAAGATTTCTTTATTAATTTAATCTTTTATGGCATTTTATTTGGTTTAATTGGGGCAAGATTATATTATGTAGCTTTTCATTTTGATTACTATAGAGAAAATCCCCTAGAAATTTTAGAAGTGTGGAACGGCGGTTTAGCCATACATGGAGCCATTTTATTTGCTAGTCTTTGGTTTATCATCTATACGAAAAAATATAAGCAAAAGACATTAAAGATATTTGATATTGTTGTAGTAGGGTTAATTTTAGGACAAGCGATAGGTAGATGGGGTAACTTTTTCAACCAAGAAGCCTTTGGAGCAATTACGACTAAAGCTGCTTTATTAAAAGATAAAGTACCAGAGTTTATCATTAATCAAATGTACATTGATGGAGTATATCGACAACCTACATTTTTGTATGAATCACTTTGGGATATTTTTGGTTTTATTGCCTTATTAATTGTAAGACGTTATAAATACTTAAAAACTGGTCAATTAACAGCCTTTTATTTAATGTGGTATTCCGCTGGTAGGTTTGTTATTGAAGGATACCGAAGTGATAGCTTAATGTTAGGAAACTTTAAAGTAGCCCAAATTGTATCTGTTATATTATTTATCGTTGGGTTGTTAATCTTCTTATTAAGACGTCGTGGTAGTAAATTTGAAAATTTATATAGAAATGAGAATGATGAAAAAGATGAAAAAAAAGTATAACGTCGTAATTATTGGTGCTGGAGTAGCAGGTATTACTTCAGCCATTTATTTAAAAAGAGCAAATATTTCTTGTTGTATAATTGAAAAAGAAATGATCGGTGGACAAATTAATAAAACTTCAGTGATTGAAAACTATCCAGGAATAGTATCGATTAATGGAACAGATTTATCTCTTACCTTAATGAAGCAATTAGAATCTTTAGAGATTCCTCTATTTTATGAAAATGTTTTAGAAATAAAAAATATGGATTCTTCTATAAAAGAGGTAATCACTAAAAGTAATGAATATGAAAGTGAAGGAATTATTATTGCAACAGGTCGTCGACCTAAAGGACTAGGGCTTCCTTTTGAAGAAGAGTTAACAGGAAAAGGAATTAGTTATTGTGCCTTTTGTGATGGAACACTGTATAAAGAAAAAACAGTTGCCGTCATTGGGGGAGGCAATAGTGCGTTTGAAGAAGCAATTTACTTATCGAACTTGGCAAAAACGGTATACTTAGTTCATTATAAAGATACCTTTAAAGCAGATTCTTATTTAGTAAAAAAAGCAAAACAAATCAAAAATATTAAAGTAAAAACATTATGTGAGGTTACAGAGTATAAAAAATCAAAGGATAACTTTTTAAATGGCTTGGTGGTTCATAACAAAAAAACAAATAAAAAACAAAATCTTCGCGTGGATGGTTGTTTCTTATATATAGGTCATGTTCCTAATACAGAAATGTTTACTTCCTTAGGAATTTTAAATGATAAAAATTACATTCCAGTAGACTCTTCTATGAGAACAAAATATCCATTAGTGTATGCCACTGGAGATGTAATAGAAAAAGATTTATACCAAATTGTTACCGCGGTAAGTGAAGGAGCTATTGCAGCAACAACATTAATGAAAGATAGGAATCGATATGAAGAAAAATAAGACAAAAAAAGAAATTGTAAGAATGTTATTAAATCAACAGTTAGATGAAAAAGATGAAGAAGAGTTAATGGATTTATTAATTAATCAACCTATTTCTGTTGATGTGGATAAAGAAGATGAGGAAAATGTAAAATTCAAAGACCGCTTGGCTGATAAAATATCGCAAAAAGCAGGTAGTTGGGGTTTTATTTTAGGTTTTAGTATTTTCTTGATTTTGTGGATTTTGATCAATACTTATATGGCGAATAAAGTAGATCCATATCCATTCATTCTTCTTAATTTATTTTTATCTTGCTTAGCTGCACTACAAGCACCCATTATCATGATGAGCCAAAATCGAGCTGCGGAAAAAGATAGAATGCGTAGTCAAAATGATTATCGAACGAACTTAAAAAGTGAACTGCTTTTAGAAGAATTACATGACCATATTGAACAAATTCGCATCAATCAAGAAAAAATTTTAGCTATATTAAAAGAAAAAAGCGAAAAATAACTTGCTTTTTTTACTTTACAAGCTATTATTTTGATTTGTCACAAAAATAATGATTTATTAAAATAAAAAAAGCAAATTCTTATATGGAATAATGCTTTTAAATGAAATAATTTGACAGTAAAGTTTATAAGTTGACAATAACTGATAAAAAATGGACAATTTTAACATGAAAAAATATAATGGAAGAAACCATACAGTTTATTTAAATATATGCTTTTGTTTTAACATTGCCAATATTTCTATTTTATTGATAAACTTCTTCTTGAATATCTGCACTTTCAAAATTAGCGATTAAACTTTCTTGATATGCTCTATATTTTTTTATGAATTCTAATTTTATATTTGGAGGTAGAACTCCAATTTTTTGTCCCATTTTTGTTCTTGGACCTGTGAAAATTTTTGTAGTTTTTATCACTGACTCTTTTTTTAAACCTATTGAATGTGCTGTATGATTATCTAACCTAATATCAAATATACCACAATCAGCTGAAGAGGAAATAATGACATAATGCAAATCAACAAATTGCAATTGATTATTACTGTCATTTCCAACGATTAGAACAGGACGCTCTTTTGTTGTTCCATCATTTGGTTGAGTAGCACGAAATGTCCATATTTCTCCAATCATTAATTCCATTCCTCCACTTCTGGTTGAAAAATTAAATTAATGAAATAATTTGCTATACTTTGTTTAGTAATTGTTTTATCATTACGTTCATCAGGGTCCAAACCGCGTCGTGCAAATAGCCATGGTTCTTGATTATGTGTCATTTCTTCAAGATATTTTCCATCATATTTAGAATAATTTTCGGTTACATAGTTTAATATAGTTAATTCCTCTTTATTAAATTCATCTAATTGAAAAACTTCTGGTATAGGAGTAAAAGAAAACGCTTTATATTCATGATATACTGATGGTACTACTGGTCCATGCACCCAAGCTTCCATATCTTCTACAAATAGTTCTCTATCATAAAAAGCAAATGAAAATCCTTGGCTTAAATATAATAATTTTTGTAGCTTTAGTGGATCTGGATGAATTTCATTGATAAACCATTTTGCAATATCTTGTGCACTACGGTTATTTTTCATATTACCACCTCTTCTATTTCATTTAATATATGTACATAATAACATAGTTTGCATAGTTATTCTAGTACTTTTATTCTTAAAATGTAATTCTTTTTATTATATAAATATATACTTGTCTAGATAGTATCTTTTATTGTATACTTTTATTATACTAGTGCAAGTAGTGCAGTATTAATTAAAAAACTGGAAGTTAAATAAATAATTTACAAAGAGGTGATAGTGATGAAAATTAACCAAATGTCAACTAGGGGGGGGGGCAGCTTTTAAAATAAAATTTATATGGCATAAAGAATTTCAAAGGGCAGGATATAAAATCTTGTTCTT
>OOIH01000330.1_pt1 | contig 10825 bp, 9 predicted proteins | sample 1691801 | NCBI WGS metagenome assembly OOIH01 (sample SAMEA1061690, study PRJEB22710) | metagenome
ACTTCAGCGAAAGGAGCTAAATAATGCAATTCTTTGATGTTTTACGTACCGCCAATCACAACCTCTTCCGCAATAAAGTTCGTACCTTCTTGACGATTTTGGCCATTTTTGTAGGCAGCTTCACCATTATTCTTAATGTCGCTATCAATGCCGGTGTCAATGCTTTTATTGACGAGCAGACCGACGTTCTCGGGGGTGATGACTTTATTATGCTATTGAGTAATGGTGCCGAATCTATGATGAGCAGCACCGGTATGGGCGCAGCCAGCGGCCCGACCGAATACGTCGAATCCGAAGCTACTAGCAGCGTCAATGCTCTGAGCAAAGAAGATCAAGAAAAGTTAAAACAAATCGAAGGCATTGACGCTGATTCCTTCTATTCTCCCACTCCTATCAACGGCGAAGGTTACTATGCTAGCAAAAAGACCGACAAAAAATACGTCATCGAAAACATGATGATTTTGCCACCAGGGAATTTCAAAATTCCACTCGCTGCCGGTAGCCTACCTGACGACGACAAAGACACCTATCAGATTACGCTTGCGCCCGAATATGCCGAAGCTCTCGGCTATGACAACAACGAAGCCATTATCGGACAAACCATTACCCTGGCCTTCAAAAATGACGTCCTCAAAACTTGGTCCAAAGTCGAGGCTGAAGTTGTCGGCGTCGAGGCAAACGGCATCGTTACCTCCAGCATGGGTTCGATCATCTCTCGAGCACTCTATGATAAAATCTTCGATATTGCTTATCAGCATTTACCAGCCGAGTACAAAGAAAATCTTCCGACCTACTACATCATGGCAACCTTCGACCACGAGAAATTCACTGAAGACGAAATCAAACAAAAGGTAGCTGACGCCGGCTATTTCGCCTGGACTGTATCCGACATGATGGGTATGATTCGCTCGTTCTTTGATGTGATCATGGTAGTATTTAATGTTTTCGGCAGTATTGCCCTTCTTGCCGCGGCCATCGGTATCGTCAATACCTTGCTAATGTCAGTCGAAGAGCGTACCCGTGAAATTGGCCTCGACAAAGCCCTCGGCATGTCTTCCGGCCACATCTTCGCTGAATTTGCCACCGAAGCCATCCTACTCGGCTTCTGGGGATCTGTCCTCGGCGTACTCGTCGCATTTGGTATCGGGACCGCAGTCAATGCTGCCGTACATGCTCCAGGTGGTTTCCTCGAAGTCTTCCCAACCTTTGACTTATTCAGATTTACCCTCGACAACATCTTGCCGCTCATCCTCATTATCATGCTCATCGCCTTCATTGCCGGTACGGCGCCAGCTTGGAAAGCTGCTCGCAAAAATCCTATTGATGCCCTCAGATATGAATAAATCAATATATCACCAGGTGAATATTTAGGAGTCAAAATGTCCCAAAAATGCCATAAATATTCTAAATTTACAGAAAAATATATCACCGAACGCATAAATGTCGAAAAATTCATTCCTGGTGGTCAAGCACTCGCCACCCTTGTAAACGGCAAAAAGATCTTCCTTTGGGGCGCTTTACCTGGGGAAACTGTCACTAAAGCACACATTACTAAAGAAAAATCCAGCTACACCGAAGGCATTGCTATCGAAATTGCTCAAAAATCCCAGTACCGAGTTGAACCAGAAGATGAGTGCTATCTTGCCACTTCTCCCTGGCAAATCCTCGATTATGACTATGAACGAACGCAAAAAGATGAACTTCTGCGAGAAATCTTTCGTCAGCACATGATCACTCTCCCAACCGAGCTTGAAGATTTTCATATCATCAGTTTCGAGCCATATCATTATCGCAATAAAATGGAATACGCACTGTATTACAGTCACGAAGATCAAAAAATCCATCTCGCCTTTCACGAACGCGGCAGTCATCGTAAAATCCCTATCAAAAAGTCCAGCCTGGAATATCCCGAAATCTGGCAGCGCGCCGTAGAAATTGTTGACGAGCTTAATCGTCGCGGCGAGGACGCGCGCAAATATCAGTCTCTCCTCCTCCGTGCAGGGCGCAGTCTAGAACCCAAAGGTGTTCCGCACGATTTACCAATTGACGCCGAACCAGAGAAACCGGTTGTCAGTGGTGGACTTTATGAAAACCATCGACCACATCCCAATTTTCCTGAACTTTATGACGTTATTCGCGAAAATGAATTTTCCTATTCACCCAATGGCTTCTTCCAAGTCAACGTCAGGGCTTATACTGCTATGCTAACAGAAGTTGATCTTTTGAACTTGATGGGGCCAAAAGTACTCGACCTCTACTCCGGCGTCGGCACTATTGGTCTCTCACTTGCGCAAAATCGCGATCTAACCTTAGTTGAATGCGACAAAAACGCCTATCAAGAACTAGTCCACAATGTTAACCGTCTTACGCAAGCCGCCGGAGCATCTGGACAGACTCTCCATATCAAGCCGATTTTTGCGAAATCCGAAGATACTCTAGATTATATCGAACCTGACCAAACCGTCATCGTCGACCCACCTCGCGCCGGTTGCCGGCCAGAAGTCATCGAGCGTTTCCTGCAAGTTGAACCCGAGCGCATCATCTATCTCTCGTGTAACCCCGCCACTCAGGCCCGTGACGTCAAACCGCTCCTCGAAAAGTACACCATGCGAGCTTTTCTACCCTATAATTTCTTTCCTCGTACCCCGCACATCGAAAATTTGATCATTTTAGAACGTAAGGGTGCGGAAACCCCAACCGCAATGCAAAAACACATCATGGAGTTAAGATATGGGACTAAATAAAGAACAGGCCAGCGCCGTTGAATATCTTGATGGACCATTGCTCGTCCTGGCGGGGCCTGGCACCGGCAAAACTCAACTACTTTCCGCCAAGGTCGCTTACATTCTAGAACACACTGACACTAATCCGGAGAACATCCTCTGTCTCACCTTCACCGAATCCGGAGCCAGCAATATGCGCGAACGTCTCGGTACTATGGTTGGTCGCGCCGCAGCCAAAGTCAATATTTTTACTTATCACGCTTTCGGTTCCAACATTCTCGAACGCTACAAAAATTACGCCGAAAATTTCGATCGTCGCCTCGACAATGTGATTGATGGCGTTACACAGTACAAACTCATCAAGCAAATTCAGGAGCATCTCACCGCCAGTAGCATTCTCAAAACCGCCAAGATTTCCGATCTCGTCGAGACGATCCAACAAGCTAAATCCGCCCGGCTCTCCAGCGACGATCTCGCATTAATCGCTGAACGCAACCAAAAAGACAGTGCCACCATTGGAAAGCTCGCTACAAATATCTTCGCCGCTCTAAAGCCTCGCATGAAATTCGATCTCGCTGTGAGCGAAGTCTATCAGCCTCTCGCTACTGCCTTGAGTGATCTCACATCGAGTGCCCCCATCGCTGGCAATATCGAGCCCACTGCCAATATCCTTCTGCGGGATTTGATGCGCATCATCGAGACCGAATCCGCCGCCGAAAAGCCTAGTATTCGACCACTCAGTGCCTGGAAAACTAAACATTTCGAAAAACAAGACGACGGCAGTTCCCGTCTCAAAGATCATATTGCCAACAAAAAGCTCGCTGAGCTTGCGCGGATTATGGCCGCCTACGATGCTGAGCTTCAAGCTGGCGGGTTCTTCGATTTTGCCGATATGATTGAAGAAGCTATCCGGAGTTTGCGCGAGGATCGCGGTTTCCGACTCACACTTTCCGAGCTCTTCCAGTACATTCTCCTCGATGAATTCCAAGACACCAACCCGTCTCAGTTTGAGCTGATCAAACTCCTCACTGACTACGAAAAACCCATTGTCATGGCAGTCGGCGACGATGACCAAGCTATTTTCGAGTTCCAAGGTGCCAATGCTTCTAATCTGCTCGATTTTCAGAATCATTATCAAGCCGAAATCGTCACTTTGCGCGATAATTATCGCAGCAGTGGTGAAATTCTCGATTTTTCACACCGCGTCGCCGAGCAGGTTGTCGACAGTTTTGCCAAACAACGCGGCGTTGCCAAAGTTCTACGTTCCATGATGGACATTTTTCGCCAAGAAAAAACCAGCACTCCAGAACCAACTTTCCCTTCGCAAATCGAACGCCACGAATTCACCGCCGCCAGCGACGAGTATTATTGGATAGCTGACCAAATCCAAGATCTAATCCGCTCTGGCGAAAGCCCCGACAACATCGCGATCATCGCTCCGCGCCACAAGTATATTGCACCCCTACTACCCTATTTTAAGGAACGCGGCATTGATATTAGTTATGAAAAGCGTTCCAATCTCCTCGACGACCCCAAACTTCACGAACTTATCGTCATCGCTCGATTTTGCCACGAGCTCGCCTGTGGCACGAAACCTTCCCATCGCCTGCTCGAAATTCTTTCCTTTCCGTTTCTCGAAGTCCCACCTCTCACCGCCATTCGCGCCGTCGAGTATCGTCGTGGTGATGACAAATCCCCACTTGATTACCTTACCGAGAGCGACGACCCTCGGCTCAAATCTATCGCCGAGTGGCTCGCTGCCCTCACCACGGAATCTTTCGACGCCCCTCTCGAGCTCTGGTTCGATTATCTTATCGGCACCAGGGAATTAAACGCCTTCCGCTCCCCCTTCCTACAATATTATTCCGAACACGGCGACGCCGTTGAGCAGTTTGAATTTTATGAAAATCTAGGCGCTCTCCGTAGCACCGTCATTTCGCACACCCACGAGGCCCAGCCCCATCTTGCCGACTTTATCGCCATGCTCGATGATTACGAATCCGCCTCCGCCCCCATCGTCAAAACCAGCCCTTATCGTGATAGCGCTCATTCCATCCAAATCATGTCCGCCCATAAGAGCAAGGGGCTCGAGTTCAAACATGTTTTCTTGATCGCAGTCGACGAACTCGCTTGGGGCAAAGCCAAAGGCAATAATAACACTTTCACTCTCCCCTGCAATCTCGCCCAAATTCGTCATACCGGCATCACTGACGACGAACAACTACGCCTCCTCTTCGTTGCAATTACCCGCGCTAAGCAGCACCTCGTCATGACTAACTCCATTCAGGATTTTTCCGAAAAAACTACTGCCCGTCTTGGCTATCTCAACGAACAACGCGACGAAAAAGCCGAGCGTCAGATCTCTCCTTACCTCCCCGAAACTAGCCAAGAAATCCAAACCCACTACCAAGATTTCGATGTCGACACGCGCCTCAGCATCATCCAACGTAACTGGTCTGCCACTTATGCTGTCATGTCCCCCGATCTGCGCCTCATTCTCCAAAATCGCCTCGAAGGCTACCGTCTCACTGCTACTAATCTCACTAGTTTCATTGATCTGATCTATGCCGGCCCCGAAGCCTTCTACCGCAATCGTCTCCTGCGCGCTCCGGCCGAACCGCTCACCCACGAACTCGCTCTCGGCAATCTCATTCACGCCACTTTTGAGCAAATCACCACCGCCCAGCTCGATTTGCCTGCCGCGCTTGAGTTTTATCATACCAAAGCTATCGAGCTTCCGCTCCCACCCGAGGATATCGCCAAACTCAAAGAACAAGGCGTCCGCAGCCTAACCAAATCCTACGAGACATTCGAGCCTATCTTACACCACCCAGACGCCAAAGCTGAAGTCAATCTCTCTTCAGAGCACCTCGTTTTTGAAGGTGTCCCGCTCACTGGCAAAATCGACCATCTCCGCATCGACCCCACTACCAAGACCATCGAAATCTACGATTTCAAAACCGGCAATTTCCATCCCGAAAAATGGCAGAGTCATCCTACTTTATACAAATATGCTATGCAGCTCGGCTTTTACAAGCTTCTCCTGAATCTTTCACCCACCTACCGGAATTACACTGTCACACGCGGCCACATTCTCTTTGTCTCTCCCGATAGCGCCAACGACGACCAGGTCTACGACAAAGTCCTCGATTTCGATCCCGCCAGCGAGCACGAACTTCGCCAGCTAATCCAGGCGGTTTACCACGAAATCACCACCCTAGATTTCCTCGAAAATCCCGCCATCAATCTCCCCGCCGACAAAAAACATACCCTCAAAGACATCAAAAACTTTGTCGCCGACCTCTTGGAGCTGGTCCAAATTCGCCAAAACTCTTGACTTTTTCAGTAATCTGTGCTACAATAGAGGTAAGATGAGCGATCATCTTGAATTTTGACATTCCCATTCTCAAAAAGGAGGTGATATGAATGGGATTCTTCGATCTTTTAACTGGCGGACCCGAGTCCGGAGCCGATGACAGAGTTGGACCGTTCGGCGGCATTTTTGGATCCAGTAGCGAAAATTCTCGCGACATCCAGCAGCCATCTGGCACGACTTACAACCTTTTCGGCCGCCCATATGAAAATCAGTCAAGAGCAGGCAGGGATTACGCTCGCAGCGTACACCCCGGCGGACAGTGCAAATGCACCAGTTGCGGCAAGCTTTATGACAACGCATACGACGCCAATCATTGCAAATGTCGCAAACCCTGGGAAACCTGACAAAAGACTATTAATAGTCTAAAGGCCCACGAAGTGGGCCTGCAACTTACCACTTTGGGGCCTTCGGGCCCCACATTTTCTTCTCTCGCCAAAATCTCTCTTTACATATCCAAAAAACTTTGATATAATCTACCTAATTATGAGTAAAAAAGTTACACAACCCGAAGATTATCGCTACGTAGTCTTCCAGGACGAGGCCGCGAAGTTCGCTTTTCTCACCCGTTCGACTGCTCAGAGCGAAGAGACCATCACCTGGGAGGATGGCAATCAGTACCCGCTGATCAAAGTTCAAATTTCTTCCGCTTCACATCCTTTCTTCACCGGCGAAGAAAAGATCATCGATACCGAAGGTCGCGTCGACCGCTTCAAATCTCGCGCCAAGCGGGCCGAAGCCCTACGTGCCACTCTCGGCAACAAAGTCAAGAAAGCCGAGAAGGAAGCCGCCAAAAAGGCCGAAAAATCTTCCAAATAGTTTTCTAAACATTCAGGCAAGGCCGAAAATCCTTGCCTTTTTGTCGTACCTGTGATATAATGACTACATACAACATTAAACGAATCAGTCGTGGGAGGTTTCCTGGTTTCAAGAGGTGGGGTCTAGAGCCTGCACCCACGACGAAGCGAAAGGAAATCTATGTCTGTCGATCCCAAAAACATCGATATCAAAGCCCTCCTCGAGGCAGGAGCGCACTTTGGTCACAAGACCAGCCGCTGGCACCCCAAGATGGCACCATACATCCACAGCAAGCGCCAGGGCGGCCACATTATTAATCTAGAAAAGACCGTCGAAGCTCTCGAAAAAGCCCTACCTGAGATCACCAAGCTCGCCGCTAGCGGCAAAAAGATCCTCTTTGTCGGCACCAAAAAACAGCTCAAGGATATCACCAAAGCTGCCGCCGAGAACGTCGATATGCCTTACGTCACAGTTCGCTGGGTCGGTGGCACCTTGACCAATGTCGAGACCGTCAATCGTCAAATCAAGAAGCTCCACAACCTCGAACGTCGTATGGCTTCCGGTGAACTCGAAGCCCGCTATTCCAAGCTTGAGGTTCAGCGCTACCAAGAAGAAATCGATCTCTTGAACGAGCGCTACGGTGGTATCAAATCCATGACTGAACAGCCCGCCGCCATCATTGTCACCGATGCGATGCAAGACAAAAACGCCGTCAAAGAGGCCAATGCCTTGAAGATCCCCGTTTTCGCTATTGCTGACACCAATGTTGATCCTACCCCGATTGATTACTGCATCCCCGCCAACGACGACGCTATCAAATCCGTCCAACTCATTTTGGATTATTTCGTTGCCGCAATCAAAGCCGGCGAAACTAAAAAAGAAGCCTAAAGGAGGTCACATGAGCGAAGAACTCAAAGCCAAAGCAAGCGAAGTCAAAGCGATTTCGATTGAACTCATCAAAAAACTCAAAGAGCTTTCCGGAGTCGGCCTCACTGACGCCAAGCAAGCTCTGGTCGAAGCCAAAGGCGATTTTGACAAAGCTCTCGAAGCCATGCGCAAAAAAGGCATGACCAAAGCCGAGAAACGTGGTGACCGCGAGACCCGCGAGGGAATTATCGAAAGCTACGTCCACGACGGCCGCCTCGGTGCGATCGTCGAAGTCAACTGTGAAACCAGCTTCGTCGCCAAAACCGACGAATTCAAGGAACTGGCTCACAAAATCGCCATGCAGGTCGCTTCCATGGATCCAAAATATGTCACTTTTGAAGACGTCCCAGCCTCCGAACTCAAAGCCAAGAAGAAGGAGTTCGAAGACAAATTCAAAGGCCCCGAAAACATGAAAGATCAAATCATCGAAGGCCAGCTCAAAAAAGCCTTTTCTGACAAGGTCCTCATGGAGCAGCCTTACATTCTCGATGACTCTCTGACGGTGGCCGGTTTCATCAAAGAAGCCATCGCCAAGACTGGCGAAAACATCACCATCCGTCAATTTAAGCGTCTCGAGCTCGGCGTCACCGACTAACATTTGCAGGAGTAGGCCATTCCTACTCCTGTCTTTTTAATCTTTAATTAAGGAATTATTATGTTTGATGACAGCGAATATCAAAAAGCCATGACCGCCGCGCTCAGCCGTTTCCAAGATGAGCTCAAAAAAGTCCGCACCGGGCGTGCCCATCCTGACATGCTGGCCGGAGTCAAAGTCGAAGCCTACGGCGAATATATGCCACTTGATCAAGTTGCCAATATTACCGCTTCTGGCGCTACACTGCTAGTAGTTACGCCATATGACCCCGCTAATATCCAGAAAATCACCGCTGCCATCCGCGACGATAGTACGCTCGGTTTGAACCCAGCCGACGATGGGCATGTTGTACGCGTCCCCGTACCGCCGCTTACCGAAGAGCGCCGCAAAGAAATCGTCAAAACTACCTCAAGTAAAGTCGAAGACGCCAAAATCGCCATCCGTAATGTCCGCGAAGATGCCAGAAAAGAGCTCAAAAACGCTGAGCTCCCCGAAGACGTCAAAAAACGCGCCGAAAAATCCATTGATGATCTCACCAAATCCTTCACCGAGAAAGTCGACGCCGCCTTCAAAACTAAATCCGCCGAAATCATGGCGCTCTAAACATGACTACCGACAATATCTTGCGCCACGTTGGTTTCATCGCCGACGGCAATCGTCGTTGGGCTAGAAGTCACGGTCTACCGACCCTCGAAGGTCACCGTCGCGGCTTCGATCGTGTCGAGGTCATCATCGACGCCCTCAAATCCACCGAAGTCAAATTTGTTTCTTTTTTCCTCTTTAGTACCGAAAACTGGGACCGGTCCCCCGAAGAGGTCAACTATCTCATGGATCTTGTCTCCAAACAAATCAACAAGCTCACCAAAAAACTCAAACAAGAAAACATCCGTATCCTCTTGATGGGCCGTCCCGAGCCAGTCGACCCCAAGCTTTGGGCCAAAATGCTCCATGCCGAATCTGAGACCATGGATAACACTGGCCTCACGGTCTGCATTTGTTTTAATTACGGCGGACATTGGGAAATCGCTGACGCTATGACCAAAATTCTCGATCAAGGACTAGAAGGTCCAATCACTCCAGAAATCGTGCGTAGTCACCTCTATCATCCCGAAGTCCCCGATCTTGATCTCATCGTCCGTACCTCCGGCGAACAACGTATCTCCGGTTTTCAGCTCTGGCGCGCTGCATATTCCGAATTCCTCTTCCTCGAAAAAAACTTCCCCGATATTGACGCTGATGATGTCTCCGCTTCAATTAACGAATTTCACGCCCGTGGACGCCGTTTCGGCAAATAATCCCACAAATTCACCCCAATATACAAGATAACACCCTATCCCTCCATTATAGCACACATTTCCCAAAAAGTCAATAGAGAAATCGTTTTCTGGGTGTAGTATAATGTGATTATGAATATTGTTTTGGGAATTATTATTGGTATCGTCATTTTAATGCTGCTCGTGGTTGCTCACGAATTTGGGCATTTCATCATGGCCCGACGCAATGGCGTCAAAGTCCTGGAATTTGGCATTGGCTTCCCGCCCCGAGCAAAAGCCTGGATCAAAAAGGGCGGCAAGTGGCATAAACTTCCCAAATCTGACTGGGACCAAAAACAGGATTCTACCATTCTCAGTCTCAACTGGCTCCCGATTGGCGGTTTTTGTAGTATGGATGGCGAATCTGCCGCCGACACCCGCAAGGGCACCTTTGGCGCCGCCAATTTCTGGTCCAAGACCAAAATCCTCTTCGGCGGCGTCCTGATGAACTGGCTGGTGGCTTTCGTCCTTTTGACCATTCTCGCCTTCACCGGCATGCCCCAGTTCTTAAACAACCAGTTTTATTTGTCTAATGATGCCAATATCAGCGGCGAAGGCGTCACTGTCCGCGAAGTTATGGCGAACTCTCCTGCCGAGCAGGCGGGATTCCAAACCGGCGATCAGATTCTTGCGGTCGGTGATACCAAAATCATGTATCCTACCGATGTCACGGCTTATGGCCAAGATCACGCCGGCCAAGAAGTCAAATACCAAATCAAACGCGACAACGAGACTCAGGACCTTACCGTCAAGCTCAACTCAAGCGATGCGAATTATCTCCTCGGTGTATCGATGTCATTTGGGCAAACCTTTATTCGTTCGACTTGGTCCGCACCAATTGTCGGGTTCATGACCACCTTGCAACTCACCGGCGAGACTTTCCGCGGTCTTGGAGTCATGATTTGGAACCTTGTTTCGGGCATAGTTAGCCAGTTCAGCACCGACAGTGTTGTCCGCGAAGCCGGCCAAAGCGCAATTTCCGCCGCGGGAGATTCAGTTTCCGGGCCCATCGGTATCATCGGTACCATTTTCCCAGCCTTTGCTAGCAGTGGAGTGTCCAACCTCGCCTTTCTCGCCGCCTTGATTTCTGTCTCCC
>OOIH01000331.1_pt1 | contig 10726 bp, 8 predicted proteins | sample 1691801 | NCBI WGS metagenome assembly OOIH01 (sample SAMEA1061690, study PRJEB22710) | metagenome
TGGCGGGGGGGGGGGGAAACTATGGCCTGCTTCCCCCCCCGGTGCGGGGCGGGCCCGGCCCGGCGCCCGCCCCAGCCGTGTTGGGGGCGGAGTTCACTCCGCCCCCAAAAGTCGACAGCCAAGTCCTAATTTTACATCCCCTTGTCGAACCGCTTCTCACTGCTGCCGGACTTAATCTAGCCACGCGTGGATTCAAGAGTCCCCGTAAAAAACTTGCTTCCAATCTTGCCGATTCTGATCGCTCTAAAGCTGATTGGCAACAAACTTTTTCCGATTTTAATCTTAATCCTGATGCTCGTGCTGCAGACCTTACGATCTGGGACTGGAATCAGCTGGCCGAGCATATCGCAAAATCATAATTTTGCCGAAAAACTCTTGCATTTGCTAGAATTAAGCGTTAAAATAATAACAAATTGTATTAACATAACATCAATCAAACAGGCAAAAAGGGAGGCAAAATGAACCCTGAACAAAACAACCCATTCTCTAACCCAGGCGGCACACCCAGTGCTGGGTCTAGTAACCCGTTTTCTGGTGGTTTGTCCATGTCTGATAGTCTCGCCTCCGCTCAGGACAACCTGACTTCTGCCGGTATGGCAGCTAATACTGCCCCTGGAGTTATGGGACTTGACCAAATTGGCGCCTCTGACCCCTCAGCCGTCATGTCTTCACCTACTGACGAGCCCCTTGTGCCTGCCGCTCCGGTTCCAGGTTCAATCGGTAGCGTGACCTCCGTCCCTCTGCCTTCCAGTGACCAATCCGTGGGATATGATCCCGCTATGGGTGCTGGCCCTATGCCTGCTCCTGAAATTGCCCCTCAGACTGCCGCTCCCTATAATCCTTTTGTTCAGTCTGGTATGGACCAGCCGATGCCTCAGTCCAATGTTGACCCGAATGCTACTATGGCCCAGCCTATCCCAAGCACTGACACCGCTCCAGCTCCGCAATCAGCTCCAGCGCCCAGTTTCGAGCCTGCCCCTAAAACTCCCAGCAAAGAACCCGGCGGTTTTAAATCTATGCTTAACACGCTCTCCATCATTAGCCTGATTACTACTGTGATTTTTCTTATTACTTCAATTGTTCTACTTTTACTCTTGATCGATGCAAAAAAGAATCCCAAGGTGGTTTATGTCCCCCAGATTTCCAATGAAGAATCGAATCAAACCCTTTCAATCCTCTCCTGCACCCTGAATGGCGCTAATGATGCCCGCGAGATGACTTTCAGCTTCACTGGTGATGACCTTAGCGCAATCAATCTCAAATATCATCAAAACTTTGACACTCCCGAAACCGCTTATGCTATGCAGCAAGAAGTTATCAACAACCTTTCCGGAACTTTGACTGAAAACTTTACTACTAACTCTGGTGTCGATGGCGTTACTGTGAATTTTGAGGCCAATTCCAACGATGATGCGCTCTCTCACTATGATGCTGTGCGTTTCGTTTATGGTTCCGAGGATGAGAGTCTCTCTACGTCTAAGGACGATATTAAGGCACATCTCGAAAGTCTCGGTGCTGTCTGCATTGCAGAATAATCCCATTCCTCTCGCAACTATGCTATAATATATAGTATGTCAAATACTTACCTCTGTACCGCTATTCCTTACGTCAATGGCAACCCGCACATCGGTCATGCTATGGACTATCTACTAGCCGACGTCTATGCTCGGTATTGCCGGGAACGTGGCGATGATGTTAGATTTCAAGTTGGCACCGATGAGCATGGTAACAAAGTTTTTAGTACAGCCGAGAAAAACCATATACCCGTCATGGAGTACGCGACTGAGAATTCTCAAAAATTCCGTGACTTTATTGAGCAACTAGATATTAGTTATACTGATTTCATCCGCACTACTGACGAGGACCATGTACGCCGCTGCCAGGCGATCTGGGAAAGACTTTCTCCACATATTTACTCGGCTGATTATGATGGCTGGTATTGTGAGGGCTGTGAGAGTTTTGTTACGCAAAAAGAATACGATGAACATTCTGGTTGTTGCCCCGACCACCAGCGTCCTTATATTAAACTCACCGAAAAAAACTACTACCTTCGCATCGCCGACTTCAAAGCCGAACTTCGTACCAATATCGAGAATGATACCTTGCAAATTCTGCCTGAGTTCCGCAAACAAGAGATGCTTCGTCTCCTGGAAGACACTCCAGACATCTCCATTTCGCGTCCCCGCAAGCAGTTGAGTTGGGGCGTTCCCGTTCCGGGCGACGACTCTCAGGTCATGTATGTGTGGATCGACGCTTTGAGCAATTATATTACTGTGCTCGGTTATCCTGATCAAGATATATCTCAGTGGTGGCCGGCCTCAGCCCAGTTTGTTGGTAAGGACATCCTCAGATTTCATGCTATTACTTGGCCTGCTATCCTGCTAGGTTTGGGGCTGCCTTTACCACGTCGGATTATTTCTCACGGTCACGTTCTCGCAGACGGTCAGAAGATGAGTAAAAGCATCGGTAATGTGGTTGATCCGATGGCAGTTTTAGCACGCCACGGCCTAGAAGCGTTTCGCTATTATTTCCTTCGCCATATTGATACTTTCACGGATTCCGACTTTACTTGGGATAAGTTTGACCAGGCTTATACGCAAGAGCTTGCCAATGACCTGGGGAATCTTGTACAGCGCTTGGCCACTTTATGCCATAAAAACGACGTTCACCCCGTCGCTGGTAGCCCCGATCTATCGGACCCGAATTATACAGAGCTCATGACTAGTTTTCATTTTTCCAAAGCCTTCGACTGCGTTTGGTCCAAAATTCAGGCCCTTAACCGCGAGATCGACAGTTCCAAGCCTTGGGAATTAGCTAAACGCGGCGAAACTGAGCAGGCTCAGCAGGTTTTGTGTGATTTAGCTCAGAAATTGCTAGATGTATCAGTTTTGTTGCGACCATTCTTACCGGATACTGCCCGCAAAATCCAAGATATCTTCACTGCTGATGACATCATAGTTCCTGCTACTCCACTTTTCCCCAAGCCATAAATAACAAAATTAAATTACGTCTGCTCTCTATTCCTCTTCGCTATACTCTAGCCAATATCTTTTCCCGCCCAAGATATCATAGCTTAGATATTCGTAGGCTTTCAAAGCCTTAGACTCCGCCGGCCGAGTATTTCCGTAATATGACTGAGCCAAAATTGGTGTTTCTTCACAGACTGTATCAAGCAGATACATCAAGGTCGGTTTCTCCGCACCTAAAAGGTTATAGAGAATATTTGAGAGACAATTCGGGGTCACCACTGGCAAATCTACACCTTTTGTGTTAAATTTGAATCCTAGCTCGGCATTGAGCTTAGCAACTTCTTTTTCCGAAAGGTCATTTTCGAGATCAAAATTCGCATATATAAAATACGGCGTCAAATGAGCCAGATCAACGCGTGCCTTGTCCTCACTGTCGATATATTCATACAATACCCCCGCTGCATGATCACCAAACCAAATCATTACAGTCCGCTCGTCTAATTGGTTAAGTTTCTCGATAAACTCACCCAAATATTTATCCGAATAGTTTAAACTTTCAAATGACGATTCTACTAGATAAGTTGTCGCCACTCCTTGGTTTAATGGAAAATGTAAATCCGGATAACGTGCTACATCATGGGGCATATGATTTTGCATCGTCACTGCCGCTACCAGATGTTTCTTTTCTCCGTCACCGAGCACATCCAGTATTTCCTGGTATGTTTCACTATCACTAATATAACCCTTACCGTTTTCAATACTGGTATGCTTCATCTTGTCCCGATCAATAAAATCGTCAAACAACATATAATTATATATGTAGTTGCGCTTATACATCGTGCCGTCATAAGCATGAATCGCTTTCGTGCTAAAACCCTGATTTTTAGCAAAACTCACGAGCCCGGGTAAACGATTAACCTGAGAGGACAAACTTACGTAGGGAATTTCATTAGCCCAAAAGTTCGACAGACCCGTAAATGCAGCGTATTCCACGTTAGCAGTATTACCGCCATATTCTGGAGAATACATATAGCCACTGGGATACTTTTTGAATATTTCGTGCACATTCGGTATCACATCGCCGCCTCCATGCGCATAATCTTCGTATAATTCCGGATCATAAAAGCTCTCATTCATCACAAAGATTACATTATCCACTATCTGATCTAGCGACTTACGTTCCGTGTCCATTTTTTTGAGTTCTTGATAAGCTTGAGCAATTTCTGTAATTTTGTCTTTATCGTATCCCTCAGGCTCTTCCAATTTTGCTGTCCTTAAATTGTACAAAAAACCTATCACAAACCCATTCCATTTATAGTTCTCATTCTGGTTCCATCCAGAAAACCACGTATCCAACCATTCTACATAAGTTGTTTCCCGATTCGGTGTAAAATTCACTGATAGCATCAGAGTCACCACGATCATAAGTCCGAAACTCAGTCGCGGCAGGACCGCCCACCTCTCCCACCATTTCGCCCCAGTCTTGGGTTTTCCAATGGCCTTACGGACATAATGTTCCAGCAATCCCGCACCCAGTAAAATCAAAACCGACCCCAAAATGAGCCGCACTACTTCGCCCGTGTCTACAAACTGCATCATTTCTCCAGCCTGTCCTGCCATTTTGAAATCCTCCGGCACCAGCGGTGCAGCTCTCCAGGCATACTTTTGCATATTGATATATCCGACGATTGATATAATCACAAAAGATAGGCCTATCCCAAAGAATGTCATCCACAAAATTACTGCTACCAAAGATATCAATAAAAACATTAACGCGCAGCTATAGGCAAAAACATATTTTCTTTCTACAACAAATTCCCAAGTTGCCTCAGCATCATTCATCAGCATCCGATACTGTAGAAACCAAGTAAAAATCACCGCTGCTAACATAATGAGGATCACAGAAAGCGATATTCTCATTACCACCGGCATTGTCGGCTTCGCGCGATCGTCTTTTCCTTTATGTCTAAACATATAACATAATTATTATACCACACTTTCTTTTACTAAGCCTACAAAAAGCGCCACCTGAAGGTGGCGCCTATGCGACAAGGCTAAACCTTACTCTTGATCGTAATCGTCACAAGTGTAACCTTCACCTACCAACTTATTAGCCAGATCGGAAATGTAAAAACCGATTACGCCACCAACCATCGGGATCAAAACGTAGGCGGAAATCGCCAAACCGGCTAAAGCTGCCAACTCGCCAATTCCTTCAGCAGTGGTCGGCAAGATCTGATACATCAAAGCTACCGCTGGATTGAAAATGAAGCTATCACTCAAGCCAAAGAAGCTTTGGGCTACGACGATACCGAAAATGATTACTAGCGTCACGCTGCTAGTGACGGTCAGCGCGAAAGTCACCGGGCTCTTGCGGGTGTAACGTAGTGCACGAGCAAAACAGAACGCCAATACAATCGCACCCAGCAACTCCACTAAGGCTACTGCCCAGAAGGTCTCACCTTTCACTTCTGACATCATCGGAAGTTCAAGCGTCGTGGCACTGCCCAAACGGAAAGCATTAATTATAATCAATCCTAACCATGCACCAAGCACCTGTGCAAGAATATACAACACCCCGCGAATTGCTGACATCCGGCGAGTAGCCATCATACCTACAGTCACTAACGGATTGAGGTTTGCACCAGAAAGACCAACCACCGCGATATAAATCCCTACCATCGCAATCACGATGTACAGCGGCTGCACTCCAAGCGTTAATAGCAACATCGTCACTAGCATTGTGCCAATTAGCTCGCCCATCAATGCACCCCAAATCCGTGGTGTTTTGAAAATAGTTAATACGTTCTCATTCTTATCGCATTTACGCGCAAAGAAACCCTTAGATTGAGCTTTTGTATCAACGGTCTGAACCTCGGACGTTGCAACAGTCTCTTTCTTGGTCTCTGGTTTGGTTGAAGACTTCTTCACCGTCTTCTTCGGCTTTTGGTTTGCCATTTTAAACCTCCATTACACTGATATTTGTTCGATTATATCACATGTATGGTACAATTGTAAGTACGAAGTTAAACATAAAAGTTTCAAAGGATGTAAATGGGAATTGATATTACAAATAACACGCACCGCAACTCGCAGCTCAACCAGCGTATTTCAGCCGACCTTCGTCAACGCACTCAGACCATGGCCAACGTAGAACCCGAAGATATTTCTGATGATGTCGAAGTTGAAGGCACTAAGAAAACCGGCAAATTTACCTGGGTTTGGATCGTTCTGATTATTCTAGCAATCATTTCGCTACTTTGTATCTTATTCATCTAGAAGATTCATGCTATAATATATAATATGTCTGATATAGAGAAATTGCGAGCCGAGCTCAAGGCGCTTGGTGCTGAGTATGCCAAAATTAAGACCCTTCCTCCGGAAGATCGTGGGAAATTCGGTCGCGAGCTCAACGCTAAAAAGCAGCAGTTGTTATCCAGAATTGCTCACGCCGAAGCTGAAGCCGAAAGCGCCAATGTCGCACCGATCGACATCTCCGCTCCCTGCGCAATCAATTCTCCCCTCCCTCGCCTCCTTCATGGCACGAAACATCCCCTCATGGTAGAACTTGACCATGTAGTTGCGATTTACTCTGACATGGGCTTTGATGTGATGGAGTCATGTCAGCTTGATGATGAGTTTCATATGTTTGACAGCCTCAACTTTCCTCAGGCACATCCAGCTCGTGATGGTTATGACACATTTCGTACTACTGAAAATTTCATTCCGCCTGCACACACCTCTACTATGCAACATCGTGCTCTGAAGAAATATCAGCACAAGCTTACCTCCGGTGGTCAAATTGCTGTCGGGATCCCTGGGCGCGTTTTTCGCAATGAAGACGCTGACGCTACGCATGAACATACTTTCTATCAGTGTGAAGGCGTGCTTGTTTCCGAAGACGCCAATATGGGCCAGCTCTTTGGGGTCCTCAAGCGCTTCTTCGAATTATACTACGGTCAAAAATTAAATATCAAAACCCAGCCTGGTTACTTCCCGTTCACGGAACCATCTGCTGAGTTTCTTATCGAAAAACCAGCCTCGCTCGGGGGCAAAGGCTGGCTCGAGATGGGCGGCTGCGGCATGATCCACCCCAACGTCCTTAAGATGGCTGGTATTGACCCCCAGCAGTATCACGGTTTTGCTTGGGGCGGCGGCATTGACCGACTCGCCATGTTGAAATATGGCCTTAGTGACGTTCGCTATTTCGAATCTGGCAAACTTGACTTTTTGGAGGAATTTTAATGCGTATTTCATTAAATACTATTAAACAATACTTGAATATCCCGGAAAATATTCCCGACCAGGATTTGATCGACCTCATTGGTTCGCGTCTGGTCGAGATTGAAGAAGTCATTGATTTAGCACCGCGCTACGAGGGCGTCTATGTAGCGAAAGTTATCTCTGCTGAGCTCATTCCTGATACTCATCTCCATCTCTGTCAAATCGATGCTGGTGCTGCTCGCCCTGATCTCGTCAAGGACGGTAAGATCCAGGTCGTTTGTGGTGCGCCGAACGTTCACGCTGGCATGCTAGCGGTTTGGATCATGCCTGGCGCCATCGTCCCCGCCACTTATGGTAACGAAAATTTCAAACTTGGCGTGCGTAAGCTGCGTGGCTTTGAATCTAATGGTATGTTGGCTGGCGCCGACGAACTGGGCTTCGACACCGAACACAAGTCAATCGCAGAAATCGACCCCGCCCTAGCTGAGCCTGGTGAATTACTATCCGAAATTTTTGGCCTAGATGATATTATTTTGGACGTAGAAAACAAGTCCTTGACACATCGCCCAGATTGCTTTGGCTTGATTGGTTTCGCTAGGGAAGTAGCCGGAATTTTAGGGGTACCATTTACTGAGCCGACGGTTTTTCAAAATCTTTCCCCCAAACTTCATGCTTCCTCGGAGCTGCAACTTGAGGTCGAGATTCAGGACACTGATCTTTGTCCCCGCTACAACTGTGCCGTGTTTGATCTGCCCAAAAACACACCGAACAAATATCTCACTGCCGAGGCAATCTTCTTGGCAAAGGCCGGAATGCGGGCTATCGATCCGATCGTTGATCTTTCTAATATTTTAATGCCCGAGACCGGGCAGCCGCTACATGCGTTTTATTACGATAAGCTGGTCGCCGTCGGCCGGGCCGATCGCCCCAAGATCATTATCCGTGCTGCGGAACCTGGCGAAACTCTTCAGTTGCTCGACGGCAAAACCATTGAATGTATTACCGATGATATTTTGATTACTTCCAATAACGTCCCGGTAGCCCTGGCTGGCGCTATGGGTGGCAAAAACACCGAAGTTGACTTAAGCACCAAACGCATCATCCTCGAAAGTGCGACCTTTTCTCTCTATCGCCTCCGCAAGACCCAAATGGCTCACGGCATTTTTTCCGAGGCCATCACGCGTTTCACGAAGGGCCAGCCTGCCGCCATGACCCTCGCTGTGCTTGCTGCGGCTTTACATGAGCTCCGAGTCGATCCTCTCGCTGTCATCGACAATTATCCGGGCAAATCCCCGGCAAATGTTGTAAGAATTACAACGCTATCGATCAATACCTTGCTGGGCACTGATTATCCTACGTCTACCATTTCTCAAACACTCGAAAACGTTGGATTCCAGGTCAAGGTTCAGGATGACGAACTCAGGATTACCGTTCCCGTGTGGCGTACTGACATCCACCTACCCGAGGATATTATTGAAGAAGTTGGCCGCCTGCTGGGTTACGATAATATTCCTCTGAGTCTGCCTGTACATTCTTTTTCAGGCACCGAAATCGACCCGATCTTCTCTCTCAAATCTCAGCTTCGCAATATTCTTTCGGATCGCCTCGCGATGCATGAACTTATTACTTACTCTTTCGTCAGTCGTCGACTTCTCGAAAAGGCCGGTCTCGATCCTGTAGATTGCTACGAAATCACCAATTCGATCTCTCCCGAATTAGAATGCTTCCGCTCCCAGATAGCCCCTAGCTTGCTTGACAAGACGCGCGATAATCTCAAAGCTGGGCACCGCGACTTTACTCTCTATGAAATGAATCAAGTTTCCCAAAAAAGTTATGGCCTGACCGACGAGGGTACGCCCACACTGCAGACTCATCTCGCTATTATTACTCTGGCAGATTTTTACCATCTCAAAGCTGCCGTGCTCGCACTTTTTGCTCAGCTGAAGATCAAGCTGGAATATACCGCCCTCTCTGCTGAAGCTGCCAAGCAATATCCCTACCTCGAGCCCAAGCGTTCCGCTGAGCTTCAGGTCAATGGTCGGCGCATCGGAGCTTTTGGTGAGTTACGCCACTCCATTGCGACTAATTTTAAACTCGACTTAATGGTTTCTGCGTGCGAAATTTCTCTTGATCCTCTCATCGATGCGCCACGTCAGCTATCCGTGGATCTTCACCTGTCTCGTTTTCCGTCGGTCGAGCGCGATCTTACGCTTAAAGTCTCCGCCGATATTGCTTTTGGGCGCGTCGATCAGGCTTTAGAGGAAAGCCTCTCACGACAGGGAATTTATTATACCTTAAGCCCCCTCTCGATTTATCAAGCCAGTCCTACAGCCGACACCAAAAATCTCTCCTTCCATCTGCGCTTTTCCCGCCCCGACAAAACTTTAGATTCTACCGAAATCTCTGCTATAATAGATACAATTGCTAAAGATCTCGCAGCGGTTGGGGCTACGATCGTATAAAGGAGGAACATGGATCAAAAATATCTTCAGACTAGCTGGAAACAACGTATTATCATTATTGTGATTGCCGTGTTATTGCTCGGCTCGACCATTTTCGCATATATGTTTATCGTGCTCAATAATGGCTCATCTTCTACTTCTAATAACGAAGCTTTAATTACCAAGCTCACCGAGGAATATGATACCAAGACCGCCGAGCTTAATACCGCCGCCAAACCTCTCTCCGATAAATATTTCCCCGAATTTTCCAAATATCGCTCTGAGGTCAAGGCGTATAATGCGGCGAATGCTAACACTGTCGGTGTCGAGACTAAAGATCTCAAAGTTGGCACCGGCAAGACTCTCGGCGAAGGTAACACCGATTACTTCGCCTATTATCTTGGCTGGTGCGCGGACGGCAGCATTTTTGATTCTTCTTTCAATAATAATGACGACCCCACCAGTCTCAAGGCTCCTCTCGATCCTTCCACCGGTTTGATCGAAGGCTGGGAGCAGGGCGTTGTCGGTATGAAACTCGGCGGTATTCGCCAGCTTACGATTTCTAGTGATTTGGCTTACGGTGATACTCGAGATGACATTTGTGGTGGCGCAAATTCTCCGCTCAAGTTTATCATCCTCGCCATCGACCGCGACGAGAAGATCGCTCAGATCAATTCCGAACTCAACGCCATCTACGAGCAGCTCTATTACGCTTATTATGGGTCTAACATTTAATGCTTGATCTAGCCATCCTCGGCTCTGGCCCCGCCGCTCTCTCCGCCGGCCTATATGCTGCGCGCGCCGGCCTAAGTGTCCATATTTACGGTTCAGACGAGCCTGGTGGGACGCTTATGCAAATCGACGAAATCGCGAACTATCCTGGGTTTCAAGGGTCTGGGCGCGATCTTGCCGGCATCATGCGCGCCCAAGCCACTTCTGCCGGCGCCAAGCTTGACTACGGCGAGTGCCTCAGTGTCCAGCCAGCCGGCGATCGCGCCCATCCCGTCTACCCGGTCCGCCATTCAAAAAGGCCCGGGGACACCCCCCCCCCCCCCGGCGGGCCCCGCCCCCCGCCCCCCCCCCCCCCCACTT
>OOIH01000163.1_pt1 | contig 10639 bp, 13 predicted proteins | sample 1691801 | NCBI WGS metagenome assembly OOIH01 (sample SAMEA1061690, study PRJEB22710) | metagenome
AGTACTATTGTTTCATTTTTTTCTTTATCCATGAAACAGTAAATGAAGAATATAAGTCATTACACTTCCATAAAGCATTCCACATAAAACTTCAATCGGATTATGTCCTAGTTCTTCTTTTAATTTGTGATATGCTTTTTTCTTATCTCCTTGAATTAACTCATTAAATAACTGATTTATCGCGGCTGCTTGTCTACCACTTTCTAGCCTTAAACCACAGGCATCATACGATACTACTAAAGAAAAGACTAACGAAATAGCAAAATAAGGAGACTCTATTCCATAATGTATTGCCATAATCGTAGTAAGAGAAAACACTAAGGTGGTATGACTACTTGGCATTCCCCCACTTCCATTAAAAAGTCTTCCCCAGTTTAACTTTTTATTAAGAATCGACTCAATAATAAACTTAATCACTTGGGCAGATACTAAGGAAATTAAAGGAATAAGAACGAATTCATAATTACTCATCCAATCACCTTTTTAATAAGAGAATAACAAAATGCTACTATTGGTAAAATGTAAATAAATGTTATTGCTACACCAAAGATAGCTTGCTCCACATAATAAACAGGATAACTCATCCATTTTACTTTACTAAAGCGTTCAATTCCTTCAAAGAAGAAGAATAGTGCAGTAAATAAAATAGAGATAATCGTAATTAAAATACCCGTTGGTAGTCCTTTTGGTATATAGGTTAATTCAATTTTATGAATACCTTTTTCTACCTCTATTCCAACGAAGCTTCCTAATTTGGAACTTATCTTCTGTGGTATTCCATCTACTTTCAATTGATATCCGCCTAAGTGATGATAAGGAAGAACTAATGTTCCTTTTTCTGTATTGATACTAAATAAAGCTTGATTATCTCTAATCGTCATCGAACTTGGTAAGACACTATTTAACGATAACTCTTCCATTTTTTCTAAATCAAATACACCTAAAGAAAGTATAGATAAATCAATATTTTTATGAACTTTAAGTTCAATTTCTACTTTTTCGTCTTTAAATGTTCCAAGGTCAATAGATCCATTTTCTTCTTGGGTAATTAAGTTTTCTAACATGAGTTTTCCGTTGACATACAAAGAAAATGTTTCAAACAATTTATAGTTTTCAATATTATCTAGTGAACTCATCACTTCTAAATATAGTCTTTTTTCTCCTTCCACAAATATCTCAGTGGTTAATGTTCCATCATTTTCTTTATTTATCTTAGTGTAAGAATTCATCTTTTTTTCTAGATTTTGTAATTGAAAAGCATCTTGATCAATAATAGAGAAAATGGTATCTTCTTTTCCTGTTAGTGCTTGATATATCATATTTGTTGCATCAAAACTATTTTTAGCTTCCGTTAGGTTAAAATCTTGTTCTATCATATATCCATGACTCATAGGTAAGATAGACTCATAAACATAGTAATCACCTATTTTATCAATCGCTTTATAAAAAGGCTTTTCTACACTTGTCTTGCTTAACATATAACGATTTCCTAGTAAATAATCCACTAACGGGTTAGCACCATAACTAGACATTTTCATCCAAGTGGAATTATATCCTAAACGTTTTCCTAAACGAATGGCATCTCTATTGGTTAAAGAGGTAAAATGTCCTATTGTTTTAAAGGATGATACAGCACCATAATTATCAAACAAATCAGTATCTAATGTTTTTAGTCCATAGGTATGATCTAGTTTTTCATTTTCGTATAAGGCATTCATATTTTGATATTGACTCATTAATCTTTCTTGATCGAAGTCCATACCAATGTGTAAAAAGGCATTTGATTCAATATGTACTATAGCAAGTATTAATAATAGTAACCAGGTATAATTTTGATAACGATTATTTTTAAAATATATCCAAAGGGCACTAAGGAACACAAGAAGTGCTTGTCCATAAAGGACTAAGGCAAGCACTTTATTTTCACTAATGGTTAGTCCATCTAATAAACGTTGAATATCTTCATAGAAATAAACCGTAGAGAAAATTAAAATTATAGTGGTTACCCCTAGTGTCGATAAAGATAATACAATATTATTTTTTCTTTTATCGTCTTTCTTTTCACTTTGAAGAGAAATGGCATACATTCCCATCACTAAAATCAAGAAAATAGGAATGAAACCAAACCGTAAGGGAAAGAACGCGTATGATCCTAAATGCCACATTTTATTAACAGGTTCAATAATGACAGGAATTAACATCAAGGTAAGTAAAATCAGGAAAAATAGAATGGTCTTTTTTTCTTTTTTAACATGGGAAATTAAGGATAAGGAAATAGCAAGGGGAATAACACTCATTAAGAAGAAATGCATTTTATCCGTAATTGGTCCTAGTCCACTATAGATTAAGGAATCTAAGTTAAATCCAGCTCGAGCAGATACTAATATTTGACTTAATATAGGTAAAAGTACAAAACTAGATAAACCTATGGATAACAAAGTAGAAATGCCAAGACGCATCATAGCCTCTTTTCTTTTTCCTTTTTCTTGGTAAAACCATAAATAGATAGTTGAAGATAATAATACGAAGACAACCATCATGATAGAAATATAAAAGGAAGTTATCAACGCTAAGGTCAATACGACAATATACCATTTGCTATCTTCTAAATCTAAGATTTTCTTTAAGCCGATTAATAGTAATGGGAATAAATACACGCCATCAATCCACGCAGTAATTTGGTAATGGAGTAAGCTATAAGACGAAAAAGCGTACAGTAGACTAAACAAAACTTTAGGTAATGTTTTTACTTGAGGAAAAAATTTTCTAAAAAACATTAACGCAGTAATTCCAGATACTATCATCTTTAAAAAGACAATGATGTTGACAACTTGATAAATGGAACTTCTTCCAAAAAGTAAGACTAAAAAACTAAAGGGACTGGCAATATAGTAAATGATGGTAGCTAGAAAGTTGGTACCAAGTCCTGTATGTAAATCTAAAAATAAACCTTGATGGTTAATGATTCCATCATATAATTGATAGTAAAATGCCGTAACTTGGGCGTGCATATCACTAAAAATAACACTAGCCTCTCCAAAAGGATACATTCCTTTAACTAACATTAATACGAAAATCAACCCTAAACTAATCCCTATATACAATAAATAATCTTTATATTTTTTCATTACTAACACCTAACTTCATTATATTTTTTAAAAAGGTTTTACTTTTCAGTGATATTCCTGTGTATTTTTCGTAATAATCATCTAAAAATTTAGAAAATTCATCGACTAATGTTGTATCTAATGACAGCTTTTTAATTTTTTTGACATCTACTTCCATCGATAAACGCAAAAGTTGAATTAACTTAGGATCTACTATCATTTGATTGGCATAACACTTTTTGCAAATAAATCCACCTTGCTCAATATCAATAGTTACAATATTTTCACTACTTCCACAACTTACGCATTCATCGAGTACTAGTCCACATCCTAATAAGGGCAACACTTTTAAAGAGAAGATATTACTTAACATTTTTGGCGTTATTCCTTCTTCTATTTTTTCTAATGTGGAAATTAATAAATCAAATAAATCACTTTCAGCATCACCTTCTACTATTTTATCCGTTAACTCTAATAGATAATTGGCATAAGCAATATCATCGATGCTAGATAAAATATGAGAAAAGGTATTTTCTACATCTACACAAATTAAAGTGGATAAACCATTCGGTTGATAATAAAAGTGAAAAAAACCATAAATGAGTCGTGTACTAACACTTCTAAGTTTGCTTCTTATATTGCGGCATCCTTTAGATAGTATCCCAATTTTTCCATATTCTTTGGTAAAAACGGTAAGAATTTTGCTCGATTCACTATAGTTTATTTCTTTTAAAATGATTCCCATTGATTTTACAATTTCCACAAGTTGTCACTTCTTTTCTTTTATTTTTTTGGCTAATAAGTAATAGTTAATTTCGCCTGTTTCTTTAAATAATTTCCAAAGTACATCGTCCATTTTTATCACCTCTATTATTATCGTGATAAAATAAACGAAATTTTATTCATCTTCTTTTAATCCCAGTTCGATTAAGTGTTTTTCTCTATCTCTCCAATTGGCAATGGTCTTCACCACGGTTTCTAAATAGACTTGTTTTCCTAATTGCTCTTCTAAATCATGTCGTGCTTCCATTCCAATTTGTTTTAAGAGTTGTCCATTTTTGCCAATGATGATTTTTTTGATGTTTTCTCTATCGACGACAATCATTACGCGAATGAATACTTTGTTTTCCTCTTCCTGATATTCTTCAACGTAGCAAGTCACAGAGTGAGGAATTTCATCTCTTGTTAGACGTAATATTTTCTCACGCACTAATTCACTAGCCATAAATGACATCGAAATATTGGTAAGTGTATCTTTATCATAATATGGTGGATGTTCTTTTAAATAGCTTTTAATGGTTTTTAATAGTTCATTGATATTTTTCTTTTTTAATGCTGATAGTGGAATGATTTCTTGAAAGTTGTATTCTTTGGATACTTCCATAATTCTTTTCATGAGTTCTTCTTTACTTAAAGCATCCACTTTATTTAAAATAAGGAAAATGGGCACATCTTGATTTTTAATTTTTTCTAAGACAAAACGATCACCTTTTCCAAAGCCTTTAGCAATGTCTACTACAAATAAGATTAAGTCTACATCGTTAGTAGCTGTATAGGCTTTTTTGTTTAAAAGGCTTTCTAGCTTATGTCCTGGTTTATGTACGCCTGGGGAATCGATAAAGATGATCTGGCTATCGTCATCTTGATAAATTCCTTGTATATTATTTCTAGTTGTTCCTGATTTTTCAGAGGTAATGGATAAGTGCATACCTAATATCGCGTTTAGTAATGTACTTTTTCCAACGTTTGACCTTCCCGTTATGCTAACAAAACCGCATTTCATAATAAGTCCTCTTCTCCAAAACCATATGGACATAGCTCTTCTAAAGTCAATGTTTTTTCTGTAGTAGAGGTGTAAGAAGTAACAGGTGTATCTAAGGATAAAAATTCTAATAATACTTGGCGACAAGCAAAACAAGGCCATCCTATTTTATCGCTCGATAACATCAAATACACATGATCAAAATCGCCTTTTTTATAGCCAGCACAAACAGCACTAGCAATCGCATTACGTTCTGCACATATGCTTGTCCCATTAGCATTTTCCACGTTTACTCCACAAAATTCGCTTCCATCTTTCATTTTGATAATACAAGATACGGGAAAATGGTAATATGGTGAATAACTTCTTTTTAATAATTCTTGTAATTTTTCTCTCATAATTCCTCCTAAAATAATGCTAAAATTTTTGGTAAAAAGATAATGATTCCAACAGCTAAAGCTGCAAGGGATAACACTCCTACAGCAGCACTTGCAGTATCTTTGGCTATTTTTGCTAAAGGATGAATATCAGGCATAGCCATATCTACTGTTGCTTCTATGGCTGTATTTAATAACTCTGCTCCCATAACAAAACCAAATAACACAATACAAATCAACCACTCAGTTACTGAAATGTGAAGTAAAAATCCACCGATGATGACAATGATGGTTGCTAATAAATGAATTAACATACTCTGCTCATTTTTATAAGCATATTTTAACCCAGCATAGGAATATTTAAAACTATCTAAAAAGCGTTGAAAACCTAATCTTTTTCTTCTACCTTTTGATTCCATAACTATCTAATACCTCCTCTTGTTTTTGAAACATTACTTTCTCTTCTTCTTTTGTTTGATGATCATACCCTAATAAGTGATAAAACCCATGAACAACTAAGAAGGAGTATTCTCTTTCAAAGGAATGTCCATATTCTTTTGCTTGTTCTATAGCTTTTTCCATCGATAAATAAATATCTCCTAAAACTCTATTTTGGTTAGGAAGAACAACGCTATCCTCATCTTCTAAAGCAAAGGTAATCACATCGGTTACTCTATCAATTCCTCGATATGTCTTATTTAATAGATGAATTTTATCATTTTCTACTAAGATGACGTTAAACTCGACATGATCTAAATGTTCCTTTTGACAAGCAAAGTTTAATAACTCTTTTATTTTTTCTATTTCCTGATCGTAAACTTTTATTGTTTCATTAAATACACCAATTCTATTCATAACTTTCCCCTAATTTATATGTTTGACTTTATCTATATTTTACATCAATCATTAGCCCTTTTTACCTTTCTATTTCCTTCTTTTTGAACTAACAAGAAATTTTTGAAAGTTCCATCTTCTTGCAATTCTTTATCTTCATATATTATCATATCATTTTCCATATTTATTGTTAACTCCCCTCCTACGTGATAAAATCAGCAACTTTTTTCTATTTTCTTATAACATCCAAATGATTCCTAATAAAACCAAAATCGATAAAGTATTTAAAAACCATTCTGACTTAAGTACCTTTGGTAGATAATTTCCTAATTTCTCTAGAGCAATATAGATGAAATATCCTAACATTCCCCCGATGATATTTAAAATGATATCATCTACATCAAACACCCTACCAATGGCCATTTGGGTAAGTTCAATGGATACACTAACTAAGGCAATTAAGAAGAAGGCTACTCGTTTTTTATCTAGTTTTAAATAATAAGCAGAAAAGAAGCCATATGGCATAAACATAATCATATTTCCTAAGACATTTTTGAAAAATAGTCTACTGCCAAAAGAATAACGTGTCATTTCTTTAAAGGGAATAAAGTTGTTTCCACTCCAAGCAACATCTTGAAAAGTAACGACTTGGAACAAACACACTATGTAAATAACAAAGGATAACATTAATAATTCTTTATATAATGTTAGATGCATTTTGTTTTTGTACAAGTACGTTACACGTAGGGAAATAGCTATGATACTAGATATTAGAATCATTGGCCAAGTAAGATGCATAACATCATGTAAAGTTCTACTCAGTGGTTCCATCTATCCACCTCTATTCTTCGATTTTTTCTTCTTTTTGTGGTATTTCTTCACTTGCAGTAATATCTTCATGAACTTTAAAAAATAAATCTACTATTATTTTACTCTCTTTTTCTTGAATTTTCAAAACTTTTTGCGAAATTATTTCACTATTTTCCCCTAATGATTTTAATAACTTCTCACTAGCCAGTTCCTTAGCCTTAATTAATGCACTTTCCTTGGTATAAATTTCTTCTATTCGAGTAACCTCGTATTCTTCATTAAAAGAGAAGGATAAAGGAAGAAAATCATGAGAAATAGAAAATAAAATTTTGCTTTTTGACGTACGATACGTGTTTTTATCGAATAAATGATATTGGTTAGTTAAAAAGTTGATGGTAAATACTTTCTTTTTTGCTCCTGTTAGGTATTCTTCTTTATAATATAATGGCATTTCTACAGTAGTTTGATACCAAGTCTCAGCAATTACTTTTCCTAAAGCTTTTACCCTAGCCATTTCTTCATCTTGATTTTTGATTAGTCCAGTAATTAATATGTCACCTTTTTTTACATAAGCGTTTTTCTTACTGACCACTTCTCCTTTGGATGCTTCAATAAAATAGATGATACCATCTTTTCTTGCGACGATGTTTTGGGGAATATCATCCTCTTTTTCTTCTATTTTTTTTCGTTCTAGAAAACGCACAATATATTTTGTCCCAATGCGTTCTAATTCTAACCACTCTAATTTATCTTTATTTTCTACTAACATTTCATCAACAATTTGCATTCGTTTTTCATTAGAAAATTGAAAGTGCCATTTTTTAAGACCCTTTTTCTCTAGTTCTTCTAATACGTAGTGACTAAGTTCTTTGTTACTATGTTCTATTTCTACCATAAAAATCAACTTACTTAAAAAAAACAAAAGAACAAAACTAAAAAGTAAGGATATCATAAAATACTTTTTTTCTTCTAATATATAGAAAAATTTTAACAGTCCAAAACGGTCGACAACTTCCATTTTATAACTAGTTTTCATCTTTTTTAGTTTATGGTAGTCTTCTTTTTTGATGATAATTTCTAAATAGTTAGGAAACATTTCTACATGATATAGATTCATATTTAATTTTAATAGGTATTTAAAGAAAGTTTTAGGATTTTTACCGATGATTCTTACTTTATATTGATTCGTAAACATTAAGCAAACGTAATGCTACTGATTATCCCAGAAAGTAAGAGTTCTTTCTCTAGTAGTTTTAAGACAGTCAGTTTTTCTCCTTTAATCATGATGACTTTTTTCTCTAATAGAAGAGAGACATAAGTAGAATCGATTGTCACTACTTTATCATAATTTACTAAGTGTAATTTATCATCGGTTAACGTCAATCGAAACTTTTTATCATCGATATAATCTCGTAAATCTTTAATCATCCTATTCACCTAATAAAGTTTATGAAAAAGTTGTTCAATAAATGCGAAAGAGTATATTTACCTCTTCATTAATATTATAGAAAGGAATTTTAAAAAATACATTTATTTTATAAAAAAAGAGACAGTAACGATATTTTTGTCTCTTCGTTTCATCTTAATATCTAGATAAACCAAATGTACTATTAATTAGAAGTGCTTTGGCAACTACCGTTTCCCCTAAAAATTCCTCTGTATCTTTATTTATCAATATAGCTTTGATTATTCCTACCGTTGTATTCTCATTACTAGATGGATGATATACAATACCACCACTATCCCCATCAAGAGCATACAACTCCGTTAAAATTAAATTACGATAAGTTGTTCCTCCAACTGTATAGGAATAGTCAACTTCTTTAATACTACTTGAAGAAAAACCTGTCCTTGCACCATACTTAATAACTTCTTGCCCTTTTTTTAATGGGTATTCTACTGTAGTACCTAAAGTAGTCATACCTAAAAGCGGATTTACTATCAAATTTGTTGGTGTAACACCTGAATCAGTTGTTATAAATGCTGCATCCAATATTCCATCATTAGAATAATTACTTACATATCCAACACCTGAAACATTTTGACCACTTGATGAAAAACAATGTCCAGCAGTAACAATTCCTATTGTGTCATATCTATTTTTAGCTCTATAACCAAAGGAACATCCACCACCACTTGGCGTTTTAAAACCATTGCCTGGGTTGATATTTTGTGCATTAACAAAAGTTTTTCCTTTATCAAAAGTAATCATTGAAGATGATAATACATTATCTTGAAATTCCTTTATTTTTTTATCAGATAAATCCATTAATTCAACAACTACTTTATTTAATTTTTCATCAATATATAAGCCCGAAAAATTATCAATTTTTCCTAAATAATTATCCAAAAGGTAATCGCGTAACTTTGTCAATTCGTCATAAGAATAAGTAACATACTCTATTTTGGCGTTCTCATCTACGGTAAATACTTTTTCATAACTTTTATAGCTTTCACTTTTAATTTCAGGAATATTGCTATCTACAATTTGAATAACCAAGTTATCATCATCATCAATATACAAACCACCTATGTAACTAGGATAAACCCTTTTTCCTGATGAATCCTTGTTAAAACGCGATTCAATGATGCCAGCATTTCTCACAGCTAGATCATTCTTTTGTAATTTTGCTTGATAGTTTTCTCCATATTGCTCTATCATGTGATTTTCATAAGTTTCTTTAAACTTCTCATCTTTCATTAAATCTTCTAGTACTTTTACTTCATTAGTATTACTTTCATTAGTATCAGCATTTACCGGTAAAACAGTAAAATTAGTGAGAAAAATAGTAAAAAGTAACACTAAGCTAATAACTTTTTTCATACATCCTCCTATAATTTTTTTATCTATAACAAATGTATAATTTGCAATTCGTACGCATTTTGCAATTCTATATTGTTACCAAATTTAGTATTATATAAAAATTAAAACTTACTTGATTTCAAATTCTACATAAATATTTTTAACTGTTCCATCTTTTAAATACGCCCATTTTGATAACCTATACAACCCCTTACCCAATTTTTGTTTAGGAAAGTTGCATTCCATTTCTAACTTACCATTAGCATCTACATAATAACCTGGTGAACTTACCCATTTTACTTTTTCTGTAACCGCGGTCCATATGCCAAACTTTTTTTTATAAATCATAAATACATTATTGTAATTATATTTTTCTAATGACGTATCCGTAATAATAATCGTAGCACTAGTGCTAGTCAAAGTACCTTCCTTAATTTTCATAGAAATATTATCTACTTTATCAAATTTTTGATTACTCTTTATTACTAAAACACCATATAATACAGCAAATACTAAAATAACCAAAAATAATATTTTAATATTTTTTTTCATTTTAAGTCTCCTTTTTTCCCTTTCACTTGGGAATTATCAGTAGGTCATACACATTACTGTAAAGCCTTATTTTTATGTTGTTTTTTTAGATGGTTAACTTAAAATTAATATATCATAATATTTGACTATCATCAATTATTTTGACGAAAAAAATCGTAAAATTTAAAATTGACGTAAATGACATAAAAAAACTAAAGATTATTTTCTTTAGCAATGATAAAATATAAGATACTTTATTTTATTTCAAATTCTACATAAACATTTTTAGCTGTTCCGTCTGCTAAATAACCCCATTTTGACAATCTATACAAACCCTTATCTAACTTTTTTTTGTGAAAATCACATTCCATTTCTAACTTACCATTAGCATCTACATAATAACCTGGTGAACTCA
>OOIH01000811.1_pt1 | contig 10627 bp, 7 predicted proteins | sample 1691801 | NCBI WGS metagenome assembly OOIH01 (sample SAMEA1061690, study PRJEB22710) | metagenome
ACGCATACATTAATGGGAAGTAAGGGAGAAGCCCTAGATTTTGCTAATATGTTTAAACCTGGACTTGACCGTGGGGATATTAAGGTTATTGGTGCTACGACGAATGATGAATATGAGCGATATATTTTAAGAGATAAAGCCTTTGTTCGAAGATTTCAACGAATTGATGTATTAGAACCAACGAGGGAAGAGACGATTCAAATTATGATGGGAACTTTTCCTAAGATTGAACATAAAACAGGGGCAAAATTAAAATATACGAGATTTGTTCAAGAAAAAATTATGGCATTTATCGTTGACCTTACGAGTGAGTATCGTAGAATTTATGAAATTGGATCAAGATATCCTGATATTGCGTTAACGATGTTACAACAAGCCTTTTCTTATGCTGTGTTTGATAATCGAAGTGAAGTGAATATCTATGATGTTTATAAAGCTATAGTGAATACAAAAAATGTATATCCTGATGTTATCCAAAAAGAAATTCCTCGCTTTTTAAAGGAATTTGATGAAGTTATTCAGTTAGAAGATGAGCTTGCTAAAAAACAAGAGGAGGAAGAAATTATCTAGTGGAGTTTTATCTATCTAGATTTTTTCTTTTGCAAGATGACATAATCTTGAGAAACAGGTGTTAATTGATTCATCCAAGTAAGATGATTATTAGTAACACCTTTAAATGATGAAATAGGAATTTCTCTATTTGGTAAAAGAAAGGAATCTAAGGAAGTAGAATGTTTACGACTTTTCTGGTGAAAAAGTACTAAATCAAGATACTCTAATTTATCTTCACTTGCTAGTTGTTTTCTTACATTAACATCAGTAGTATTTTCTAGCAAAATATTATAAGTGTCACTACTTAACTTATTTCTGCTTTCTAAATTAATAAGATGACTAAATAAAGTGATGCCTTCTTTTAGTGTAATCGCATCTTTACTAATTAAAGTAATTTTTTTTGTTAATCTATCGATTAATTCTTGATTAATAAATGGCTCGTAGTGTCCATCTACATAACTTACTTGATCGTGCCAATCTAAAATGGAATACACTTTAGCAATTTTTGATAATTCAAAAAGATATTTTTCAAGAATGAGCAAATCTTTTTCTTTTATATTCGCGTGTTCCACTAAATTCCCCAAAAGTACAATATAATCGGGATTTGCTCTAAAAAGTTTTCCAAACAATATACATAAACGTTTGAAATCTTTTTCATTTTGAAAACGAAAATCACTAGCTACAGCAATTTTTACATCGTTAGCGATTTGAGAAATATTGTTAATTTTGTAAGTTCTTTTCATAAAATGCTCCTTTATTGTTATCGTTATATATTTTTAATACCTTGTTTAATGAAGTCTTTACCATATTATATACAATCATAAAAATATTATCAATGATCCTTATATATAATTTACAAGAAAATATGAGTGATAGAATGAATGAAAAAACTATTGCATGCAATAATATTAAGTGTGTTATTAATAATACTTACTATCATTATGGAAGTCATAAATTTAAAGATGGGAAGAAGTGTGTGCGACAATATTCAATACATATGACATTATCCTCTTGGGTACTTCTGACTGAATTAACGCCTAACTTGGATGATTCTTTTTCATATTTCCAAAAAAGGAGCTTCTTGTGAATTTATGTTAAAAAATATTCTTTGATATGATTAACTATATTCGAAGAAAAATAGTGTAAGAGTGACTTCTATTAAGCAGGTGCTATCTATGAAATTTGATTGTAGAATACAATAAAATTAGATATTTTTTTGTTAGCTGATAAATTCATTTAGTTTAAAAAAATTATACTTCCTTTTTGTATTTTTATGATATACTTTTCATTAAGAGAACTTTCTATTTTGAATAGGTCATTTTAAATAAATATATTATATGTTCTTTCTTTTTGCTTACTTTTTAACGTTCTTCATAAAGTGAGCTATATAAAAAAATGTTAATTTTTGTGCTAAACTAGTATTAGTAAAATATCGTATTCAGGAGGTGATAAAGTTGAATTTTAGTGAATTAGTAGATGCTAATGAAAACAACTTGTTAAATATAGATTATTATTTGTTAGATATTTTATTAAAAGATCGAACGACTAATAAAAATATCATTTGGGCAACCGATACATATGAACCTCATGGGAAAAATTATTCGGCTTCATCACATATTTTGATTGAACAAATCATCGGAAAACATGGACAAGTCATTAGACCTAGAATCAGGAAGAGTCAAAGCGAGCAATTTAAAAGGATAAATGATAAGGGGGAAGTTTTTACCCCATCTTGGATTTGTAATAAACAGAATAATTTAGCTGATGAATCATGGTTTCAAAAGAGAAATGTTTTTAATATCACAAAAGGAAATGAATGGATAACTAATCCTGCAAAGATTGACTTTCCAAAAGATAAAAATTGGATTGAATATATAAAGAGTATTCGTTTAGAAGTCTCTTGCGGAGAAGCCCCGTATATAGTTAGTAGATATGACACGACTACTGGTAAAATAATAGGAACAAATAATAGGATTGGATTATTAGATCGAAAAATAAGAATAGTAAATGAAAATACTACTACTAAAGAAGAATGGAAAAAATATGTAATAGAATCATATAAAAGTGTTTTTGGCTATGAATGGCAAGGTGATAGTTTATTGATTGCAAGAGAAAACTTATTATACACATACATTGATTACTATCTTGAAAGATTTAAAGAAAAGCCATATATAGAGGATTTGAAAGAAATTGCTGAGATTATTTCTTGGAACTTTTTTCAAATGGATGGAATTAAATTTGTAATTCCTAATAGTTGTAAAAATGAACTTGAAATAGATCACACTCTATTTGGAGAACAAAGAATAAAAAATGAATGTTTAGGATGTAAAAAAAATAATATTTTCCTACATAACGGAACATATGTAAAAATTATGAATTGGGAAACCCATAAACCAATAAAATTCATTTCTCTATTAAAAAATAAAAAGTGAGGTATGAAAATGAATAAGTTAATTGAAAAAAATGCTTCAATATTAAATAAGATTATTGTTGGAAGAGTAGAACCACATATTTATGCATTTTCTACAAACTCCGTTCCCAATTATTTAAAAGTTGGGGATACATATAGGTCTGTTTCAACTAGATTAAATGAATGGAGGGAAGTTTATCCTGAATTAAAAAAAGAATACGAAGAAAAATCAATGATTAATGAGGAAATATTTTTTAGGGATTATTCCGTTCATCAATATTTAGAAAACGATTTAAATAAAGAACGAATTAATAAAGATAATTTTCCAAATTTAAAGTATGTATCTAAAGAATTCTTTAAAAATACTGATGTTGTGGATGTTCAAGCGGCTATTAAAGATATTCAAACCAGTTATGAAAAACACATAATGAAGTATAAATTCTATAATGCTAACGACAAACTTAGTTTTGTGGAAGAATATTCATCGACAGGATATTGGGAACCTAGACCAAATCAAAAAGAGGTAATTGAAAACTTTAAACAAGCAATTACTAATGGTAGAACTAATTTACTAATGTACGCTGTTATGAGATTTGGTAAATCATTTACATCAATGTGTTGTGCATTAGAAATGAATGCTAAAGTTGTATTAATTGTATCCGCTAAGGCAGATGTTAAAGAAGAATGGAGAAAAACAATTCAAAGTGCAGATAACTTTAATCAATTTAAATTTCTAGATAGTCAAGATTTATTAAATGAAAATATTATACATGATACATTAAAAAGTAATAAAGTTGCTATATTTTTAACGCTTCAAGATTTGCAGGGAACAAAAATTAAAGAAAAGCATAAAGAATTGTTTTCTAGTTCAATTGATCTTCTCCTTATCGATGAAACTCATTTTGGTGTTAGAACAGAAAGCTATGGAGAGGTATTAAGAGATAAACGAGAAGATAGTAATATTGACTTTGAAGAAGCAGATAAACAAATTAAAGTATTAAAATCCAAAGTTAGAATTCATCTTTCTGGAACACCATATAGAATCCTTATGAGTAATGAATTTGAAAAAGAAGACATTATTGCATTTTATCAGTTTTCAGACATTGTAGATGAGCAAGAAAAATGGGATAGGGAACATCTAAATAAAGATGAAGTTGAAGAATGGGATAATCCATATTATGGGTTTCCTCAAATGATAAGATTTGCTTTTAATCCTAGTGAATCGATTAGAAAAAAAATTGAAAATTTAAAATCTAGTGGTATCTCCTCTAGTTTTTCTGAAATGTTAAAACCAAAGTCTACCACTAAACAAAAGGATGGTAGTCATAAAGTTTTTATTTATGAAAAAGAAATATTGGAATTGCTAGAAATAATAGATGGTAGCAAAGAAGATGAAAATGTACTTGGATTTTTGGACTATGACAAGATAAAAAATGGAAAAATGTGTCATCACATGGTAATTGTGTTGCCATATAGAGCATCGTGTGATGCTTTAGAAAATATTATTGTTCAAAATAAACATATATTTAAAAACTTAAATGAATATGAAATCATTAACATATCTGGTGTAGATAATATTACAAAGTATAAAAAAGTAGATGATGTAAAAAATAAGATATCTTCTTGTGAGAATAAAAATATTAAGACAATCACATTAACAGTTAACAGAATGCTTACAGGTAGTACAGTTGAAGAATGGGATACGATGATCTATTTAAAAGATACCTCTTCCCCCCAAGAATATGATCAATCTGTTTTTCGACTTCAGAATGCATTTATAAAAGAGTATTTAAATAAGGAAACAGGTAAAATAATAAAGTTTAATAAGAAGCCTCAAACACTTCTAGTTGATTTTAATCCAAACAGAATGTTTATGATGCAAGAAAGAAAATCAAAGATATATAATGTTAACACCGATAAGCTAGGAAATAGTAAGTTAGAAACTAGGTTAGCAAAAGAATTAAAAATATCTCCAATTATTTCAATGAATATGGGAAAAATACATGAGATTCAACCAGCTAACATTATGGATGCCATTAGTAAGTATTCAAAAGAAAGAGGTATTTACGAAGAAACAAATGATATTCCTGTGGATTTTTCATTATTATCCAATCAAAAGATTATGGAAACAATTGATAAACAAGGAATGTTTGGAACCAGACAAGGTATTGAAATGCCTAATACTTTTGATTTAGATGATGAGGAATTCTTTATTCCAGATAATGTCAAACAGGATAATGGGAATAAAAAAATTGAAAATTCTAATAAATTTGAAAGTCAAAAAGAAGAAAATAAAAAAAATATTATAGAAAAAAAGTTTCGCACATATTATGCGAGAATTCTATTCTATGCATTTTTGACCAAAAATAAGGTGGATTCCTTAGAAGATATGATTGATAGCATAGACAGTGTGGAGAATCGAAGAATTTCAAAAAATATTTCTGTCAATAAAAATATGTTAATCTTAATAAGACAAAATATAGATCCTTTTATTCTAAGTCAACTAGATTACAAAATAAGAAATATCAATAAATTAGGAAAAGATCCCCATGTTGATAAGTTAGATAGTGCTTTAATGGTTATAAATAAATTTGATAAATTATCCGATTCTGAAGTTAGTACACCACAAAAAATATGTATTGATATGTATAAAAGGATTGGTATAAAAAATATAGAAGATATTATAATTCATGATGGGAAAATTTTAGATATTGCTAGTAAAGAAGGAGAATTTGCAGTTTCATTATATTCTCTTATAAAAAATAATAATTTAATATTTTCAAAAATAAAAGATAATTTTTACTCTATTCCAACTTCTGGCTTAGCCTATGAATTCACTAGGTTAATATATGAAATACTAGGTTTTAAAAAAGAAAATATATCAGAAAAGTTTAACACTTATGATCTAATCAAGAAGGAGAATAACAATATTGATTATGATAAAATAAGTGCATATTTAAAGCAAAACAAACCATTTTCTAATATAAATTTAGAAAATGATATTCTTAGCGAGGAGGAAATTAATCATATGAAATTTGATATAATCGTAGGTAATCCACCATATCAAGTAAAAACTGAAGGTTATGGAAAACAAGCAACACCAATTTATAATAACTTTGTTGAACTATCAAAAAAAATTAATCCAGAATATCTTAGCTTACTAATACCTTCAAGATGGTTTGCAGGTGGCATGGGATTAGATGCATTTAGAAATAAAATGATTAATGATGTTAAAATAAGTCATATTGTTGATTATCCGAACTCACATGAATGCTTCGAAAATGTTGATGTAACTGGAGGGGTTTGTTATTTTTTGAGAAAAAAAGAATACAATGGACTATGTGAATTTACAACAGTTAATAATGGAAAAGAATCAGTATCCAATCGAAAATTAAATGAATACGATATATTTATCCGAGACAATGAAGGCGAAAAAATTGTAAAAAAGATAAATTCTTTAAATATTAATAATGGTAAAAAACTATCAGAATTTGTATCACCTCAAAGACCTTTTGGCATTCCTACAAATTATAAGCCTGTAGAAAGTGGTATTCCTTGTCAATTCATTCAAAGAATTGGTAAAAAGTTTGCTAATGCCAAAGATGTTTCTGATCAAAATAATCTATTAGATAAATGGAAATTTATAGTTCCTAGATCTCCCATTGCGGGACAAACTGATTTTAATAAACCCATACGTTTCTATTATTCAGGAAATTCGTATATTCTCAAGCCAGGTGAGTGTTGTAGCGAATCGTTTATTGTTTTAGGTGCATTTGATTCTTATGAAGAAACAAAATCATTTAGGAGCTATATTTTTACAAAAATTATTAGATTTTTATTATTACAAACTGTAGTAAGTCAAGATATTTTGAGAAAAAGATTCTGCTTTGTTCCAGCTTTAGAAGAATATACTGGTGAGTATACGGATGAAAGACTAATGAAAATGTGGAATATAACAGATAAAGAAATGGCATATATAGATTCGCGGATTGTAACCTCAAAAGTAAGTGATTGTGTTGATTAGTAGCATCCTCTTTATAGAGATGTTACTTTTCTTTTTTGAAATAATTTCTAGGATAATAAACTTCATTTTCATAAAAAAATTACGATATCGTTAAATATCGTAATTTGTATTCACATGGGGCGAATAGTGGGGATCGAACCCACGCATGCCAGTGCCACAAACTGGTGTGTTAACCACTTCACCATATTCGCCATAATTCCTATACACATAATGCATAAGATATTACCAATTCTAACAAAAAAAATGAAATAATGCAATAGTTTTAGAAGATTTTTTCTAAAATATCTAGAGTAAACAAATGTATATCAGGCTTCACAAAATCTAATAAATACTATATACTATAATAGAAACTGGAGGATATGTTATGTGTGGTATAATCGGCTACATTGGAAAAAAACAAAATGTGATTGAGTTGTTAATCAATGGATTAAAATCTTTAGAATATCGAGGGTATGATTCCGCTGGAATTGCCTACTTAGAACAAGATAAAATAAAAGTAGTAAAAGCTTTGGGAAAAATAGCATCATTAGAAGAAAAAACAAAAAACTTAAATATTTTATCTACGCTTGGAATAGGACATACAAGATGGGCAACACATGGAAAACCGAGTGATGAAAATTCTCATCCTCATAAAGTAGGGCATGTTACTTTAATTCACAATGGAATCATTGAAAACTACCAAGTATTAAAGGAAATGCTTTTACAAGAAGGGTACACTTTTCAATCAGAAACAGATACAGAAATCGTTGCTGGATTATTAGACTTCTATTTAAAACAAGAAAACAACAAATTAAAACTTATTCAGCAAGTAATCAATTTATTAAAAGGATCCTTTGCCTTGGGAATTATTTTCGATGATGATACCAATCATTTATATGCAGTAAGACAAGATAGTCCTTTAATTTTAGGAACAGCAGAAAATATGAATTTTATTGCATCAGATATTCCTGCTATTATTAAATATACCAATCAATATATATTACTTGAAAACAAAGATATCGCCATTTTGTCAGAAGATAGCATCCAAATCTTTGGCGAAAATTTATTGAAGGTAGAACGTAAGCTATTAACTTCCTCATTATCGATTGAAGAGGCTAGAAAAACACCATATGAGCACTTTATGTTAAAAGAAATTATGGAAGAGCCTTCCTTACTTGAAAAGATTTTCTCTATATATGGCTTTGGAACACCTAGTTTTTTAGAAAAAATTCCTGATTTATCAAAATATAAACGCATTCATATTGTTGCTTGTGGTAGTGCAATGTATGCTGGTTTAGTGGGTAAATCATTGATGGAAGAGTATGCTGATATTGAGACAAGTGTATACATTGCTAGTGAATATCGTTATCAAAAGAATTTCTATCAAGAAGATACGTTAGTGATTTTCATTTCGCAATCAGGAGAAACCGCGGATACTATTGCATGCTTACGTTTAGTAAAAAAGCTAGGAATAGATACCTTAGCCCTTGTTAATGTTTATGGATCAACCATTGCAAGAGAAGTTGATCAAGTGCTTTATTTATATGCAGGTGTTGAAATTGCTGTGGCTACAACGAAAGCATATTTATTACAAGTTACTCTACTTTCCATGTTAGTGTATCGTACTTCTATAGCAAAAGACCTATTAAATAAAGAAAATCAAGAACAAATTAAAGAATCTATTTTGCACATTACTAAGATTTTAGAAGAATTTTTGAACAAAGAATTTCGTGCTGAAGCTAGCAAAATAATAGCAAAAGCAAGTGATGTATTTTTTCTTGGTAGAGGAATTGACTATGCCATTAGTCTAGAAGGAAGCCTAAAATTAAAAGAAATTTCCTATCTACATAGTGAAGCATATCAAGCAGGAGAATTAAAACATGGAACGATTTCTTTGGTGGAAGAAGGTACCCCAGTAATTACTGTGATTACTGATCATCGTTTAATGGATAAGACGATGAGTAATTTAAAAGAAGTTAAGGCAAGGGGAGCTTATAATGTATTAATCACCACAAAAGATTTGATTAAAAACCATGATGGAATTGATTTAGAGATTGCTATTGATGAAGTGCATCCTTTATTACAGCCCCTTTTAATTGTTCCTATTTTACAAATGATTGCCTATCATACAGCAAAAATTAGAGGATGCGATATCGATCAACCAAGGAATTTAGCTAAATCCGTTACCGTAGAATAAAGGATTATTTAACTTTTAGGAATGTTAGATATTGTTTTACCAAAATACTAAGAGTTTGATATTCTTAGTATTTTTGTTATATAAAAGGTACTAAAATTTTAATTAACTTCCCTTAATGTTTAAGAAGGAATAAAGATTCATAATGATTTTTTCTTTTATATAAAATGTAATTATGTTATTATTAAAAGGAGTTAGTGACTTAGATGAGGAGTATTAATCGACTTAATTTAAAAGGGAAAAAATATATTATTTTTGATATGGATGGTACATTGATTGATTCAATAGGTGTATGGAATAAAACTGATCAGGAATTGATAGAAATTTATGGAAATCAAACGATAGAATTGGATAAAATTCAAATGGAGAGAGATACATTTCTACATGATAATCAAAATAGTGATATATATTTAGCATATTGTGATTATTTAATAAAAAAATATAGTCTTACGATTGAGAACGCAGAAAAACTATTGAGTATAAGATGGGAAAAGTCAGGAGAAATTTTAAAGGAAGAAGTCGACTTTAAAGATGATGTTGTACAATTAGTGTTAGAACTTAAAAGAATGGGATTTACTCTTGTTTTGGCAGCAATGCCAACTCAGATTCAATTAGACATTTATGCAAAAAGGAATAAGAAAATGCTAAAACAAATGAATATTTTGGAAGTTTTTGATTTGATTACTAAAAAAGAAGATGTAGTAAATAAGAAACCTAATCCAGAAATATATATTAAAATTATGAAACATTATAATGCTACTCCAAATGAATGTTTAGTGTTTGAAGATTCTTATACAGGAGTTTTAGCTAGTAAGAGTGCAGGGATTGAATGTGTAAATATTTATGATCAGTATGCTGATATTGATAGAGATAAAATAGATGCAATAACAGATTATAGTATAAAAAATTATAAAGAATTTTTAAATTTGATTAAAAAAGAATTTCTATCTGAATTGGGATAGAATGAGGTAAAAATAAATGTATACTATACACTTGTATATATAAAAATACATAGTAATTAGTACTATGTATTAGATAAAATATTTATTTATTGTCTCGTGGTTGAATTAATGTGTTTTTATAATGATGAAACAATTCATTGAATCGTTGATAATGAACAATTTCTCTTTGACGAAGCCATAATAATGGAGCTAAAACATCAGGATCATCCGTTAAATCAATTAAGTTTTCATAAACCGCTCTTGCTTTTTGTTCTGCTGCCATATCTTCTGATAGATCGGCTAAAGGATCGCCTGTAGTTGCAAAATAAGCCACCGTAAAAGGTACACCATTAGCATCTGTTGGATATAATGCTAAACCATGTTCTGCATAATGTGGATCCATTCCAGCTGCTTTAAGTTCGTCAATAGTAGCATCTTTAAGATAAATCACCAACTATATTATGTTAAATTATATAAAAAAGGATTACTATAGACAAAGTCCCATTCCCTCTATGAAAAATAACATA
>OOIH01000812.1_pt1 | contig 10606 bp, 8 predicted proteins | sample 1691801 | NCBI WGS metagenome assembly OOIH01 (sample SAMEA1061690, study PRJEB22710) | metagenome
AGCTGCTAGCGTTGCATTATCTGTAGGTCTACCTTCTCTTTTGATGAAACCTCCAGGAATTTTTCCTACCGAATACAATTTTTCTTGATATAAAATGGTAAGTGGGAAAAAGTCTGCTAATAAATTAGCACTATTTTCAACGACGGTTGTGGATAACACAACGGTATCATTATAACGAATTAGCACAGCTCCATTTGCTTGTTTAGCCATTTCTCCATGTTCAACGATTAATTTTCGTCCTCTAAAATCTAATTCAAATACTCTTTTGTTCATTTTCTGCTCCTTTTAAAATTTATAAAAGAAAGACATGAAGGCCGTGTCCTATTTTCTTAGTCCTAATTGTTCTACTAATGTACGATAACGTGTAAAATCTTTCTTTTGTAAATAGGCTAACATACTTCTACGTTGTCCTACTTTCTTTAATAGACCACGACGTGAATGATAATCATGTGTATGTTCTTTTAAGTGAGCAGTTAACGTATTAATTTCCTCAGTTAAAATAGCAATTTGTACTTCTGCTGATCCTGTATCTTTATCTCCACGTGCATATTTTTTAATAATTTCTTGTTTTTTCTCGCTTGTTAAAGCCATGTAAAACACCTCCATTTTTATTTTCTTCACCAATATCCAAGTTATAAATCGAAGCTTTTTATCACCTAGGTAATGGCACTAGCAATACTATACTATACTATACTATAAAACTAGGGAAAAAATCAAGGATTTTTTTGTACTTTTAAAAGATTTTCAAATAACATAGCTACGGTCACTGGTCCTACACCACCTGGTACTTTGGTGTAATAAGATAAGTGAGAAACCTCATCTAAAGTAACATCACCACAACCTTCTTTATGATACCCTGCATCAATTAATACAGCACCATCTTTCAAATCACTACTTAAAATAGTACCTTTACAACCAGTCGCTACAATAATGATATCTCCTATACTTACGATTTTAGATAAATCTTTTGTTTGCTGATGACATAAGGTAACTGTAGCAGATTTTTGTAATAGTAATAAGGATAATGGTTTTCCAATTAAAGTACTTTTTCCGATAATCACAACATGTTTTCCCATTAAAGGAATACGATATTCTTCTAGTAATGCCATAATTGCTCCTGTTGTTGCAGTAGAATAGGTAGATTGATTAGTAGCAAGCAATGAAAAATGATATGGATTTAATCCATCTATATCTTTATCTAGTGAAATACTAGACATAACTTTTATTTCATCGATTTCCTTAGGTAGTGGATGCTGAATAAAGATACCATGTACCATAGCATCGTCATTTAACTTTTTAATTTTCTCTATTAATGCTAAAGTAGTAATTTTAGGATAATGAATTTCTTTAAAATTTACCCCTAAACGAGTAGCCATTTTCTTTTTTTGCTTAATGAAAAAAGCGGTTTCACTACTATTTCCTATAGTAATTGCACAAATTAAATAATTTTTACTTTCTATTTTTTGATGAATTAAATTATTTTCTATTTTTCTTGCTAAACTTTTCCCATCCATTATTACTGCATTCATCAATATTCCCCATTTCTAATACAATTATAACGTATTTAAACGTTCTTTACTGTCAAACTTTATAATAAGTTTGGTTTTTACTCGTTGGTTTATCTGGATTAGTCATTTTAATTAAACCATTTTCAATAGCGGGATTCAAGTAATTATCTCGAAATGATATTCTAGATTTTAATGCCAATTTTTCCATCAATTCTCTAGATGACATAGCAATATCTTTATCCATTACATCTAATAATCTTCTTACATAAGGACTAATACAACTTTCATTTGTAGATGTGCTTTCAACTAAGCGATCCAAAACTTTATCTATCATCTTCAACATAAATTCAATAAATTCAGTAGAATTACCTTTTACATTACAATGACTAATGGCTTCATAATATTCTTCTTGATATTCCCTTATCAAAGATTCAATAGATACATATTCAAAAACATTTTCCCAATGGGATAGTAATATATTTTGCCATAATCTTGCTGTCCTACCATTGCCATCACTAAAAGGATGTATAAACACAAATTCATAATGAAAAATAGAAGACAATATCAACGGATGAATCTTATCTTTATTTTCTATCATCCAATAAAACAATTGTTTCATAAGAGAATTTATCATTTCAGGTTGAGGACACATATGAATACATTTATCACCATCAAATACGCCTTCGTTACCTGTTCTAAATTCTCCTGATTCTTCAACAGTCAAGAAAGTCATTATTCCATGAATTTTTTTTAAATCTTCTATAGAATAAGGATCTACTTTTTTCATCATTCCATACGCTTTATAGGCATTTTTTACTTCTTGAATTTCCTTTTGATTTCCCAACACTAATTTACCATTAATAATATCTTCTACTTTTTTATACGACAAAGAATTATCTTCTATAGCAAGTGAAGAATGAATAGATAAAATCCGATTATTTCTTCTTAAAATAGGCATTTTATTTAAATTTTTATAATTATCTAATTTTCCTATTTTTTTCATAATTGATGCAACTAATTCTAACATATGATTTGTTATTTCAAATGGCGAAGCATAATTATTCATCAAAATCACCTCAAATACTTATATTTATTATACAATAATTGAGTCCCTCGGTCAATCATCTTGTATGTTATCTTGTATGTTAATGATGAAAATTTTAAAATTTAAAATTTAATACCTCATCCATATCTTTACCATACTCTCTTATATATTTATGATGTTTTTTTAACATATTTCTACAATAAGTACTTAAATGTTTTGCATCATCACAATGACTTACTTCTTCTAAATATTTTAAGGCATCAAGAATAAGATGATAACGATCAATTCTATTTTGTACACGCATATCAAATGGTGTTGTAATTGTACCTTCTTCTAAATATCCATGAACATGAAGATTTTTATTTTCCCTTTTATAGACTAATTGATGAATTAACGGTGCGTACCCATGAAATGCAAAAATAATTGGTTTATCTTTAGTAAATAATTGATTATACTCGCTATCACTTAGACCATGAGGATGCGTTTTATTCGATTCTAATTTCATTAAATCAACAACATTGACGACTCTAATTTTTAATTTCGGTAAATATTCTTTCATGATTTTTGCTGCAGCAATCACTTCAAGCGTTGGCGTATCTCCAGCACAAGCCATGACAATATCAGGATTTTTATCTTGAGAGCTAATAAAATCTAGTGTTCCTATTCCTTTTTGACAATGAGTAATAGCCTCATTCATCGTTAACCATTGAGGACGTAAATGTTTGGAAGCAACGATGACATTAATATAATTTTTCGTCGTAATACAATGATTAAAACAAGAAATCAAACAATTGGTATCAAATGGTAAATATATTCTTACTGTATCTGCTTTTTTGGTAACTAAATGATTTAAAAAGCCTGGGTCTTGATGGGTAAAACCATTATGATCTTGTTGCCAAATGTGTGAAGTTAAAATATAGTTCAAACTTGGTATTTCGTATCTAAAATCAAGTTCTTTGGACATTTTTAACCATTTGGCATGTTGACTAGCCATAGAATCAACGATACGAACAAAAGCTTCATAAGTATGAAAAAAGCCGTATCTTCCTGTTAACAAATATCCTTCAAGCATTCCTTCTAAGGCGTGTTCTGATAAAATAGAATCAACAACTCTACCATCACTAGATAGAAATTCATCTGTTTTTAATGTCGTTCCATTCCATTTGCGATTAGTTTTCTCAAACACATAATTTAAACGGTTAGATAAAGCCTCATCTGGTCCAAAAATACGAAAGTTAGTAGGATTTAATTCCACAATATCACGAATAAATTTTCCAAGTTCCAACATATCACTAGCTTCCATACTTCCTGGTGTCCTAAACTTTAACTGATAATTTTTATAATTGGGCATGTTTAATCTTTGCGTTAACATTCCCCCGTTGGCATGTGGATTAAGACTCATCGTCTTATCTACTCTAGGTAAAATATTCTTAATTTCTTTTAATAATCTACCATTTTCATCAAATAATTCTTCTGGATGATAACTTCTAAGCCAATTTTCTAGCACTTCAAGGTTTTCTACCTTATCATAATTAATCACAACAGGTACTTGATGAGAACGAAATGACCCTTCAATCACTTTGCCCTCTAATTTCTTAGGTCCAGTCCATCCTTTTGGTGTTTTTAAAATAAGCATTGGCCATACAATATTGGTAGTTTTTTTTCCTTTTTTAATTTTTCTTATGTCTTTGATGATCATTTCTAAAACGTGAGCCATTTCTTCATGTAAAATATGAGGATTATCCCCACTAACCAAATAAGGTTTGTAAGAACAGCCAGTAAAGAAATGATATAACTCATCATTGCTCATTCTTCCAAATATTGTAGGATTAGCAATTTTATAACCATTTAAATGTAAAATAGGAAGAACAACCCCATCCGTTTTGGGATTGATGAATTTATTTAAGTGCCAACTAGTAGCCAGTGGTCCTGTTTCTGCTTCTCCATCTCCAACAACACATGCAGCAATCAAATCTTGATTATCTAAAATGGCTCCATAAGCATGTGCTAAGCTATATCCTAGTTCTCCTCCTTCGTGAATGGATCCTGGTACTTCAGGAGATACATGCGAAGATACGCCTCCAGGAAAAGAAAACTGTCGGCAAAGTTTTTTAAGTCCTTCTAAATCTTCAGTAATTTCTGGATAAATCTTACTATATGAACCATCTAGATAACTATTAGCAATCATCGCTTGTCCACCGTGACCTGGACCAGAGATATAAATCATGTTTAAGTCGTATTTTTTAATGATTCGATTTAAATGAGTGTAAATAAAATTTTGCCCTGGCGCTGTTCCGAAGTGTCCTACCACATTAGGTTTAATATCTTTCATCTCAAGGGGTCTAGTAAGTAGAGGGTTATCTAGTAAATAAAGTTGAGCAACGGATAAGTAATTAACTGCTCTAAAGTATTTATCGATTAATGCTAATTCTTCTTTTTTTAATGTTTTCATCTGTTTTTCCTTTCTATTTTCTTTATCTATTATCATTATTGTACCAATTTTTTAAAGAAAAGTCATTATAAAAGTGAACCATGAGGTTTGTTATGAAATTTTTAAAATTTATTTTGAAAATTTCATCTTTGCTCGAAAAAATAATGTCAATTTCCGTAAAGAAAGGAAAATAGACAAAATTATCACATAAGATTATGATATAATGAATAACGGAAAGTGGGTATTCATATGTTATTGCTTACAAAAGCTATATTTGCCATCATGATTGGCTTTTTAGGTTCAGCAGTATTAGGATTGTTTTTAATTCCTTTTTTAAAAAAAATGCACATAGGACAACGAATTAGTGCTTTCGTCGGTGAAAGTCATCGTAAAAAAGAAGGTACACCAACGATGGGAGGACTTATCTTTATTATTCCTACCATTCTAGCTACTTTATTCTTAGTAATTACGAAAAGAATTGAGTTTACCGAAAATTTAAAAATCGTTTTATTTGTTTTCTTCGCTTATGGTATCATTGGTTTCTTAGATGATTTTTTAAGTATTAAAAGAAAAACAAATGAAGGACTAACTACTTATCAAAAACTCTTTGGTCAGTTGTTGATTGCTATTGTATTTTTCTATATTTATATGAAAAACTCTGGGCAAACTTCATGGATTGTTGGAACTTTAGGGATCAATATTGAAATGGGTTGGTTTTATGGAATATTTATTCTTCTTATTTTAGTAGGATCTAGTAACGCCGTTAACTTAGCTGATGGACTCGACGGTTTAGCTGGAGGTCTATCGGCGATCGCTTTTATTGCCTTTAGTTTAATTTCTTTAATGGTTGGTTTTGAATCATTAGGAATATTTACCTTTATTCTTGTTGGAGCGATTATTGGATTTTTAATTTATAACACTCACCCAGCGAAGATTTTTATGGGTGATACAGGAAGTCTTGCTTTAGGCGGAGTCATGGGTGCTATTGCGATTTTAACCCATCGTGAATTAACTTTATTAGTAGTAGCATTCGTCTTTGTTATTGAAACATTGAGTGTTATGTTACAAGTATTTTGGATTAAAGTATTTAAACATAAATTATTTTTAATGACACCCATTCATCATCATTTTGAAAAATTAGGATGGATAGAAACAGATATTGTTAAACTCTTTTGGGTAGTTGGATTAATTTTTGCAATGAGCGGAATATTGTTTGGTGTTTGGTTATAAATTTATTGCAAAATATATGGTAAAAGACAAGATAATTTTTATTTCTCGTCTTTTTTGTTTATTTTCATCATTATTCTTAGAATTAATATTATTGATAAGGAAAGATGTTCATTATGTTTCTTGGAATTTTGTTTTAAAATTAACTTTTAATTTAAAGGATTGAACAAAAATGACGTTTACGTCAAAAAAAGTTCAATGAATAGATGGATAAAAATGACAAATAATAATGCAATGATTGGAATACTATTTGGTGTTTGATTATAAAATAGATTAGGTGATTCATTTTGAAAAAACTTGATCGTGTTTTATTAAGTGCTATTATCATTTTAACCGTTTTTGGAATTATTATGATATATTCAGCATCAAGTATATGGGCAGAATACAAATTTAATGATAGCTTTCACTATATCAAACAGCAAGGATTATTTGCTGTTGTTGGAATTATAGGGATGTATATTATCTCCAAAATTGATTATAAAATCTACTACAAAAAGACAAGAATCATCCTAAGTACTTGTCTTTTTCTCTTAATCTTAGTTATTATTCCTGGAATTGGTAGTGTAAGAAATGGAAGCCGCTCATGGTTTGGCATTGGATCTTTTGGCGTACAACCTAGTGAGTTTGCCAAGCTTGGACTCATTATTTTTACAAGTAAATATCTAACAGAACATGGAAAAGAAGTACAAAAAAGTATCAAAGGTGTTATTCCCATTTTGCTTACTATGGGACTTTTCTTTGGACTAATTATGTTACAACCTGATCTTGGAACAGGAACCGTTTTAGCCGTTAGTGTGGTAGCTTTATTATTTATCGCTGGAATGGATATGAAATTTTTCTATATTGGAGGAGTCCTTGGTATCATCGGTATCATTATTTTGATTGTCATTGCCCCTTATCGAATGGATCGAATCACCTCCTTTGTTGATCCTTGGCAAGACCCTTTAGGAACAGGATTTCAAATTATTCAATCACTTTATGCCATAGGACCTGGTGGACTACTGGGAATGGGATTTTTAAATTCTAGACAAAAACATTTTTATCTTCCTGAACCACAGACAGACTTTATTTTTTCAATTATTAGTGAAGAATTTGGCTTTTTAGGGATCTTTATTGTCAGCAGTTTATTTTTAACCATTTTATATCGAGGGATAAAGATTGCCCTAAATAGTCCGAATGAATTTTCCAAATATTTATCCTTTGGTATTATTTTTCAAATTTTATTTCAAACATTGATGAACTTAATGGTAGTCGTGGGATTAATTCCTGTTACAGGAGTTACTCTACCCTTCTTATCCTACGGTGGTAGTAGTCTATTGATTACCCTGTTTTCTATGGGTATTTTGTTAAATATTAGTAGAAATCAAGTAAAAAAAGAAATATAGAAAGTGATACTACCTTTATTAAATTATTTTATACATTTTTTATTTGATATTACATATGATATACATTGTGTTGCAATATAATACATTATGTTGACAATATTACAAAAACATTTTATAATAATGATAGAAATGAGGGATACTATGGAATCTTTAACTTTAAATGTTCGAGTAGATGCCAATGATAAAAAAAGCTTCGAACAATTTTGTAATAGTGTTGGAATGAACGTTTCAACAGCAGTAAATATGTTTATTAAAGCAGTATTAAGGGAACAAAAATTACCATTTGAAGTGCGCTCTAATAATTATGATGAAATCATTTATCATAAGTTAAAAGAAGCAGAGGAAGAAATGAGTATAACGACAAAACGATATACAAAAGATGAAGTTTTGAAAAGCATGGATGATATTTTAAGGTAATGATATGTATAGATTAGATTTTTTACCATTAATGAACAACATAAAGTAATAACTATTGTTAGAGTTTTATATCAAAAAATGGATATTAGTAAGATATTAGAGTAAATATTTCAAGGAAATAATTGTTGCATAAAGACACTCATCATTGTTTTTATTTTATTATATTTTCTCACAGGAAAATATAATCGACTGATTACTTGAAAATAATTAAGAAACTGTTCTTAAAAATGAATTTTGTTAATATACTATTCCTATCAAAAGGAGAGGTTGTTAAGTGGAATTTTATATAAAGCGTTATATCTTAAATGTGAATAAGAATGTGAAAAATATAAAGATTATGCATATTAGTGATTTACATTTTCATAAAAGGAAAGATATTAAACTTCTTAAGGCAATAGCAAACCAGTTAAAAGAGATTACTGTAGATATAATATGTTTTACTGGTGATTTATTAGAAAAAGGAACAGTAATTGAAGATTTGGTATTAAAAGAAATATTACTAGAATGGTTAACTTTTTTAGGTACTATCTGCCCTACTTATATTATTCGAGGAAATCATGATTTGCTAGATAATACTAAGAATAATACGTGGCTTTATTATCATACGGATGATTTTTTTCAACAACTTCAATATATTCCTAATGTTTTCTTTCTCAATAATAAAAGTGTAAGGCAAGAAAATATCCTAATAAGTGGCATTGATTTAGGCGATGATGCTTTTGAATTTTATGTAGGAAATTTTGAATCCAAAGAAAAGTTTATGGAAATTGTGGAACCTAAAATTAAAGATTTAGCAAAAGATATAGATTCTAATTTGCTTCATTTATTACTGATTCATTCTCCACGAAACTTAGATAAAGAAGTAGTTAAAGATTATGATATTGTTCTCTCAGGACATATGCATAATGGTGCCTTACCTAATTTTTTAGATAAAATATTACCAGGAAACATGGGAATTTTAGCACCTGGCAAAGGATATTTTCCTAAAGAAGCACGAGGCGTTATCCAATATGGAAAGTCAATCAATTATATCGCTCCTCCTTTAGTTATTTTATCCAAGTATTATGATAAGAAATTAATAAAAACTTTATATAGACCAGGAATTTCTTATATCAATGTTAATCCTCCTTCTAACTTTTAGGATGATATAAATCATGAAATGTGTAAAATGATAGGCAGAAATAGCGTTTGCCTCATTTTTTACTATGGAAAAATTACTTTTTAATTAACATTTAAGTATTTTATATAAAGTGTGATATACTAAAATAAAGATAGGAGTTAATGATAATGAATATGAGAAAAATTATTTTACCAATTGCTATGTTATTATTATTAATTATAGCAACTATTGGGGTAACGTTTGCAGCATTCACTTTTACTAAGCAAGGAACAGTAGAAAATGTGATTGAATCAAGTACGATTTTGTTAACGTATACCGAAGGTAAAACAGGAATCATGTTAAACGAAGCGTATCCAATGAGTGATGAAACAGGAAAAATGTTGACTGGAGAAAATAATGTATTTGATTTTACGGTAACGGCAACTCTAGGAAAAGCAATTGTAATTTCATATGAAGTAAGTGCAGTAAAAATACCAATTACAGACATGACACCCTTAGAAGATAATGAGATTAAACTTTACTTAGAACGAGCAATCGATCCAGATAGCACATATCAAGAAGTATTACCACCGAGTAATTTTGCTCCAATAGAAAATCAAACTGAAGTAGGATCACCTCTTGGTGCTATGATACTAGATTCTGGAACCTTCTATAACGAAGGAACAACAATTCATCATTACCGTTTACGTTTATGGGTTGATGAAAATGCCAAGATACCTAATGGCGAAGCAAAAAAATATGGAGTAAAAGTAAATGCGTACGCTAAACAATTAGCCACTGATAAATTTACAGGTGAATCATGTTTTTCTTTTGATTCAGCATCAGGAACGATTACAGGATATGATAATAATTGCCCTAAAGATGTAATAATTCCTTTTGTTATTAATGGAACACTAGTTACGACTATTGGAGATCATAGTTTTCAAAATAAAGAGTTGACTAGCGTTAGTATTCCTGAGAGCATTAAAACAATAGAAGCCTATTCCTTTGAATCTAATCAATTAAGTAATATAGAAATTTCTAAAGAGGTAACTAAAGTAGGAACTTGTGCATTTAAAAATAATCACCTAACAAACTTAATCATTTCTAGTGGAACTACTATTATTGAAGGTCAAGCCTTTTCTAATAATCAATTAACTCATGTTGCTATTCCAGAAGGAACTACCACTATTGCATATAATGTATTCGCTAATAATCAAATAACAAGTGTAACTATCCCAGAAAGTGTAACTACTATTAGTGGATTTTATAATAATCGATTGACTAGTTTAACTATCCCAGAAAGTGTAACTACTATTGGAAATTATGCATTTAGTAGGAATCGTTTAACAAATATAAAGATACCAGAGAGTGTAACATCTATTGGAGATTATTCATTTCAATCTAATCAGCTAACATCTATAAAATTACCTAGTAATTTAACAAACATTAGTGTTACCGTCTTTGCTAATAATCAATTAACTGATGTAAATA
>OOIH01000813.1_pt1 | contig 10569 bp, 17 predicted proteins | sample 1691801 | NCBI WGS metagenome assembly OOIH01 (sample SAMEA1061690, study PRJEB22710) | metagenome
TGTACAAAATGAAGCAAGAATTAAAAGCCACATTAGAAACATTAACTAAAACAGATAATTCCGGTACTTATCAATGTGTAGTTATACAATTGACTCCGACTTATTCTAAAAAAGTTTTTTTGGAATCAGCGGAACTAGAATTATTAAAATTATCTAATAGCTTTAATTTAACCACATCATCTTCTAATCAAGATGGTGACTGGGTTGTTTAAGGAAAGGAGTTGATAATATGCCACTATATTTAGCAGAGGTAACTGGAACTGGTGGAATGGATGCTATTGTTAGTCAATTAAATACAGGTATCAGTTCATCTACTATGTTTGCTACCGTTGGTCAATTAATGCCTTGGGTAATCACGCTAACTATTGCTAGTTTAGGTCTTTACTTCTTACGCAAGTTGATTAAAGGTGCTAGCAAAGGTAAAGTACGTTTCTAATTGAAAAAAATGAGCCATTTCGCGGATGGAGGTAGGATATTAATACAAGTTAAGCGAGTTTTTGCGATGTGGGGACTTCGTAAATGCGTAAATGCTCTAAAGCTTTAGAGATAAGCACTTGTATTTTTTTTATTATAAAGTTAAGGAGATGATTCTTTATGTTTGAAATTTCACTCACTTTCATGTCTAGATTAATTGATTTATTTATACCATTATTTGCATTGTATGTTATTTTTGATTTTGTTGGCAGTTTGTTATTTGGAAAGAGATAATTATGGTTACTAATAATTTAAAGACATATTTACGTGATTTAAATATTATCAAATTTAATTTAACAAAATTTTATTATCATTCTTGCAGTGAATGGCTAAAAAAAGATATTGCTAATTGCTTATTAGCTGTTCAAGATGAAATTATACTATATTCTGTAAAAACGTCTGAAAAGACTATTAAAACGTCTCAAACGACTATATTTGATGAGGTGACCTTATGATTTACGTGCCTGAAAAAGATTCTTATGCTTGCTATGTAGTCAATAGCGATACTACTATTCGAGCTTATAAGCAAGTTCCTAATCATAATTCTAATATTGATTACCGAGATTATTACTTTCATTCGAATTATATCTATCGCGATGGTACACAAACCTTTAATCAGTATTCAACACTACCAGTATGTTTGCCATCAAATAAAATTACTAGTGAAGTATATTATCGTAATGATTTCGATTCAATATTAATCATATTCTTGATTATGTGTATCTTTTGTTTTTATATTCCTTTAAAAATTTTTTTTAGACTTTTTAGGAGGTTTAATTGATGAAAAAAACACTTGTTTATTTTCTAATTGGATTTTTGATTCTAACTTTATTTTCATTTTTTCAAATTACGGAAGTACATGCTGAAGATACAAATATTCCTTGGACAAGTTCGGAATCTTGGTTTTATACAGGAACAGTCTATATGGATAATTCTGCTATTGATTATGGTTCTGCCACTTGGATGAAAACTGTACCGATTAATGCTGATTGGTTTTGGTACAATGAAATGGATTGTGGTACTGGAAATTCTACTTGTATTTCTAAAGGTGTGCGTTCTTTTTCCGTCGGGGCAAAGGGTGCAAACATTAAGCCTGATAGTTATTACAAATTAATTATCAATATGGAATATTCTGGTTTGGGTAACTGGACGATTGATACTTCTAGTATCAACAGTAATAATATGTGTGCGATTTATACTGGTTCATCTTGGAATTATGGTACAAGTGTATGTGATGTAAGTTCTGTTTCTGTTTCTTCAGACGGTAAAACTGTTACTGCTTACGTTCATACCAAGACGGGTGCCGATGGTTTACTTTTAGAAGTAGGTAGACCATCAAATACTAGCAAAGATTCTATTTTAAGGGTTTGGCAAAATCGTTCATTTAATTCTGTAGCAATTAGAATTAAAACGTATCAAATCTTGCTTACTAATGACTTATCAGGTCAACTTTCTGATATTAGTGGTCAATTAGGTTCAATAAGTGGTTCTATAGCAGGCACTAATCAAAAGTTAGAGGATGTTAATCAAGGTTTAGATAATATTAATGATAATTTAACTGATTCTTCAATAGATGATACTTCATCTAAGAACTTTTTTAATAATTTTCAAGATAATGATCATGGCTTATCTTCTGTAATTACTGCACCACTTCAATTTATAAAGAATTTAAATAATAATACTTGTACTCCAATTTCTCTTACTATTCCTTTTGTAGACAAAAACTTTACATTGCCATGTATGTCAACAATTTATAGTGATAACTTTGGTACATTCTTTACACTTTATCAAACTATTACTACTGGTTTTATCGCTTATTATGTATCAGTACGTATTTTTGCTCTTGTCAAGGGATTTAAAGATCCTAAAGACGATCGCATTGAGGTGATGGATCTATGATCAAGGCTTTAATTAATGGATTGATGTCGTTAGTTATGTCATTAGTTACAGTTTTAACTGTTCCTATAGATGCAATCATCAGTACTGCACTACCTGATTTGTCGAATGCTCTTAGTTCATTTGCTAGTATGTTAGAATTGATCGCTGATGTCATGGGCTGGGTAATTAGCCTTACTGGAATTAGTTCAACTGCTTTATCGTTAATTGTAACGTATTATGTATTTAAATTAACAGTACCGATTATGTTCAGTGCAATAAAATCAGCACTTGCTTGGTATAATTCTTTGAAAATGTGAGGTTATTATGTTAAAAATTATTTTAATTGGTATACTTGTTCTTTTAATTATTCGATTTAGAAATGTTCGGATTAAGTTTAAGACTTTTTTCAAAAAAGGATTTAAGCCAAATCGCGGGATTTTTGGTATTTATTGCTATTGTGGTAAACAAGGTAGTGGTAAGACTTATTCAGTAGTAGAATTTTTAAAAATGAACAAAAACAAGAAAATTTATGCTAATGTTAGTTCTATAAAAGGTATTAACTATATTTATTTTAATGGCTTTGATAATTTATTGAAGCTTAGAAATGAACATGATTGCATTATTTTCTATGATGAGATTTTTACTGCTTTGACTAAGTCTACGAAAATCAATACTGATGTTCTTGATTTCTTAAGTCAAATGCGAAAGAGAAAGATAATCTTTTTAACGACTGCGCAAGAATGGTTAGAGATACCTATCACTTTAAGACGTTACTGCAGATTTCAAGTTGACTGTCGTATGATCAATCTTGGCATTGGTTTGTTGATCAAGTCAATGTACGATGCTGAGCAAATGAAATGGTCTAATGAGGATAATGAGTATGTTGCACCTCTTTTAACCACAACCCTCAGTAAGTGTAACTTAGATGTCGCTAATAGTTATGATACTTTTGAGCAGATCAAGAACTGACTTCGTCGCACTGCGACGTGTCAGTTCGCTCTAGTGAAGTAAGTAGTCAAGCGACTAGCGTAGCGAGTCGACGTAGTGCAGCGCTTGACTTCTTACGAATGACCACTATAATTTTGTTGAAAATACGAACCCGTTCGTGTTTTCTGCCTGAACGGCGAGTGGAAGTTTTGGTTACTTTTTCAAAAGTAACAATTTCGCGCATTTTTGCTCGAAAATGGGGGTTACTACGACACCCCCATGGAGTGATGCGTGACAAAAGTACCTTTAAAATAAGGAGTTGATATAATGAAAGGTCGAAATTGGGCATTTGTAATGTATCCTGAATCAATGCCCGAAAATTGGTTTGAAATCTTGGAAAGTACTGGTTTACCTTATGCTATTAGTCCACTACATAATCATGATGTTGACCCTACTGGTGAAGTTAAAAAGCCTCATTATCATGTTATTTGTCAATATGGTAATACTACTACTTCTAACAATGTTAAAGAAAACGTTTGTAATAAGGTTAATGGAACATTACCAATAAAATTAGAATCAATAAAAGGAATGTATAGATATCATTTGCATCTTGATAATCCAGAAAAATATCAATACGATGATCGTGATCGAATTTTTATTAACGGTTTTGATGTTTCTAACGTTAATGCTTTAACACAAACTGAAATTGATAAATTAAAACGAGAAATAATTTCTTTTATACTTGATAATAGCATTTATGAGTATTCGGATTTGCTTGATATTTTTTTAAAAGAAGATTTAAACAACATGTTTATAGTTGCCAGCACTCATACTATTTTCTTTACATCCTATCTTTCATCAAAGCGTAATAAAAAAAGACAAAAATCATAATTTTATGATAATATTAATATGAGGTGATAACGTATGATTGACAAATAATACGATTTAACATATAATATGCCTCCGAGGTGGGGAATATGAGTTTTGAAGAAGCTTATGAAAAATATTTAACATTAGGTACAACACACCTAAAAAAGCAAAGTGTTGAAACATTAATCAATAAATTTAATTTACATATTTTATATTATTTTAAAAATAATGATATTTATAAATTAACAAAAATCGATTATTTAAAGTGGAAAAACGAAATTATTAATAAAAATTATTCTAATAATTTCAATAATAGTCTTTATGCTCATTTCAATGCATTTTTAGATTTTTGTGTTAATTATTTAAACCTTGATCATAATTATTTGCGAGATTTGGGAAATTTTAAAAAGAAACAAGAAGATAAAAAAATTGATTTTTACACTTTAAAAGAATTTAATAAATTTATTAAATATTGTGATAATGATATTTATAAATATTTCTTTTGTTTCTTATTTTATTCGGGCTGTAGACCTGGAGAAGTTTTTGCCTTAAGATTTAGTGATATTGATGATAAATATGTTCACATAAGGCATAATATGACTTCTAAAGGGGGTAGAATATTAGATACTACTAAAAATCGGTCTAGTAATCGTACAATAATTTTAAATCGATTATTAGTTAAGCAAATTTATAAATTAAAAAAATATTATGTTAAATTATATAATTGTGATGTGTTTGATTATTATGTATTCGGTGGAAAAAAGCCTTTAAGTCCAACATCAGTAAATAGATGTAAATTTAAAACTTGTTTATTGGCTAATATAAGACCTATTACATTACATCAATTTAGACATTCTCATGCGACCTTATTATTAAATAATAATATTCCTATTACTGAAATAAGTCGTCGTTTAGGACATTCTAAAACTAGCACTACTTTAGATGTATATGTACATAGCAATTTTATGCAAGAAAAAAGAGTGCTAAGAACACTCAATCTTCTTTCCAAAACTAAGTTTTGAAACATTAATCAATAAATTTATAATAACATTTTATGTTATTAACGTAATGGTGGAGAATAGGAGGATCGAACTCCTGACCTCCACGGTGCAAACGTGGCGCTCTCCCAGCTGAGCTAATTCCCCATAAAAACTAGTCATTTCTGAACCAGTAATTGAATTATAGCATAATCGATTTTATCATGTCAATAATTTTTTCTAAATTTTTTCGATAGGATCTCTTTTTCTGTTTTATACCCCAAAAATGTATGGAACAAATGCGTGCACCCCTTACGCATATCCCTTACTTCCTTTACTATTCTTCTTCTAGAAAAAGAAAATTCATGCAAATAACGTTCTAATAAAAATTTTTGATAATAGTAGTGTCTCTTCTTATACTCAACTGTCACTTTTCCTAATAAAAAAAAGGACAAAAAAACAAACTGTAATTGATGATTTACGCTAGTAATAAAAAGAAAAGTTAAACAGGTAAAATAAGAAACAAAATAAAGTAATTTTAAACTTTTCCAGTAAGATATGCAATAAGAAAACAATAGATGAATCAACTTTCCACCATCCAAAATACAAATAGGAAGAAGATTAAAAAATAAAATATTATAATGATACATTCGATACAATTGACAAATATTAATAGGCAAAAACTGAATTACCAAACCATAAAATAAACACTGCACAATAGGTCCTGATAAAAGCATCAATAATTCATCCCTCATCGATCTATTGATAAGAAAGTTGAACTTGCTTACTCCACCATAAGGATAAAACCTAATTTCTTCTAATGTAAAACCCAAAAGCACTCCCACAAACGAGTGACCCAGTTCATGAACAAATAATAAACTAAAGAAAACAGCAAAATCTAAAAACATTCCTGAAAATAAAAATAAAAATAGGAAGGCAACAAAAAGGAAAGAAAACCTAATTTTAGGTAAGATATTGCTTATAATCTAAAAAATTCCCATCTTTTTTAAAATACAAAAATATCTCATTAGATAAACTCTTTCCTAATAGACTTCCCTTTTCCACATAATCATATAATTTTACTTCTTTTAACTCAATGTTGTTATACCAAACATCCACTCCATTCACTTGCTGCACGATAACTGTTTTTCCTAAATCGTCTTTTTCCCCCACAAAAACAACAATCCCACTTTCCAAAGCGGGTACCAAATACTCATACCCCACCTCTAGTTTTGCTCCATTATTAAAAGTATCAATATTTTGATACACCAACTTTTCCCCAAAAACCATTGTATCTTTATCCTTATCTTTACTAGAAAAAAACAAATTTCCTACATACTTATCATAAACTTGCCGAAAATCAACAAAAGGGAAATTACTTTCATAAACCTTTCTTTGAACAAACTTTTGATACTCTGGATTTTTCTTAAAAACAATCAAAGTGCTTAAGAAAATAACCACACAAACCATTAAGCGATTGAAGAAAGAAATAATTTTTCTTTTTAAAATTTCCTGATGATTTAACTGGGAACAAATAGCGTACTGTCTTTTTTTCTGTTTTCTTTTCGTATTCATCAATTAACCTCCCATTAAAATTTATGAAGGATAATAAAATAATATGTAATCAATTCGTACGAACCAGTTTTTTAAATCCCCATATTTGCCCATGGAACAAAATGAGACTTCCCAAAATTTCTTTTACGAAAATTAAAAGACAATCAAAAAGAGAAATACTAAAACGAGATGAAATTTTTAAAAAGGCAAAAAGTAATATTTTATTTATCAATAATAAAAAGACAAATAAAATACTTTCAATAAAAAAATTCATTTTTAAACGTTTCATCACAAAGCGTAATAAACTTGCACAAACAAGAAAAATAATTCCATGAAGAAAAAAGTAATTGGTATAAAAACAATCATACAAAAAACCACAAACAAAAATGATCCCCCAATCCACTAAGGACATTTTTTTTCTAAGACATGCAAAGGTAAGTACAATCGTAAACGTAAAGGCAGGTATACACCAAAGTGTTGAAACGGAATAAGGAATAAAATTAGAAATATATCCATCTAAAAATAAACTAAGTAAAAAAGCGATCACAAAAAATTTCAATAGGATTCACCTTCTTCTTGATTTACCACTACCGAAACATGACGGATCTTAGCAAAATTTCTAGCTGGTTCCACGATTAACTTTTGCTTTATTCCATAAGAATCTTCCTCCACTGCTACCACTGTACCAATTAAAATACCACTAGGAAACAATTCACTTAATCCACTACTCACTACTTGGCTTCCTACTTGCACATTTAACGACGGACTAACATTATCCACTTCAAAACTATTTTTCTTTTCATCGTAATTTTTTAAAACGCCATAACCATAATCTGAGTCTAATAAAGAAATCTTTACCGATAGATAATAATCGGAGTTAGTTGATGTTAACAATTTTACAGAAGAAGTATGATTGGTCACATTAAAAGTTTTTCCAATTAAACCAAATGAATCGATTACCGCCTGATTTTCAGTTATTCCATCGGCTTTTCCTTTATTAATAATTAAGGTGTCCAAATAATGTGATACATCCCTAGAAATAGTTGTAGCACTCACTAATTTGTAACCAACTAAATTGGAATTCATATCTAGTAATTCCTCTAATTCCTTAATGTTTTGCTCCAACTCTTTTATCCTGGCACTTACGACCTCATCTTTCACTTCTATTTTCTTATCCTCTGCCAAGTGAAATAATCGAAAAACACCACTATATCCATCCCGAAAAAACTTTTCTATTCGCGTAATTTCTCGAAAAGGACTTAAGAACGGAATAAAAACTAAAATCATTATTACACCACACATAATGAACCATTTTTTTCTTTTCTTCTTCATATAAGCCCCTTACATTATCCCTGCTTCATAAAAACTATAATAGCCATCATCGCTTACAATAATATGATCCAAAACAGGAATTGCCTGAATTTTTCCAATATCACACAACGTTTTTGTAAACTGAATATCTTCTTTACTTGGGGTTAAATTTCCCGAAGGATGATTATGCAAGCAAATAATAGAAGATGCAGATCTTACATAGGCTTCCTTAAATACTTCTCTAGGATGCGTAATACTACGATTAATCGTTCCCATAAATAATAATTTCCTTTCAATCAATTTTTGTGCATTGTCTAAATATAAACAATAAAAATATTCTTGCTTTTTGCCGATAAAAAGATAACGTGTCGCATTATAAATTTCTGCTGGGGTTTTTAGTGAAGTTCGAAAAGATAATTCATGTGATAAAAATATCCTTTTTCCTAATTCAATGGCACTCATCACTTCTAAACCTTTAACTAAACCTATTCCTTTTAAGGATGTTAATTGAGATAGAGTCAAATTTTTTAACTCTGAAATAGAACCGACGGTTTTTAATAGGTCTATTGACACTTGCAAAACTGATTTTGTTTTAGTGCCAGTTTTGATCACAATAGCAAGCAATTCATCATCTGAAAGACTCTCCATACCATATTTTAATGCTTTTTCCCGAGGACGTACTTCCCTTGGCAACTCTTTTATCATATAATTCACTTTCATCACCCAATTATAATATTGGCAACAAATGATAAAATTACTACCGATTTAGGATTAATTCGTCATAACTTGCTAAAATTACTTTATTCACTGCCATTATTTCATCTTTAGTTTGTGCACTTTTTAATAAAATATCATACTGTTCTAAATTATTGATAAATTCAGCATTAGAAATACTTACTTCTTTCATATAAAGGCTAATTCCCAAATCTTTGTACATTTCTACAATTTTATCGACATTTTTACTATTTTTGGTTATGCCAACATAAACATGGTATTCTCCGTCCTCTAAAGTATAAGTAGAAGCAGTTAATTTTGCTACATTTTCATCCAATGTATCCTTTTGTGAATAAACACCTTGTTGCAAAAAGTAGACCTTGCTTTTCTCTTGAAACACCATCTCATTTTCTTGATAATGATTAAAAACTATTTTGCCACAGAAAGAACCAAGAAAAATAGAAATTAAAATAGTACATAGAAATTTTTTCTTCATTTTTATCACCAATAATAGGATAACAAACAATTAAAAAGAACTTTGTCGAAAAAAGTTCTTCTATCAAAATTCTTCTTGAATATTTTCTACCATTTTAACTTCAGGAATTTCCGCAACAATTGCTTGCTCAATGCCATTTTTTAAAGTGTAGTCCATCATACTACAATGGCTACAGGCTCCTAAAAGCTTGACATAAACTATCCCATTTTCGTATTTCACAAATTCTAAATTACCACCTTCATCTATTAGAAATGGGCGAATTTGATCGATTACTTCAATAATTTTTTCCTCAGTACTCATAAAATATCCTTTCTTGTTTATAATATTATAACAACAAATTAATTTATTCAGCAAGAATTATCTAGTAAATTTTAATACAATTTTAACAGATGGTTTACACTGAAATATGAAAACTAGTCACTGCATTGATTAATTTTCAAAAATTTGGTATAATATCCCAAGAGGGTGCATATATGGCAAAGTATGAAAAGGATAAAATTGTAACAGGATATGTAACAGGAATTGAAAAATATGGTATTTTTGTTGGATTAGACGAATATTACAGTGGACTAATACATATTTCTGAAATATCTAATGGTTACGTTAAAGATATAAACGATTATGTTAATATTGGAGAAACGATCAAAGTTAAAGTTCTGGAACATAATGATGAAATATATCAAGTAAAATTAAGTATAAAAGATATCGATTATCGTATGAACAAAAAAAGAAGGAATCAAATTATAGAAACACCTAAAGGATTCACTACATTAGCTAATAATTTAGAGCGTTGGATACACGAAAAGAAAAAAAAATAACTTTTTTCTCTAATTGTATTGACAAAGAATGAAAAATCGGGTATATTTGAATACGTCAACCTGATAAGCGGGCGATTAGCTCAGTTGGTTAGAGCACCTGCCTTACAAGCAGGGGGTCGTAGGTTCGAGTCCTACATCGCCCACCATTATGTGCCGAAATAGCTCAATTGGTAGAGCAATTGATTTGTAATCAATAGGTTACGGGTTCAATTCCTGTTTTCGGCACCATTTTTTTGGAGAGGTAGCGAAGAGGCTAAACGCGACAGACTGTAAATCTGTTCCCTTTGGGTTCGATGGTTCGAAACAATCTCTCTCAACCACTTATACTGCATCGTAGCCAAGTGGTAAGGCATCAGACTTTGACTCTGACATGCGCTAGTTCGAATCTAGCCGAGGCAGCCATTTATAGATGATCTGTTAGCTCAGTTGGTAGAGCATTTGACTTTTAATCAAAGGGTCATGAGTTCAAATCTCATACAGATCACCATTTTTAGTTAATGAAGGACTTAAATTAAGTCCTTTTTCCTTAAAAAATTGCATAGACTATATA